>Ga0307510_10010431_pt1 | contig 11035 bp, 7 predicted proteins | sample 12_EM_MG_FD_207224 | JGI IMG/M metagenome (GOLD analysis project Ga0307510, IMG submission 207224) | Populus trichocarpa ectomycorrhiza microbial communities from riparian zone in the Pacific Northwest, United States - 12_EM | ecosystem: Host-associated > Plants > Roots > Unclassified | place... | reverse complement strand
ATTTCTCGCCGCCCGCCGGGATGCGGGCTTCCACGTAACTATTTCCCATCATTGAAGCAAGCACGCCTCCTTTTGTCTCAATACTGCCATTGCGAGCGCCGCGGTGGGTGACAATACACAGTACACGTCCTACGTCCCTGATACTTGTAACACAAACACCCTGTGTCATTCACGTCCATTCTCACCACCCCTCACGTACACTAGCTTACGAGTTTCCTTTCCTGCTCTCCATATATTCCCTCCTCGGCCGACGCACTGCCCCTGCTCGCTTCGCCGCGCCCCGTTTCATGTCCATTTGTTTATTTTCATTCTCGCCTCACCATTCCTAGACTTCCCGCCACGACGCCTCCATGCTACATCACTGTAGTCTGTATGGTACCCTCTTTCTGCTTTACCTTGTTCTAGACTTTCTGTCTGTCTGTCTGTCTCTATGTGATGGCGTCACCTGCTTCCTCTCCTGTAAATAATATCTCTCTCAAGCTCCTTGACGAGCAAGTCCCAGTGGAGCTCTAGTTCGCGTCCTCAGTCCAGTCGTGTGCCCTCACCTTCTTTCTCAAGGCTACCCCGTGACTCTTGCATGCCGTTGAAACATAGACACCTTATGTCTGCTGTGGTGTTACCGTAAGCTATGGGGTGTGTCAATCCATCACGACCGCAGCGGCGAGTGACAATATTCAGTCCACGGCGTCCGACCTCGACAGTTGAAACACGACACCTCACAAACCTTTTTTGGTCTTTCGTTTTCTTTCCGCGCAAATGTTGTACTGTACTGTTGCAGCTGCATGGTACTGTGTCATATTTTAACGCTGGTGAATGGCAGACGTCGTGTCCACATGTGAGTTCAAGAAAAAGGAAAGGAGAGGAAAGGGCGATGGTCGCCGAGCACACACAAGAGAAGGGAAATCTTGGGCCACAGTTGCATGCCATTTCGGCGAGGCGGGTGCACAGGTATTTATACGTTTGGGCTAACACAATTAGGAACAAGTATGGTACTAACGAGTGAGTAGAAAACGAGGAAAAGTAAGGTGCAAAGGGATCAGTCTTGCTGGTGACAGACCCACATGGCGACGTTCGATATCCAAGGGCCAATGGCAGGTGTAAAGTTGAATAAAGGAGTGCTAATGTAAAAGTGAGCGGATGTTCTGATAAGAAAATAAACAATAAACATACGAAGGAGCGTGGAAACCTATAGACAACAATCCTTATCCAACAAGGCTGTGGTGCTTGGGCCTAATTCACCGTCCTCCAGGCGGCACACGATGTTGTGCTGGCAGCTCTGAGCGATCTGAGTGTCGTCGGTAGCGAGATTTGAGGCGAGATGTGTTGGAATGCCGAAAGGATAAGGAAATTGGTGTTGATTGCGAGGAGATGGAGGTGGAGGAAGAGGCGAGGGGACGAGGCGAGCGTGCAAAGTGAACACTGACTCTAGTAACCGCCCGAGTACCGCAGGAACTTGCGACGACTACCGTTGTCCACCCTGTGCTGTGGAGTGTCCGGTTGGTTGCGATCCTCGAACTGCTGCACGGACCAATCTGCGCACTGACTACAATATCATACGAATGGCGATGATCGCTAGCATCGATTGGGAGCGAGGAGAAACCGCACACGGCTATCATGTGGCTGCGCTGCTTTTCAATTGGGCCTTTGACGCGCGCTCCGGCCCTCCGTCTCGTGGTCTTGGCTCGGCCCTCCGCGGATACCGAGAGAGCTGGTCGTCAGACCGGACCGCTCCTGGCGAATAATCACTGGCATAAGGGCGCAAAACAGACCCCGGAATCTCACGTATGTCAGTCTTTTTTGGGCGCTCATTGACTTGACTCGACAAGGCACGACCTTTGACCAATTTGACCTCTCGAAGATACTGTCATTTCAGCGTCCTGGTAGTGAACAAAAGCGAGGCCTGGAGGATCGTGACGGTTGCGGAAGAAGATACATCGGCCCTTTGGCTCCAGTAGGCTCCAGCACGCAGTCCAGTGCCATCCATCGCTGCACATCAGCCGCCTGAGCACAGCAAGGATCTTCTCCATCACCACCGTGACATCTATTCTTCGGGACCGCAACGCCTTTCTTTCGATCATATTCACGTCAATATGATGTCCCCTCGCATGTCTCTTTGTTTATCTACCGCGGCCACCATTTTTCTATATGTTGGGATAGTCCGCTCGAGGTATGCTCTGTTCTTCTATTATGTTCATCTGCTCATGATTCATGGTACCACCAACAGACGACGTACATGTCTCGATATCCTCGACGATGATTCATTGCTCCACATTTTCTACCACTGTAGGCCGCCGATTCTTTCAAAGGAAGGCATTGGCCCGTGGTCTGGGAAATGCGAGTCCGAAACTTGGTGGTACAAGCTTGCCTGGGTCAGTCGCAGATGGCGACGCATCATACTTGCATCGCCGTCCTATCTGGGCATCTCCCTCGTTTGTAGGCACGGGACGCCAGTAGCGGACATGCTCGCACATTCACCTCCCCTTCCGCTCGTCATCGATCACATTCACAACTATCGCAACATCACTGCGGAAGACGAAGAAGGTATTCACCTTGCCTTCAAGCACCGCGACCGCCTGCGCCATGTCCAACTTCAAGTGTGGGATCCACCATTATGGGAGGGGCTCTTCGCGGCCGATGACGACGCGGAGGGACTTCCGATGCTGGAATACCTGTACATCGAGCCTCTGGCCACGCCGGACCCGGATTCGAACTGGTCTCTTCCCTCGACGCTCCGCGCACCACGTCTACGCCATCTCGCGCTGCATTATTTTGTCTTTCCAATCGGGTCTCCAGGTCTCGTCACGCTCATACTCAACCTGATCCGCCCATCTGCCGACTTCGGCCCAAACGAACTATTGCAACAACTTTCACTCATGCCTCAACTCGAGACACTCCGAATCGACTTTGATAGCCCCTTTTCAGACGAAGGTGTCGAGGGACAATCGTTACAGATACCGTTATCAACGCATGTCACACTCCCTAACCTTCGTTCGTTTATGTTCGAAGGCCCTCTCGTTTACATGAAGCTGGTCCTTCCTCGGATTACCACGCCTCTCCTCAAGGATGCCGAGGTCATCCCTTATTTCTATGCCTCTCCCATTTATTTTGTCCTGCAATTCGTGTGCAAAACGGAGAATCCCAGGTTCAGGGGCGTAAGGGTTACGATTCGTGACTGGTCCGCCCCCGTGAGGATGTATCCCCATGAAGGAACCTGGATTCCAACCCTCTGCATAGAAGATTCATATGGACGCCCTGTCAATGGGCTGGTATCCATACCGCAAAGACTGCGTGAGATGGGGCCAGTGTTCTCCGAGGTGGAGTTCCTGACCCTCGAGGACAAGACATGGCCGGAAAAGCGCAAAGAATTCGGCATTCCGAGTCGCACCGACTGGCACGAACTTCTTGGGTTTTTCGACAAAGTGAGGTCCCTTCATGTAGCCGGCGGAGACCTTATCGAGGGGCTATCTTGTTCTCTGCTACCAGAGGACCAGGAATCCGCCATCGGAGTGTTACCCGGTCTGAGGGTGCTCTCATGTCCCAAGGGCAGCCGTGTTGGCAAGTCGTGCAGATCGTTCATCGCTATCCGCCGGGATGCAGGGTACCCCGTGACTCTCGCGCGCCGTTGAAACATGCACGCCCTATACCCGCAGCGGTGTTTCCGTGAGCTATGGGGTATTCCCATCCACCACGACCACTGCGGCTAGTGACAATATTCAATCCACGGCGTACGACATCGCCACTTGAAATACGATACCGGACGCCATTCATATCCAGCGTCATCACACGTACACTAGCTTGCAGCTTTTTCTTTCGTGCAGGTTCATGTACGCCTTCAATTTCGCTCGGTCACGAACCATCACAAAATATACGCTATTTCCGTTCTGATGCATGCCGGCCAAGTATGATTCCGTCTCAGTGTTGTACAAATATTCTCCCACACCCGACACGGATCACATCGTCACTCTTTGCATCTATCATCGCCACATTTACTACCTTGACCTTCCCTCCCTCAGTTAGTGGGCATAGAGGGAGTACCGCGATACTTGTTGCACGAAAAGGCTGAATTCTTTTCGTCAAATCACATTTCATGCACGAACCACGTCATCAACAACCAATATCAGAGTACAACTGACAGCCGTCTCTCAGGCCGTTGGCACTGGTAAGCTGTATACAATTGCGCTTCTGCGCCATGGGCAGATCTGCGGACCAACTGAAATATCGTACGAGTGACGATGATCGTCGGCATCGACTGGAGCGGCTCAGGAACGGATTGATTACTCGTCAGGGCAGTCTTTCACGCTTTCAACCATTCCTCAGCAACTTCATATATCGTTTTCGCGCATAAGATAGATTCTATAACCTTCACGATAGCTTCCGCTTCGGTGATACGTTATCATTTTGCACTTGACCGAAGTGTTGGATCTTCTCATATCATATGAGGATTTGACCTTGAACGTTTGAACACGCCAAGCGCTGCGGATGGCCGATGACCCCTTGAGAAAGCGGCTTGGGGAGGACAGCTTCCCAAGATCCTTCTTCGCCCTAAATTCTGATAAACATGTCTGGCTGGAGAAGGGTTGGGTGCAATGATCACACACAGTGCGACATCCATATCACGAACCGGATTCTCTGCCTGGTCAAAATACGCGCCCGCCATACCTCTTAAGAACGCGGGATTATCGATTATCCTCGCCAAGCTCAAGCACTCGGTCGAACACCTCCCTATCGATAGCCTCGTCGAGCGGCCATGAGCCCGCTTGGATGACGATCGCGTGCGTGTGAGCAACGTTTGAGGGTAAAGGGTGAATGTAATTTATGACCAATCTCCGGCGCCTGAGATACTGGTCACTGATCACGTGGCAGACATGATCCCTGAGCGAGCACGCACTGGAAGCACACGCTTTCTTATGTCTTTGGCGCTTATTGACTTGACACGACAAGGCACAACGTTTGATCTCTCGGATACTCTCATTTTGGCATCACCGAACTATCCGAATCCCTGATAGTGAACAAAAGTGAGGCCTGGAGGATCGTGGCGGGTGAGAGAGAAGATACGTCGACCCTCTAGTGGAGTTCTGCGCCATTCATCAGCTCAGCAAGAAAATTTCCCGTCACCACATCTATCCTTCGGCAACCCAACGTCTTACTTCGACCCTGTTCTCATCGAGATGTTGTCCCCTCGCATGTCTTTTGGTTTACCTACTGCCGCCGCCCTTTTCCTATATGTTGGAATAGTCCGCTCGAGGTATGCTCTTTTCTTCTATAATGTTCATTGGCATCCGGTCATGACACATGGTGGCACCAATAGACGACGCACATGTATTAACATCCTCGACGATGATTCACTGCTCTACATCTTCAACCACTGTAGGCCGCCGATTCTTTCAAAGGAAGGCATTGGCCCGTGGTCTGGGAAATGCGAGTCCGAAACTTGGTGGTACAAGCTTGCCTGGGTCAGTCGCAGATGGCGACGCATCATACTTGCGTCGCCGTCCTATCTGGGCATCTCCCTCGTTTGTAGGCACGGGACGCCAGTAGCGGACATGCTCGCACATTCACCTCCCCTTCCGCTCGTCATCGATCACATTCACAACGTTCGTGGTCCGGGCATCACTGCAGAAGATGAAGAGGGAATTCTCCTTGCCTACAAGCACTGCGACCGCCTGCGCCATGTCCAACTTCAAGCGTGGGATCCATTATGGGAGGGGCTCTTCGCGGCCAACGACGATTCGGAGGGACTTCCGAGGCTGGAATACCTGTACATCGAGCCTCTGGCCGCGCCAGATTCAAACTGGTCTCTTCCGTCGACGCTTTGCGCACCACGTCTACGCCATCTCACGCTGCATCACTTTGCTTTTCCGATTGAGTCACCATCGCTTTCTGGTCTCGTCACGCTCACGCTCAATCTGATCCACCCACCTGTCAACTTCGGCCCAAACGAACTATTGCAACAACTTTCACTCATGCCCCACCTCGAGACACTCAGGATCGACTTTGATAGCCCTTTTTCAGACCAAGGTGTTGAGGGGCAATCTTTACAAATACCGTTATCGACGCATGTCACACTCCCTAACCTTCGTTCGTTTATGTTCGAAGGTCCTCTCGTTTACATGAAGTTTGTTCTTCCTCGGATCATCACGCCTCTCCTCAAGGATGCCGAAATCATACCTTTCGACCTTGAATTTCCCAATTATTTTGTCCTGCAATTCGTGTGCAAAACGGAGAAACCCAGGTTCAGGGGCGTAAGGGTGACGTTCAATAATTGGTCCGTCTACGTGACGATGTATCCCCATGAAGGGACCGGTACCCCTACCCTCCGCATAGGAGATTCATACGTCCGCCGTGTCGATGGGCTGGAACCCGTAGTGCAAAGACTGCGTGAGATGGGGCCTGTGTTCTCCGAGGTGGTGTTCCTGACCCTCGAGGACGAGGCATCATTGGAAAGGCGCAAAGAATTCAGCATTCCGAGTCGCACCGACTGGCACGAACTTCTTGGGTTCTTCGACAAAGTGAGGTCCCTTCATGTAGCCGGCGGAGACCTTATCGAGGGGCTATCTCGTTCTCTGCTACCAGAGGACCAGGAATCCGCCATCGGAGTGTTACCCGATCTGAGGGTGCTCTCATGTCCCAAGGGTAGCCATGTTGGCAAGTCGTGCAGATCGTTCATCGATGTCCGCCGGGATGCGGGCCACCCCGTGACTCTCGCACGCCGTTGAAACATGCACGCCCTATATCTGCAGTGCTGTTGCCGTGGGCTATGGGGTGTGCAAATCCATCACGATCGCGGCGACGAGTGACAACATTCAGTCCAGGCGTCCGACATCGAGACTTGAACACGACACGTTACGGCAGCCTCATCACACGTACACGAGCTTGCAGATTTTTCTTTCGTGCTGGTTTATGTACGCCTTCAATTTCGCTCGGTCACGAACCATCACAATATACACCCTTTTTCCGTTCTGATGCATGCCGGCCGAGTACTATGATTCCGTCTCAGTGTTGTGCAAATATTCTCCAAGGTCTATCTGTGGCAACGTTAGATGCACCCGGCACGGGTCACATCGTCACTCTTTGCGTCTATCATCGCTGCATTTACCACCTGACCTTCCCTTGCTCAGTCAGTGGGCATAGAGGGTACTGCGATACTGTTACACCAAAAAGTTGAACTCTTTCTGCCAAATCACATTTCATGCACGAACTATGTCTTCAGACACCAACCTTAGAGTACACCTGACAGCTGCCTCTCAGGCTGTCGGCACTGCCGTATACAATCGCGCTTCTGCCCCATGGAAAGATCTGCGCACCAACTGGAATATCATATGAATGGTGATAATCGTCGGCATCGACTGGAGCGGCTCAGGAACAAGCCCAAAGTGCAGCGACAGATTCATTACTCGTCGGGATAGTCTTTTATCTTTCAACCATCCCTCAGCAACTTCATATTCCTTTTTCGCGCGTAAGATAGATCCGTAATCATTCACGATAGCTTCCGCCTCAGTGATAGGTTTTGCAGTTGGCCGAAGTATTGGATCTTTTCTCACATGGGGATTGCACCTTGAACACGCCAAGCGCTGCAGATAACCCCCTGAGAAAGTGGCCTGGGTAGGACAGCTTCCCAAGATTTTTCTTCGCCCTAAATTACGATAAACATGTCGGCCTCAGGCTGAAGAAGGGTTGGGTACAATGAACACACGCAGAGCGACATCCATATCACAAAACGGATTCTCTGCCTGTTAAAAATATGCGCCCGCCATACCTCTCAAGAACGAGGGATTATCCTCGCCAAGCTCAAGGACTTGGTCGAACACCTCCCTATCCATAATCTCGTCAGGCGGCCATGAGCAAGCTTGGATGACGACCGCGTGCGTGTGAGCAACGTCTGAGGGCAAAGGGTGAATGGGATTATGACCCATCTCCTTAGTTAACAGTGGAGGGCTATTGCCCCCTTTTGTGATGGGTGTTGACTTAGCGGGTGCCAGCGGTAGGAGCGAGGAGTGAAACACACGGCTATGTGGCTGCGCTGCTTTTGGGCCTTTGACGCGCGCCTCGTGGTCGGGGCTCTGCAGAGATCTAGGAGCTGATGGTCCGTAATGAGCTCCGGTCGCCACCTGGCGAGTAAGAGCATTTGCGAAGGGTGGTGTGAGGCAATGGTTGAGTTGAGATCACTCAGGCTGATCACATGGCAGAACGATCACTAGCACGTGCATTTGCATATGTCTTTGGCGCTTATTGACTTGACCTGACAACGCACAACCTTTGATCGAAATTTGATCTTCCAAAGATACTCTCATTTCGGCATCACGAACTATCCGATTCCCTGATAGTGAACAAAAGCAAGACTGGAGGGCCGTGACGAGTGAGAGAGAAGATACGTCGACCCACTAGTCACGGTGGAGTTCAGCGCCATCCGTCAGCACAGCAAGAAAATTTCCCATCACCGCATCCATCCTTCGGCACCCCGGCGTCTCTCTTCGATCGCATTCTCATCGATATGTCGTCCCGTCGCATATCTTTTGGTTTATCTACTGCCGCCGCCCTTTTCCTATATGTTGGAATAGTCCGCTCGAGGTATGCTCTATTCTTCCCTTGTGTTCATTAACATCCAATTATGACACATGGTGGTACCAATAGACGACGCACATATATCAACATCCTAGACGATGATTCCCTCCTCAACATCTTCTACCACTGTATGCCGCTGGTTTTTCATTTGGAAGAAGGTTTTGGTGACAACTCCGTCTTGTGGGGGACAACATGGGGGTGCGAACGTTGGTGGTACAAGCTTGCTTCGGTCTGCCGCAGATGGCGACGCCTCATACTTGCGTCACCGTCATATCTGGGTATCTCCCTCGTTTGGATGTCTGGGGCGACAATAGCGGACATGCTCGCACATTCACCTACCTTTCCACTCATTATTGATCACATTCCCATGCTTGAAAGGGACAATGCAAAAATTGAAGAGAGACTTTTCCTCGCTCTCAAGCACCGTGACCGCGTCAGCCGAATCCGTATTTGGGTGGATGATTTCCCACCATGGGAGAGGCTCACTGAGGCCATAAGCGAGGAATTTCCTTTGCTGGAATACCTGTATCTCCGGCCATTGGCGAGAGTGAATACGAACTTGTCACTTCCGTCCACACTTCGAGCACCACACCTACGTCACCTCGTGCTGCTAGGCTTTGCCTTTCCGATCGGATCTCCATTGCTTGCGGGGCTTGTCACGCTCACGATCGAATCTATTAACCTATCCGCCAATTTCGGCCCAAGTGAACTACTACAACAACTTTCGCTCATGCCTCACCTCGAGGCTTTCAGAATCAGCTTTGATCCAGCCCTTTTCAACCAGTATGTTGAGAGGCAATTATTGCAGATGCCGTCACCGACACATGTCACACTCCCTGCTCTTCGTTGGTTTGGGTTCGGACGTCCTAGCCCTTACATCGAGGCTGTCCTCCTTAGGATCACCACGCCTCTCCTCGGGGTTACCGAAATCATGTCCGAGTCGGAAAGCTCCCTTGATCTTACCTTCTCCGTTTTATTCACCCTGCAGACCGTGTACAAGGCGAAGAACCCAAGGTTTTGCAACGTAAAGGTTATGTTTCATGATGTACATATCGCCGTGGTGATGGATCCCCATCAACGGATCGGCATGTCGACCCTCCGCTTCCGATCTCCCTCTTTTGATATCGACTCGGACAGAATGCTAGACTTCACGGTGCAAATATTCAATGGGATCGGGACAGTGCTCAACGAGGTGGAGATGCTCACTCTCGAGGACAAGGCATCATGGGCACCGCACGAAGGATTCGCCACCCACACCGGGTGGCGCGATCTTCTTAGGTCGTTTAACCAAGTGAGGACCCTTCATGTGTCCGGTGGTGACCTTATCAAGGGGCTGTCTCATTCTTTGCGACCACATGACGGAGAATCCGCCATCGAACTGTTACCCATGCTGAGGGTGCTCTCATGCCCCAAGCCTGAGGGCACCCATGTTAGCGAATCGTGCAGATCATTCCTCGCCGCACGCCAGAATGCAGGCACCCCCGTGACTATTTCCCACTGTTGAAGCAAGGACGCCTCTTTTTGGCTATACTGCCGTCCTGGGCTGTGGGGTGCGTTGATCCATCCTCAGCGCCGCGGTGGGCGACAACTTACAGGACGCAACCTACGACCTCGACACTTCTAACACAACACCCTATGCCATTCACATCCATCCTCATCACATCTCACGTACACAAGCTCAGGAATTTCCTTTCCTGCTGTCTTTATATTCACTCCTTCTGCATTTAACGTCCATTTGCATATTTTCGTGCTCACCTTACCATCCGTAAACCTCCCTCCGTCTCCATTCTACATCACTCTATAGTACCATCTTTCTGTCCTACCTTGTTTTGAACTTCTCCTCACACCTTATGCCGCCCGCTTCTGCTCCTGTATTTAGTCCCTCTCTCAAACTTGTTGACAAGCGAGTCACAATAGACATCTAGTTCGTGTCCTCAGTCCAGTCACCTTCTTACTCAATCCCATCCTCTCCTCTCCTCTCACCTCGCCTCACTTCCCCTTGAGTTCACCACTCTTCCATATCCTAGTATCGTAGTGGTAGAATGTACTAGTATGCCCCCTTCCATTGCGCCTACTCAGGGGCCATATATATGCTGTTTGCGTCTAGGTGCCACACACCGGCCAAGTAGTACAAAATGTCTATTCGTGGCGACGTTGGATGCAGCCGGTACAGATTACATTGTCACGCTTTGTGTCTCATCCTCGTCTTTTCCGCTTGACCTCCCCCTTAGTGGGGAGGGTGGGGACACTGCTATACTTCTCATTTCCCTCACACGCACACATGCTGAACTTGTGCTGCCATATCTTAGTTCTCGAAGGGTGCATGTCTCAAGCTGGAAGACGTCGCTGTCAATGCACATCCGGGAGCTACGCGCCCGACGGCCGCACTGCCCCATATCCAGTTTCACTGCCCACGAGCCAGAAGGCTTCTGTCTCACGGGCAGGTCTGAGGGCACCGACTACAATGTCATAC
>Ga0307510_10010429_pt1 | contig 11036 bp, 11 predicted proteins | sample 12_EM_MG_FD_207224 | JGI IMG/M metagenome (GOLD analysis project Ga0307510, IMG submission 207224) | Populus trichocarpa ectomycorrhiza microbial communities from riparian zone in the Pacific Northwest, United States - 12_EM | ecosystem: Host-associated > Plants > Roots > Unclassified | place... | reverse complement strand
CAGGGTAGTATCACATTTATTTGTTGAGATAATTAAAAGTAGATTTGATTTTCTCATGGTTGCTATGGGTGAGCCGGATCCCGGTGATGAGCCACATCCCCGGGAATGACGTTATCTTTGGGGAGCAAGACGAAATTGTGGAGATTCTATTGCAGCGAAACGATGCCAACCCCGAAGTCCCGGATAAGAATGGCCGAACACCACTTTCCTGGGCTGCTGAAAGAGGGTATCAGGTGATTGCAGAGATGCTATTGGAGAAGAGCAATGTCAATCCCGACACCCCAGATAAGAGTGGCCGAACGCCACTTTCATGGGCTGCCCAGAGCTGGCAGGTTGAAATTGTGAGCATTCTATTGGAGAGGAACGATGTCAATCCTGACACTCGAGATGAGAGGGGGCGAACACCATTTTCATGGGCTGCAGGGGGCTGGACTGAGGCCTTCTATGACAATCCTGATGTGGAAGGCGAGAGTGACCAGGGAGAATATATATGGGACACCAGGAATCAGTGTGGAAGAACAGTGGAGATGCTATTGGAGCAGAACGAAGTCAATCCCGACGTAGCAGATAGGAATGGGCGCACACCGTTATCATGGGCTGCCAGTCACGGAAACGCGGTATTTGTGAAGATGCTATTGGAACGGAATGATGTCAATCCCGACACGCCAGATGGGAGGGGCCGAACCCCAATTTTGTGGGCGGTCATATATGGCCATGAGGAAGTTGTGAAGATTTTATTGGAGAGCAACAGGATCAATCCCGACGTGACGGATGAGAGTGGCCGTACGCCATTATCGTGGGCTGTCACTGGTGAGCAGGAAGGAATTGTGGAGATGCTGTTGGGGTGGGGCGATGTCAATCCTGACAGAGCAGATCACTGCGGCCGAACACCATTATCATTTGCTGCCGAGTATGGGTTTATGGAAGCTGTGGAGATTTTATTGAAGCGAAATGATGTAAATCCTGGCAGGGCAGATGACAGTGGGGGGACACCCATTTCATGGGCTTCCAGCGAAGGGTACGAGGAAATCGTGGAGATGCTATCTGAGCGGAATAACATCAATCCGGCCACCGCGGGTGGTTCGGGCCAAGCACCATCACGCGGAGCCGCTGGGAGTGGGTATGAGAGAATTTCGGAGATGCCACTGCAGTGGAGCGATTTCAATCCCGGCCCAGCAAATGAGAGTGGTAGCACATTATCCCGGTCTACCGAGACTGGGTATGGGGGGGTTGTAGGGGTATTGCAGCAGAGCGACGTTAATTACGACTTGGGGAGTATGAGCGTCCAACCACAATTATCACATGATACTATATTTGGGCATGATGGAATCGTGGACATGTTGTGGGAACAGAGCGATATTAGCCCCGACCCGATACCAGCTACCGGGAGTGGATATGAGGACATGGACAGATTATTGGGGTGGAACGACGCCAACCGCAACACCGCAGATGAGATCGGTGGAGTGCCATTTCCATGGGCTCCCGGAGGTGTGCGTGAGGCAATTCCTGAGACCCTATTCGAGCAGAACAATGACAACCCCAACCCGGCATATCCGTTTAGCCAAACGCCATTCCCATGGGCTACACAGAATGAGTATGCTAGAGTATCACAGCCGGTAGAAGGCCCGTACGACCCCTCCGCCCAATTACCATTTGACGGGGGATTCTCTGAACTTTTCACATCTGAGCCATCCGAGATACCCGAACCGCCCCTCAAAAGGCTCCGGAGGCTTTGATCTCGCCTCTGCCACTTTCCCACCTTCACTGACACATCCGGCCCACTCTCTACCGTCCATCGGTCGTCCCCCACCTTGCTCATCCGAACCTATCTCCTTTACTACCTGCTCCTCCCTCCACCTCGACCACCGCTCGCCTGCGAACGAATTAGTCATTGTCGTCTAAAATCCAACCGTTTGAGCGTGGGCAAGCTGTTTGTAGCACTACCATTCTGGGGGAATAGGCACCAGAAATGACGAGTGATCCACTTTCTAACCATTTCCCAGTCATGCAATACTTGATTTTGAGCTCACACCTTGTTGTTTCTCTCTTATGCACTTCTGCTCCAATTTATTTATCTCTTGTGCCTACCGTAGAAGTGTTATTTTTGTTTCCTTTTTTTCCTTTTTTACAAAAAGACCCCAGCTCTTTGAAGTGTTTGCCACCAATACCTCAATCATACCACCATATTCCAATTCCCACTTTCCCCAGTTTGTCACCTTATTACACAAAGCGAAGAAGGGATCAAAGCAGAGAACCGTGGAAGTTGAGAGATGGTTCTTGCGTATCGATCGCGATGGTGGAGGTTTCCTATTCCTCAGGAGCGTGGTGAGTTATTTGATTTGTTCCAAGGTTATGGTGATTTAGGAGGGTTCTCTAGCAATGTTTCTCCTTTTTCTCACGATACAAGTGCGCCAGGGGACGGAGGTATAAAATTTATATGTGGTTATCTGCCGAGGGGCAAATCTCTCATCGAATTAAATTTTTATACATACTTTTGTCTTTCGCTGGCACTCTAGTACGGAACAAAGTGGCAAAAGCCTATAACTATACCTATCCAACCCAATGCCCAAGTCCCCAGTGAATCGGCGACTCCACAGATGTGCCATTTATGCGATATTCCAATAAGCGCGGGGTGCCGAGATATCTCTTCAGGTCCGGAACATTCGTCTGGAAAGCCAGAATCCCAGTGGTTCCTAAGCCTCCTCCCCTCCGCAGGTATCTTCCCTACCTGGCACCTATTCAGAGTGCACTGGAAATTGCGAGATGAAAGTGTACCCGCTCCCACCACAATCATCCACCCGATAAGAGAACCGTATCACCCGGTATTGACCAAGGGTTATCAAGTAATATTAACTGTGAGCACCGGGATAGGGGTATCAAACTGTACAACAAGGAATAACTCTTCCGCATAACATTTTCCAACTCCCTCTTCAATACTATTCCTTCGGGGCCTATGTTTAATCCCCCATTCCCAATTCACTGTTCTCTCGTATGATAGCTTCATCTGAGAGACGGAATTCTTTAAGAATACGGGTGTCGGGAGTGTGATCAACACAGTGAATTGGGCCAGTGCGAAATAGACCAATCGCGAATCGAAACAGACTTGACGGTTTAAACCGCAACCTAAACTAATAACCCGGCAGAAACAGCATTCCAAACAACCCCCATCCTAGATCCTGCCCCCTTTTTTCCGAACCCTGTGCACGGCAACAGACAAATACACAGATAGCCAAGTATCCGCCTCGTTTCCAGGGTTTTCACTGGTCTCCATTCCCTATCCTATCATATTAGTGCCCTCTGCTGGGTTAATAGGGCGTGGGGGTGTTGGACCGCCTATAGGGCATGCGGTTAGTCTGTTGCGTGGGTATGCATGAATGCAGATATACTGCCAGGAGAGATGAGGTTATAGAGCATAGCTTGTTAGTTTCCGACAGTTGGGCACTCCGCGGCTGGCTGTTGTCCCCACAGCCTATGCCGCTAGGCATAGCTTATGGGTTTTATAGTTTTGTTGATTTCTCCCACAATAGGGTATGAGGTATCGGGTATCTGTTTTCATTGATTCTTGCATACCCTTTGTCACCAGACATACCGGAGTTGGCACACAGGCAGGACATGACCTTTAGGGATCACGGAGGATCATGGGACATCAGGATGGTTCTAGATTGCTGAGTTCGTTAGGGGTCAGGTCTTGTTAGGTGCGTGCGTTTCTTTAGAGTTTGTTAAGTTTCGGGAGTGCTTTGTTGTGGTTAGTTCGACGGGGAGATATATCCCCTAGCCTGCCGTTAGCTAGAGAGAGAGCGGCCATCTAGTCTACCGTTCCTTCATCTTTCACCGCTCCGTCTAGAGCCTATTGCGATTGCATTTTTGTTCTTTTCTTATTTCGTGCTTTACTTAGGCTCCATCAAGGGGTACCATGGGTGTGAACAAGCAAAATTAATCGCAATTCTCAAGGCATGGAAATCGATGTTGGAACTCTTTGATGCTGCTCGGTATTCTCGTCATATCGCATACCGCATATCGTGTTCCGCGATCGCTTCATTTTTTGAAGGAAAACTTCGGAACAGCGCTTTCGACCGATCCCGAGGCGGAAGCAATACTGCAGAGCGTTGGAAGTCTTTGATGCGGTTCGACATGCTCAGACTACCCCATGCGCGCACATCATACCTCATTACCGCCTGGCAAAGATTTCGGATATGCGCTTGGGATCGATGCAGTGCCAGAAGCAATACGGTATGAAAGAGTCGAATGTACGGAGGCCGTAAACCGACGGAGTTCTTTGTGATCCCCGGCTTTCGTTTGTTAGCATGGGGGTTTGCGGAAGAGAGAAGGGGACATGCGTGGAAAGGATGGGAGTTGAGTTGCGATCGCTGGAAGGCTGGGAGGCTCATTTGTGGCTTATATATAATCCTGTCTTTACCGATGGTTAGCTAGTCAAGCGTCGTGAGCCGTGCGCGTGAGCGAGCTGTTGAATTGGAGGAAGCTCCTCTCTAAGTTGTACATTGGCGATCTGATCTGTCTTTCGGTGTTGCTTTGGGCTTGGCGTTCCATTTCATAGCCGCCGTTTCATCGTCCGCCGTCCGCTGTTTAGCCGCCGAACTTTAACAATTGGGTTACCGTAGTGCCGGGAGGGTAGTACCCTCGTAGCTATGGCCAGGTATTGGGTCCAGGTAGCTTGGGGGGAGGTCAGCGTGGCCAGGGAAGGATGCCTGGAGCGAAATATGATTGGAGGAGAGGCAGGGGCCCTTCAAGCTCATTATTCCCCGATGCACTACTCCCACGGTTCACTAAGGTTTGGGGCCCCAGGGTTCATAAGCCCCGAGCGGGGGCGGACCTGGAATTATAAGTTGAAATAATTTTAACAGGTAATAATCGGCGAGTGGGATATCTAGCCTCAGCTAAAAGCTCATGCGAAAGCTATCGGAGATGGGAGAAAGTTCATCTTGTTTTAAATATTTTCCACCATCCTTGGCTTTTATCCATTCTCTTTCAATTTTTGTTTCAAGTACCGCATCATACTGCTGACGATGTTGCGATATTCTGAAAATGGTTAAAGAAAGTTGCCCAGCTCGCCGGATCGAGGTCATATTTTCCTTTTTTGAGGTGACAGGGCCTTCAACCTGCCTACCACACATCAGCGCCGATACCAGAGCCCTCACCGCAATTTGTCCCACCAACTCGGGCGCCAGTATCGCCACTGCATTTTCACACGTAGTGGATTCATTTTGAACACCGGGACAGTGCCTTTGCGAAGTCCGAGCCTAGCATCCGCTGCGCTTCGGGTTCTTGATATCACCATGCACTGGAGGATTAGGTATGAATCCAAAAAATCCCCACCTGAGGTTACATGACATCTTCATTTCCTGTTTCTCGGATAGAAAAGAATATCGGATGATCTTGAGCTACTGTTGCCCAGATCTCTCGAGCGATGTATTGTGAGCCCTTCGCTTAGCTTGTACAGTACGACCTTTCCTTCTCAAAGTAAGGTGACAAAAAACTTGAGCCGGACGCCATTTTATACCAAAACCAAGCACTCTTTACCAAACCATTGAATCACCCCTAATTAATCTAGTGGTTTTACCTTAGACTAAATCAAACTGGGGAACGGGTAGATAGTAGTTTTCAAGAAAAGCCTTTTATGTAGAAGGTTTATAGAATTAAGAAGCTAGAGATACTGTAACCGACAACAAAGGAAGTCCCCAAGTCACTTTCTTATGGTATCCTCATGAAAAGTCTCAAGTCACTTTCCGATCTTACCGCACTATTAGACAAAAGATTATGAATTAATAATTTGCAGGCTTGATATCTTCATTATAGAAGGAAATAGTTGTTCTCATTGTTCTCACAACTTCTTGAAATCCTTTGCCTGGGCAGTGTCAAGCTATGAGCTTCTGAGAGTATGTTAGATGTGAACCTAGGCTTAGATTCGGACTATTGTAGGAGATGCAGCTTCAACACCCAACCGAGATTCCCCGGCTCCTAGGAGATTTCGCTAAGTATGATACCCCAGCAAATCAGACATTTACTCCTAATGGAATGACATTTGTAAAATTGGACTGCGCTTGCAGGCGGTGGAAATTCTGTGGCTCTACCCAACCTTTTTCCTGAATGCGAGAGCGTAAGACAATTCCGAGAATCACCATAGATCGCATGTTTGTGGAACCGCCAGACCACTCCAGAACTAGTATTTTATCAGTCAGCCTTACAAACGTCGAGGATTATATCATGGTACTCGAGTACGGAGCAGGGGTTTCCGTTCTCGATTTTCATAGAGCTCGGTGGTGCTACGGCTAGTTTGTCCTAGAAACACAAACCTTCTATTGCTCAACTGTGCCCTGGCAAGAATTTTTTCTTGGCTGGTGTATTATATTGAACCAAAGGCCAGGCACCTCATCTATCTTTTCAAGGCCAGCGAAGGCGGGAGGAAATACTGGTAGAGACCCCTGCGAGGGTCATGTTGCTTCGATGTACTCGAGTACTCGCGGTGTCGAAGCGTTTTTAAAAAAGACTGCTATTGCATACGGCGGAGATCCTAGCAAAAAGGCCAAATTTTGGTGGATGCAATAGCAGTCTTTTTTAAAAACGCTTCGACACCGCGAGTACCAGAACAAGAAAACTGTAAGCCCTGTCGCGTGCCATTGAGGTACGAGTACATTACCACGACATCATCCCCGGCCCTTACGCTCAAGTACTCGCTCATCTTTGCCAAGAATACCTCCTCCAGCCGATAATTTGCTCTAGTTGGCCAGCCTGGTCGTGCCTTCAAGACTTGACCGGTCGGACTATTCGGAACCCTGGCCAAATATGCAGCTCCCCGAGGTATTCTTGGCAAAGACGGGTGAGCACCGTATTAACTTGAATAAGAGAACGGTGTGCTATGTACCGTATTTACCCGCTAAATCCACTATCGGGGATCGGGCTTGGCTCAGGGCTTGGCTTGTCTGTCAGGGGGGTAAACGCAATATGCTAAGACACGGAATGGCCGGTGGATGATGCAGAAATTAAAGAAACCGCACAGACAATATCAAGTTGAAAGAGTCACTACAATCCAAAATTGCGTTGATCGTGATTCAAAAGCCGAAAAGTTAAGGAGAGTTCTTGTGACTCAGGGAGCTTATTGGAAGTGAATAGTCAAATTACAGTTTGATATCTTGTCTGTACGGAAATTGCCAGTATATACTAGGTTAGCGTAGAAGTCAGACAGGTAGGCATAGAAGCTTTTACGAAGCTTCAGGACTCACTGTACCTAGAATTGAAACATGAGTCAATAGCAGGAAAATCGAACTCATAGGTAAATGAAGGAAAAAGTGAGTAACTATAGAATAATATTGAATTAGTTTGTATTCGGGAAGAAAGAGTAAATAGAATATGAAATAGAAGTTGATATAAAGCATAGGCTAGAGGAACAAAAATGAAAAATAAGAGAAATCAAGATTGAGTTCATCAAACCTACCAGAATGCCACAAAACGAAGCACCCAAGGATATCCGCAAGGGACCAAAAGCAAAGCCTATTCACGAGCGCAACCTAAGTCAGCAGGAATTGACTCCGATCTTGTACCCAGAACGAACATATAGCCAAAGTCAAAGAATCCGTGTCCTTACCTTTCTTGAATCCCACCAGATACCCATATCCCCGCTTGGTGGCCACCGGAAACCAACCCAGACAGAGGCCTCTGAGCGTTACCAAATTCCCCAAAGAACCATTAGCCACTGGGTACGAAGAAAGAAAAAGATAGAAGAATTCGGAAAACGCTCAACAGTAAGAAAGATGGTGGAGGAGTCGTCGAGATACAGTGGGAGGGTTCTATGGCCTGAGTTAGACAGTAGACTTTATAGGGAGTGTATAGAAAGAAGGGAGGCAGGGAGAAGTGTTAGGAAAGGATGGTTTCGGATGGAGTCACAGTTCCAATTTTGAGCGATATATCCCGACAGCGATCCCAACACATTCCGGTTCAGCAACGGGTGGTTCAGAGGATTTCTAGGTCGCCACAAAATTAGTCTTCGATCAATTACGAATAAAGCTCAAAAGGTACCAGCAGATTACAAAACCCTTATTGTCAACTGGCTCCGTTTTAATAGACGAAACTCTCAACCAAGAGCGGAACAGTTCTGGGAGGTGGCTGTAGGTTGGAAAGTTGGTAGATACGAACATTTGAATATATGTAACATCGATGAAATACTGTTACCATTTGAGTATCTGCATGGGAAGACTTATAATCAGCAGGGGGCAAAAACAATTCGCGTGAAGGAAACAAGATCGGGGTGGGACAAACGCCAAGCGACCTTAGTCTTATGCATCTTCGCCGATGGCATTTCTCGTATTCCACCGATGATTATCTTTCACGGTACAGGAAGACGGTTAAGAGGGGAGAGAGAGAGATACCATAATGATGTTCTTGTAGAGTTCAATCCAACTGCTTATATGAATGATAAGCTATTTGAACAATACATCAGGAACCACCTAGTTCCAGTTTTAGGGGGTCGCCCTACTCTTCTGGCTCTCGACCTTATGGGTTCCCATAAGACACCTAGCATTCTTGACCTGTTACGCCAGAACGACGTAACACCGTCCCTGATACCTGGCGGATGTACCAGTCGACTTCAGCCCCTCGATGTATCAGTAAACAAGCCATTCAAAGAAGTGTTACGGGATCTTACAGATGAAAAGATTTTCCAATTAGAATTAATGGACCAATTCGAGAAGTGGACATAGGGTGAACGCCGCGTAATGACAACTGAATGTGTTGGAAGAGCCTTCCAGCAGTTTCACAATCACAAGGCTGATGTGATACGCCGCTCCTTTCAAAAAGTCGGGTTGTCACTTCCAATTGACGGTACACTAGATCATGAGTTAGATATTAAAGGGTTACCGGAATTGGAAATAGGCAATTGGGAGGAGGATTTGACATTACCGGATGAAGCAGCCTGTAACGGGGTCTTGGCACTGGACGTTAGTCCAAGGCACACAACGACAGGAGCGTCCTAAACGATAACACTTGTTTAGTGTGAGGGTTCGGAGATTACAATCTCAGGTCAAGGCTGATCGTGTAACAATAGGTCAGGGTCAGGGTTCGTGGGTTCTTGGCGTGGAACTTGGATATCAGAATAGAAGACGTTATATTCTGAAATACAAGAGTCGTGAAAGAAATACCAGGTAGCGTAAAGAATCAAGGAAATAGGGGGCGGAGCCCCCCCTTATATAGAAGGAAATCCTAGCACAGCCTTTGCCGCCCGACTCATACCCCAGTATGAGTCGCATATCCGTGCAACCAAAGAAACAATACAATTTGTCGTAACCCTTACAAAGGAAATCCCTCATAGCAACCGTGTAACAAAGAAAAGAACACCAAAGTTATCCCAACATGTATATCATCAGGGGACCGTGATACAGCCGTGGTCAGAGAGGCAGAAGACAATGAGATCGAGCTTGTTAATGTCTAATTGGTTTCAAAAACAACAAGCGGCCCACAAACATTACCGAAAAGGACATAACTTTGAATACCGCCGGATATACACCCATCACATCCATTTCACAACCTAATTGCCCCCACCAGAATGATGCCTACCAGCTTCTGAGAATCTGGAAATTAGCCTCTCGGCAGCCCGAACACTCTCAACAATTCTACCCTGCCTTAAATTGGAAAACCTGCCTGACTCTTCAATATCCCAGAAAGTCTCTGCAAATATACTGCCCGCAATCTGCAACATAGGCATTTGCTTCCTGGCCCAGATACACAAGTCTTCAAAAATGCCCACATCCACCAGATGGGAACCGTAAATCAGCTGCTTCACCATCCAGACAGACCCACAAAAGACAGCGCGCTCAGAACCTTAGGTGCACACATCAGTTTCTTGGTCACCGATCCGGCTTCCAAGAATCTATTCCCCTCACTTGGAAAGAGTGTTTTGACTGATCCGCAGCCTCTTGAGGAACACTTACCGATCCGGGATATACGTGTTAGCTTTAGAACACTACAGTCTTTGGTAGGGCATTTGACCTACCAGGCCGTGCTTGAATTTTGGATCAATTCAGATGCTGGTCGGATAGTCGCGAGAGGGTCCAAGGATTGGGCAAAAACAACTTGAAGCTCGAGTGCCTAAGGGCTTCTGTAAAAATTCGAACAATTGAAGCGCCGGCTAAAACGTTGGAGCTGTCTTTCCTGCTATGGTCTGGCTCTTGTTTCTTTTTATTTTGTCTTAAGCTCGAGTTGTGGGAACAAGTTTTCATTATGCGCTCAATCTTCTATTCAAGCTAGTGGATGTTTGGATGCCTTAGCCTCAGGTCCAATTCTCCCAGTTGATGCCGTATAAGCTGTGAAAGTATGTATTTTCTTTGTTAGCATGGGTTTTAAAGTAGGAAAAGGATAGGGGAATATACACAGAAGATGCATGACATAGAAGACGCTTGACACTGAAGAGGCGACTTTTTTTAATTTTTTATGTGTAGACTCTTGGTGCTTACTATCGCTGTTTTGTTTGGCTATGGCTGCGAGCAGTCCATGAAGAGGTTGTTTATCGTTCAGGATTTGTGCTTTGGGCATCGTGGCCGGTTACCCGATGTCTTGGTGTATTGCGCCTACCCCCTGAGAGACAAGCCAAGCCCCGAGCCAAGCCCGATCCCCGATAGTGGATCTAGCGAGTAAATACGGTAGTCAAGAATTCCCTACCTTGGAGAAGGGGCGTAAAACACAGCAAAAAAAGGGGGTGAAAAAACAAAAAAATACCAGACCTTACCAGAGGGGGCAACTCCAACCAATGTTGCAATGAAGGGGGGGGTTGGATCAAAAAATGATCGAAGGCGAGGAACGCGCTTTTTCGAACCGCGGGGTTATAAGATGGAACCCCTTCTAACAAATCGGTAAACAATGATATTTGAAGGCAGTTTGAAGCAAAGAAACAAATGAAATGATAAGAAAAGGGGGCAAAATGGAGCAGAAAAGGCAAATAAACTAGCCCTGGTACTCGAGTACTCAGTTTCCCCAGCTTCTGAGCAATAAATGCTCTCATATCTGGACTAAAGGTAGAAATTCGCATTGGA
>Ga0307510_10010428_pt1 | contig 11036 bp, 14 predicted proteins | sample 12_EM_MG_FD_207224 | JGI IMG/M metagenome (GOLD analysis project Ga0307510, IMG submission 207224) | Populus trichocarpa ectomycorrhiza microbial communities from riparian zone in the Pacific Northwest, United States - 12_EM | ecosystem: Host-associated > Plants > Roots > Unclassified | place... | reverse complement strand
GACGTTATCGCTGATTGCCTCTCACAGGGAGCGATGTTCTGCTGAAGCTGAGATGTTTGGACGATGCCGATGACGTCGAGATTTAATTCGCATGTTGTCTCTTATTAGTTGTTGTGTACCAGGACCCACCAATAATGCCCATAATCGCAAATGTTATGACACTCATATCGTTCTCCGAGCGCATCGGATTATATTGGATCCACGGTGATGACAACACTCAATAATTACGCCAAGCATGCAAGCTAATCGGTCTATCATAACTCCGATAATGATGTGAATATTGTATTGCGTGTTCGTGAGACGGATTGTACGGGATGGCGTGCGGAGTGCCCAGAAAAGAAAAAAACAACAAATAACAGCCGGAGCAAATGGGGTAATATACAGCAGGCCGCGGGTATTAAAAAGGAACTGGAAAAGGCCAGCTTGGACGTTTTGCAAAGAGTAATAACTATCTACTGTGTGGGCGGGAGTGGGGGAGAGGGGGGTCGTGGTGCAAGGTTTATATATAGGGGGAAGTGTTCATGAACGTCGAGTTCACTTGGTCGTGGAGGTTGACTACAGGCAAGGGTAATCAGCCTAACGTTTTTCATCATGTTGGAAGCACGTCAACGTACAGCAAATCCGCTGATGGTTCTGCTGGAGGAGTGGTATGAAGAGATAGCCTGAGACTGTGATGTACGATATGAACGTGCAGATCCGAGAGTGTGCATAGAGGTGGACGGCCCGCCGGGAGTGGACGGTTGAGCGTTGGTGTTTCGTGATATGCGGGCGGTGAGAGGGGTGGGTGCGCTAATTTGTGACTTTTTTGGCGTTTCTGTCGTCTTTGTCCGACCTGCAAGGCTGGATGCTGTCGACAGGAGGGCCTTGGCCGTTGTGGAGGAGGGTGTCGAGCCTTTCGAGCGTTTTCCGGCGGTGATGAAGGGATGCCGCATTGCATTTTGGGGCTTGATACGACGCTCGGGGTCCCACATGAGACATTTAGAGACGAAGTCGACAAAAAGTTCATCGTCACAGCGGAGAACTTGGGCGAGGTTCTTCGTTCCTGGTCTTCTCCTGCGTCCCTTCGAGTTGACCACGGGACGAGGGGCACCGGTGGAGTCTAACCCAAGGTAAGGAAAGAAAATACTAGCTTAGACGGTACACGTACCAAAGAAGAGTCGCTTGCGAGAACTCCGGTTGACGAAGTCCTTGTCTGGGAGACCCAGAACTTCCATTATGCAGGATAGTTGTTCTTGCTCACTTTCTCCAGGGAAGATGGGGAACCCGGTCTTCAGCTCCGCCAGGATACAACCCAGACTCCACATATCGATGGCCATGTGGTAGTTCATACCCAGGATGACCTCTGGCGACCGGTAAAACCGACTTTGGATGTACGTGTATACTGTAAGGTGTATCGTAAGACACATGCAAAAAGCCAGTGTTGTTCAGCCGACTCACTTTTTTCGTGCTCGAAGCAGCTACTGCCGAAATCGATGACCTTGATGGCACTTTTGGTGGGATGACGGAGAAGTACGTTCTATGCCGTAATGTCAGTCATTATCGAGAAAACTATGCGATGTAGTCACCTCGGGTTTAAGGTCACAGTGTACAATGCGGTGGTGACGCATGAGAGTGAGCGACATGAGCATTTGACTCGTGAAACGACGGATGAGAGCAGTCGTAAACCCGACGAAGCCGTTCGCCTTGATCAGCTCGTATAAATTAATGCTAAGAAGTTCCATAGCAATGCAGAGGTGATTCCGGAAGTAGAAGTGCTCCGTCATCTTGATGACGTGGTGTTTCTCCTCTGGGTCCTAAGAGATGTAGAGTAGGCATGACTGATCAAGATAACAGGGAGTCACGTACCCATTGGCGTAGATTATCCAAAATCTTGATTTCGACAAGGGCCTGATGATGGAACCGCTTCTTGTTCCGAATAATCTTGATTGCGACGGAGCCTCCTGTAGCATGATCTCGGCAGCTCAACACTTGTCCAAAGGAACCCTTCCCGAGGCTGTCCATGACTTCGTAACGGTAACCAAGATGGTCCCGGTCGACGACAAGATAATCACCCCGATCATCGTCATAGCCATAGTTGTTTGTAGACCGGTCCGGGTGAGCGGGTTTCTTCGCGCTACCAGCCCCGATGTAATACACTGATGAGTAATCGAGGATCTCCTGCCGCTCGTACTCGGACAGGTGTTGTCGCTGACTGCTCTTGAGAAGAGCTTTAAACATCGTGAGCAATAGCAAAACAGGACGAGTACAAACCGAAACTCACCGGAAGGACTCTGGGGAGGCGAAGGCGGTAAAGGTTCTGGGAATCGTAGCAGCGCGTCCAATTCCTCCTGGGTGGCACCGTGCGCCAACTTTTTCTGTTGCTGCCGCTTGATATACTGGAGCATTTCCTCATCACCTAGGAGCTCTTCTTCATCAACAGAGCTGGGAACAGGAGACGGAGTTGATAATGATAAGCGACTTGATGACGGTGTAGCAACTTGATGGGTATTGGACGAATTGGACGATCGTGAGTGGGTGAGCGAGACCTTTGGACTGAGGAGCTTGAGACCTTTAGATGGCGAAAGAGCAGAGAATCGGTGTGATGACGTCTGGGTTGATGCTTGGGTTGAGGGTGCGTCGCTCGGTGCAACTGAATTGAGCGAGGCCACAGAGCCAGTGGAAGACTTGCGAAGGCCACCGAAAGACATGGAGTCACGATTGCCTTTGCGTGGGATATTGGATGATGATGTCGAATTGTTGACCCGGGGGACGCGAGATGTAGAGCTGGATGAGGGGGATGCGCGAACGGATTGTCGTTGTGTGACCGTGTTGAGGGTGGCCTTGGGTACGTCACCGTTCTCCAAAACCCCAAATTCATCCAAACTTGGAGCCGGATGGTTTATAGACCCGGAGGACCCATTTCCTGGTGCGTTGTCAGGTGTGGGAGACGGATCGTTCCCAGCCACAGACGAAACAATAAGACTGGTTCGTCGGCTAGCCACTGTCGAGGATGTGGACGCTTTCAGAGCGGGGGATGAAACAGTGGATGTACGACTGTGAATGCGGGGGATCTTGGTCGGAGTTTCTTTAGGATTAGAATAAGACCCATTCGCGCTAGATGAGGGCGGGAAGTCCCGGTTGGTTTGGGCGTTACCCCCGGCAGTTCCGACAGAGGGCGACCCAGCAATTGTTGGGAGCAGCATCCTGCTGCGCAGTGATGTATCAGACTGTCGCTGCATGGAACTGATCGTTTGCGCGGTAGCACGTGACGATGCCGCGTTACTGCGAGTAGCAGCGGCGGAACCATTCGAGTTCGATGGAGCCTTCAGATTCGCAACGCGTTGAGCCGTTGCCTGTGGTAATGCGGAAATCTGCATGGGAGGCATACTCACTGGCTGAGGCTTCTTCGACTCGGTGGAGGACAAAGTCTGCAGGGGGAAATAGTCAGACGGCAATTTCGCTACAATGGCAGTGGGATTGACCTGGCCACGTTTCCGCCCCATCAACACCGAGATCCGACTCTCACTGCGATCTTTATCCTTTTTGGCCTTTTCTTTGTCCGACTTTCCGCCGTCACCGTCCCGCCCGCGCCGACTCTCCTTGTCACTCCTCGGATCGTCCTTACCGGCCTGCAAGTTGCGTCTTGAGCTTGAACCTTTCAAGAGCGAACCCAAGCTAATGATAGAAGACTTCTTATGGGCACCTGAAGGAGTCGACAAGCTCGTATCTACAGGAGACACAGGGTCTCTGGAGTGTAGGTGCGATGGACCCGTCGAAGCGGGAGGTGACGATGAGCGCAGAGCGCCAACGTGAACGGACTGGGAGGATGAGCGTCGGAAGAATGGGATGGCGGACGGAGTCAAGCGCTTAGATGCTCCGCGGCGAATAGAGTCCGATGGGCTGAGAGGCGTCTGCTGAGGAGCTGCCATGGAACCAGATTTATGGGAGCTTGATGCGGTGCCAGGGCGGCTAGGGAACTGGCGATCTGGTGTGCCAGCCACCGCACCCGACACTGATAATGCATGGGATGAAGACAAAGACGATTGTGAGACGAGGGACGCTGCAGAAGCCATGGCTTCGGGTTGCTCGATGGGTGACCACGGCTCTGGAAGGTCTTTAGAAATGGAGCGGCGGCTAGGCTGACCGACTGTGGTAGAATGAGGGCTGTGTCGCTTGAATGACGCCTTGTTGCCAGAATTGTCTTTTCCCGTGCTTGCTGACTGTGTGCCGCTCAACCTCATGCCGAGTAAACTCCATTTCTTGGAAGGGGTTTTCGTCACTGCTGCGGTAGGAGCATATGCTTGGGTATCAGAAAGCGAGGTATACGGCGGCGGCGTCGAGGTCCGTTTTGAGGCTCTGGGTACGGCAGCAGGCTCTGTTGGGGCGGACCGACTGAGCTCCACGTCATTTGCCTGGGCCGATTCTTCCGCGTGAGCGCCTTCGACGGGGAACGAGGAACCTGTCGAAGATTGGGGGGGTGAACGATAGGTAGACAAATCCTTGGGTAAGGGAGGAACCGGGGGTACGTCCTGGCCAACCTCTGGTTGTTCATTAGCCGCTGCAAGAGAGGCAGCACGATCTTTCAAAGCCTGGACGTCCGACTGTGAAGCATCGCTGCCAACGCTGTTGCGCCTAACCTTGCTGGTGGAGTGACGACCAGATTGTGCTGAGATCGACGTAAGGCTTGTACCCGCTGACATAGATCCAGAATCCCTCGAGCTCGTGGTTGGCGTGCCGGTGTAGTTGGTTGATGAGGCAGAACCGCGCTTGGTGGTGTAGCTGAGCCGTATGCTTGTTGAAGACTTCTTCGCGGGTGGCTTCTCCTGAGCAGGTGAGCTCAGTTGTGTCTCATCGCTGCTTCCGAATGCGCTTGTTGCCTGTTCTGGAATGTCAATGGGGTCTCCCAGACCAGCTGCTTGACGGCTAGCGCTTGGCGTTTGGTCCTTGTCTTTGGTGAACGCAACACTGTCCCGAACGTGCGCCGAGTTCCTGCGACTCGTCTTTCCGCTGTCTGATCCTACGCCCTCCCATTGCTGCGCCGACTTTGGGGGTGTTCCAGGTCGACTAGTGCTGACAAGTCGAAGGCTACCCACACTGGAACGCACGCGGGTGCCTGATTTACCCGAGAGTCCGTCGAGCTTGCGCAGCGCCTCAGCAGTGGCTTGATCATCGAGATCGGACCACCCCTCCTGAGTCCCCCTGAGTAATGAGTGTGCCACATTTGGTGTGTGGTGGGATTGGGTGTCCTTCTCCTTCTGAGAGCTAAAAGGAGTAGAAGTGCTGATGGCGCCATTGCTGCCCGTGTGACGCAGGAACTGCTGGATTGACGTTGTTGAAGGAGACGGGGGGAGGTGAGAGAAGTCAGAGGGATGAACACGACGGGAATGAAGCTGTTCGCCGTGACTTGAGGAAGAAGAACTTGCCGAGGTGTGTCGAGAGTGACGATCCCTAGCTCCGCTCCCACTAGTCGACATACTATCTTTTCGACGCTCTCGTGGCTTATCTCGTGAAGGCACTCCCACACCAAGGCTGTGATGTTTCCGGGTGGAAGGACGTTCCTCCTTGGTGTCATCAAGGACAGAGCTGGAAGGAGCCCGCTGATGATTTCTGACGAGCGAGCCCGCCAAGTCCCGTTCAAACTCATCGGATGGACGCTTCTTTGCTTTGCTCGTCGGTGGGGTGAAGGCGAGAGGCGGCACGGTATTGATCGGAGGGGGGCTATAAGCCGCGGAAGTGGACGAGATAGGAGGTCTGAACTGGGTACGCGGATAGAGGATCTCTTCACCACCGCTCTCCTCGGCGACGGAAGGTCGAGGACGAATCGTCCGTGGGATCGGTTTAAATTCAGAAGGCTAATGGATGCGCCATTAGACAACTGAATGGGGGAACAGCGAAAAGATAAGTATACCTGGTCCCGTTCCTCGTCATCATCTTCGCCGTCGACTGCCTCTATTGTCCAAGGACTATCCGAATCAATATCTTCCGGTTCCTCAGGAAGAGGTGGCTCGAGATCGTCCTGATCTAAGCCGTGAATATCGTCCTCGCGATGTGTAACCGATCGCGTCCAGCGGGGAGTTGCCAGTTCGCCTAAACCATGAAGAATCCGCCTATCGATCTTAGAAGGATCCCGATGGGGAGTGACGGGATCATGAGTCACTTGACGCGTTTCTGGAGTACTGCGCAACTGAGGGGGATCTGGAAGAGGGGGCACGGGTGATCCGGAAGGAGAATGGACACTAAAATAGTAAGGATCAAGGGACGACGTGGCGGAAGTGGAGCGAGAGGGGAGGTGAGCATGAAGGTCATCAATGGACTGATCGGCATGTAACTGGAAAATAGTGAGCGGGGTCAAAACGAGATGGAGAGAGTGCCCTATCACCTGTTCAGCGTGGGACATTGTGTCATCGGGCGAGGGATGACGATCAAGGAAATGAGAAGATGGAGCGGAGGAGTCGAGAATATCAAGAGCAGGAGGCCTGTCCTTTCTCCTTGATGGACTCTTGTCATATGGGAATTGGGGAGAATTGGGAGAATGCGCGGACATGATAGACTAGGAAAGGTGAAAGGAAGGCGGGGAAGGGGAGAAAGACGATGAAAAAAGAGGGGAAAAGGAAAAGAAAAGGAAAGGAAAAGAAGAGAGAAAAGGGAAATAAGGGGTTGATACCGCGATGTGGTGGTTGTGGGTTGATAGATAGAGCGAGCACTATGGCGAGCTCGCTGAGACAGGCTCAGTCTGCGGGCCACGACGTTGATTGTCAAAGCACTCGGTGCAGACCGTCCTCGTGTAGGATTGTTGTCTCTTGTTTGGTCACCTTTTTTAAATAATTATTATATTATTTTATATCCCACCTAAGTTAACTATATGCTGCTCCAAGGCTGGTACCGTACGAGTACTAGTAAAACAGGTGGGTCAGGTGTGTTGTTGGAGTCGTGCCCCTATCAAACCTCGCGGAAGTAAATAAAAATCAAAAGGCAGTCCATTCAGGCGGAGAGTAAGGTTTATCGCTCTACGGGCGTCGACCTGGAAATTGGCGCGCGGTGTTTGGCAGAGAGATAAAGGGAGGGAGTCGGTCGAGTTGTAACCCCGCGTTTTTCACCCCTCTCCGCCTCTCCGCTCCTCTCTCTCCGCAAATCTCAGCGAACCGACCCTCCTCCTCTGTACGTCTCTTTCATCTTCCTCTTTCCCTTACTACTCGTCATCATCTCGCACCTTTCTCATTCTTCTCACCTTATCCAATGTGTCCATTCCCTTCCCGCTCTCGTTTCGTATTCCTATTCATACCCTTTCCTTCACTTTCCCCTCACCGGCGCTTGTCCGCCCTCTTTGTGCATGTCGAAGTTTAGACGGCATTTGTCGCCACGTGCCGCGCCGCAGACCCGAATTCATTAGCCCGCTGCCCATTCGTTCCCTCTTCTCTACCGCCACATCCTCCGCTCGTCCGCTTGCTTACTCTCCCCTCCCCTCTTTTCTCTTGCAGAGATGGCCTCTGTTCGTAATTCCGACGACGACAGGATCGACCAATCTCCCGATCCGGCCTCGGACACAGTTCAGTCTCAGTTGGCCATCCATTCTGCTCCCTACTCTGGTCTTCCCATGCACATGTACCCGTTCGCTCCGGGTGTGGTCAGCGCTTCCCAGCCCCAGATTCGCTCCAAGCGCCGTCAGGTCAAGAACGCCTGCACCAATTGTCAAAAAGCCTGCAAGAAGTGCGACGACGCGCGCCCCTGCCTGCGCTGCGTCAAGTATGGCATCGGCGAGGAGTGCGTTGATTCCCAGCGAAAGGAAAGGAAAAAGGGAATCAAGAGGGGCCCTTACAAGAAGCGCGATGGAAAGAGTGAGCCTTTCTTTGAGTCTTCTTCTCCTTATCAACACGTGTAATCTTACCCTTGTTTTCCAACTGGTCGCGCAACTTCGACTACGGACACTCAACCTGACCCTGCGCCCCCTCCAGCGATGGGGATGTCGCTCAGCGGTATGCCCACTACGGGGAACACACCTCCCGCTCCGCCTTTCATGGGCCCGATGGGCTACCCCCCTTTGATCTACGGCCAATACCCTCACATGCCGGGCGTGCACAAGCCCGGAGAGGCTTCTCCTTACTATTACGTCCCGATGCAACCAGCCCCGCCGTCTCATCCGGGACAGGAGCACGAGGGTCAAGGCTACCCCCTTCCCCATCCCCAGTACTATCCGCCGTACCTTCCATATGGCACTGTGCCGTACCCTACTCCCTATATGCTCCCGCACCATCGCCCTGATATGCCAGTTGTTATGCAGCCTCACGCTCAGTACCCTGGGTATCCGAACGGTCACCACCCCCCTTACTCCAAGCCGCCGTCTGCTGGTAACCCGGGCGTTGACGTCACTGGCGGCGTGAATGGCAGTGCCAGGAGGGAAGATCACACGGATGGTCGCGAAGCCATCGCGGGAATAGAAAGCCGAACCATGTAGGCATGGTCAAGACCTGTAAGATATCCCTTGTACTTGTATCCGCACTTTCTCAAGGACGTGTCTCTGCACTTTTTATGCCTTTCTTACTGTGCTCATAGTAATGGTTGCAACGACTCTTTTTTTTTGCTTGACAGTATCGCCCCAGTTTGCAGGTTCACTGTTCATATTTTCTATCACATGGGAATCCGGATGAGAAATGTGAGATTTGAGGTTGTTGGTCACCAGACTGTTTGACTATCCAACACGTTCTATGTAAATAAAGCCGAAGTTATCCCTTACAGGCCAAGACCCCCGGGCCCCGGTTGGTTACGGTCAGGCCCCGTTTATTTACACGTCCAAGTGCCAATACAGTACAATAGTGGGGAAATCACGCTGCTGTAACCCGGCAAACCCGGCAGCGGCAAAAGTTTCCGAGAGAGTGGTTCGGTGGAGCCTTGGTGACGTTTTTCCGCCTCACCTCCGGACGGGCTGTGCCAACCCATCCATCAGAACACGCGGGTAGGTCGCGGAAATCCTTGCAAGCTCCGCTTCGAGGCGGAAATCACGATGACTCGCCTCCTTCCCTTCACTCCTCCACCCACCTACCCTCATCCGTGTCCTTACTTTGGGCGCCCCTTCAGCCCCAGTTTCTCCATATGTCATCATCACCCACCTCTCCGATGGCCGATTTTTTGCCTTTCACAAAAGGGAAAGAGACATGTGTGTCGTGGTAGTTGATCGGTTCTTCCTTGACCCTTTACCAACCCCATCATCTCTTCATTCCTTCTTACGTCTTGCGCTCTTCAAGCCACTGCGCGCGGACGCACGGACGAAGCTCGCGAGGCGAAGTGATGTTATGTTATGTGTTGGTCTCGGGTTTCGTGGTGACTTCACCGTGCGTCAGGCGGTCAGACGCATGTCTTACGTGCGTTCTCAGGAGGGAGGAGCCAAGGCAAGGCGGTCTGTGCGTGTTTGAGGGGCCCTAAGAGTAACAGACGTACGTACGTACACACGTCGGATAAACTCAAACTTTTTGTTTACCGGGTAGCCAATTCGGAGCCCTCTTAAGGCCGATATCGGATTTTCTGACTCAACTCACTCGTTCTGCCGCGTAAGCGGGGATCGGCTCCCCCCATCTTGAATGGGGTTATTATCACCTGGGACCTGTGATGAACAGGGTCAAGAGGCGCGCGTGCCCCCACGCAATGAAGTGAAAAGAACGGAAAACGGTTCCAGGCACCAGTGGCTTCCATTCCATTCCACGACGTTGCCTTGAGGTCGCTTAGTTAGGGTTGAAAGGATACGTCGTCAAACATGCGGCGAGGAGCACGACAAAGAGGGACGGTAAAGTTTTAGGACCAACCCCAACATGAGGCGAATACCATGATTGTGGGTCTTAGCTTCCCGAAGCAGGGTCCAACTACTGTACACCCCGAGCGAACCGCCCAGGCGGTTCCCAACGGAGAGGAAACCCTGGTAAGATGGCGCTTCCAAAGGTAAACTTGTCCGTGGACATGCGAATATCGAACGAGGAAGGGAAGAAGGGGAAATGGGATAGCAGAATGAGGGAGGGTAGGAGGGAGGAGGGGGGAGGTATATCAAGAAGTAGCGTAGAAATCAGGTCACGACACACCGCCGCTGTCGCGCAATCTTGCCCCACTTTCCCTTCATGCTCTCCCTCAATGCGAGCCCGAACACTTCCTGCACCCCGTTGCCCGTCTTCGCGGAGCACTCGATGTACTTGGCACCGATTTCGCGTGCGACCTCTGCGCCCTGCTCGGGCGTGACGGGCGTTTGGCCCTGTGCGGCGAGCATACGTCGCGTATTGTCGTCCCTGCGTAAGTCGGTCTTGGTCGCGACGAGGATGAGCGGCGTGCCTTCGCAAAAGTGCGCCACCTCTGGGTACCACTTTATCATGCCCGCACAGAACAACAACCCGTTTTTAGCATTAGGCACAGAACCCCTTGCACGGAGGATGATATGAAAGGGGGAGACGGAGACGGCGTACCTTGTCTTGGACGTTTCCTAGACTGACCGGAAAGTCGACGGAAAACACGATGAGAATGACGTGGCTCTCTGGGTAGCTCAACGGTCGCAGTCGATCGTATTCTTCCTGCCCTGCCGTGTCCCAGAGCGCAATCTCGACGATCTTGCCATCGAACTGTCGGTTTGTTACGTAGTTCTCGAACACGGTGGGTATGTACGCCTAGAGGGTTTGTTGAAGAAAGTTGGCGAGGTGAGCGGCTGCCGCGTGGATCAGAAAAGGCACGGAGATGTTTGGGACGTACTTCTGGAAATCTATTGTGGGCGTAGACGATCAACAGGCACGTCTTTCCACAGCCGCCTTTGCGTTGCGGTTTAAGTTTCGGTCAGGCGCAAAGATGAAGCAAGGTTGTTGGGGTGGGGGGCACTTACCGTCCCCAACTACGACAATCTTCCTCTTCATATCTGGCCTTTGATTGGGCTCGAGTTCAAAGTGGCCACTCATGTCGTGTAGTCAAAAAAATGGTGTTTGAGATAGGGTGCTATAGTAGTAGTTCGTGTTTCGCGGTTCAGAACCATGGCAGGGAGTACCGAGACGACGCGTCACTCACAAGACGAAGGAATTGAGTACAACAGCAGAGAG
>Ga0307510_10010426_pt1 | contig 11037 bp, 11 predicted proteins | sample 12_EM_MG_FD_207224 | JGI IMG/M metagenome (GOLD analysis project Ga0307510, IMG submission 207224) | Populus trichocarpa ectomycorrhiza microbial communities from riparian zone in the Pacific Northwest, United States - 12_EM | ecosystem: Host-associated > Plants > Roots > Unclassified | place... | reverse complement strand
ATTCTCATTTCTAACAAACCTTGCGCTTCTTTAGCTGCATCATATTCGGCATTTTCAGATAAATCGCCTTTGTCTCTTGCTTCTGCTATATCCTGAGATGCCTTTGGGCGCATTACACTTTTTAAATGCTCCAACTCATCTTTTAATTTTTTTAATCCTTCTGCGGTGTAATAAGATACTTTACTCATAACTTCATCGTTTATATAAATACAAAAAATCCCATCGGAACGGGATTTCTTATTACAAATATACTATTATTTTTAATAGTACATAATTATATGTTAATCATATAAAATTCAAAAACTAAATAATTTATTTTTGTTTCACTAATTCTTATTAAAATAATGAAAAAAATCTGGCTCTTAATCGTATTTGTTTCTGTACTTTTTTCGTGTAGTGATAATAGCATAAGCAATAAAAATCCTTATATCCCCAATTATACTGTCAATTTTACTATAGATATGAGCTTACCGGCTTATTCTAATCTTAAATATGTAAGCAATGGAATTATAATATCAGGTTATGGAGCGAAAGGAGTTATTATTTTTAATGCCGGAAGTGGCTATAATGCTTTTGATGCCGCATGTCCTAATCAGGAATTAACTTCTTGTGTTGCTATGACTATTAACGGTATTAATGCTGTTTGTTCTTGCGATAAAGCCGAATACAGTTTATTTACCGGATTAGGAGGAAAGGAATATCCTCTAAAACAATATCGAGTTGAAGTTAGCGGAACAGTAATTCATGTTTATAACTAAAACAAAAAGCCTGAAAATTTAAAACTTTCAGGCTTTTTGTTTTTTTGGAATCTTTTAGAATTTCAAAGTCAGTCCAATTAAGAAATTGGTTCCTGACTGTGGATAATAGTATGGATAAACATCCCACATATATCCGTTTGAAACATATTTTTTATCTAAAATATTATTTACTAAACCAGTAACCATAATTGATTTGAAAACAGATTTAGGCTGAATTTCATACGAAACATTAAAATCATTCACAAAATAATCAGCTAGTTTAGCTGAAGGCAGTTCTATATTATTCATATATTGTTCTCCAACAAATTTCTGTAATAATGAAAGATGTAAACTCTTAATCGGGCTATACACAATAATATTTCCTGCAATAACAGAAGGCGAATAGGCAATATCTGTTGTTCCGTAATTCTGACCTTCTACGTCTAAATCGACATTTTTATTACTGCTTAAAGTAAAGTTTGGCCTAACGATAAATTTATCTGAAAGTTTAACAGTAGCATCAACTTCAAAACCTAAGCGATAACTTTTATCGGTGTTTGAACGAATTGGCGATCCAACATCGTCTAATGTTCCCGTTAAAATCAACTGGTCTTTATAACCCATATAATACAAATTAGAAGTCAATTGAAATTTCTCTGAATTGAATCTCCAACCCAACTCAAAATCATTTAATTTTTCAGGCTTTACATTTCCACCTTCGTAATCGGTTCTGTTTGGTTCGCGATTTGCTCTTGCATAAGAGAAATAAAGCGTGCTTTTTTGATTGATTTCAAAGTTCAAACCCGCTTTTGGATTAAAGAAATTGAAAGTATCATCGACTAATCCTGTTTCTGGTGAATTAGCTTTATAAGTAACATTACGCAATTGCAAATCTCCATAAAAACTTAATTTTTCAGTTAGCTGATAATTTGCTTTTGCAAAAATATTTCCATCAGTTTTTGTCGAAAAGTCATCGTAATAGCGATCTCCTAATTCCGATTGCGATGCATATCTTGCCCAAATTACTTTTCCAAAATGGTCCCCTTCGTATTTATTCCAGCCACCACCCAGGATAACATCTAACTTCTCATCTTTATAGTTTACTGAAAATGTAGTTCCATAAAAATCATTATCCAACCATTTCTGGCGTACTAAATCGGTAGTAGTAACAGTACCAACCGGAAGCAATCCGTAATCGGCCATATCGGCATCTTCCTTATAATTTTCATAATACCCTTTTCCTTTAGTGTAATGAAATGCTAAATTCGTACTCCAATTATCGGAAAACGATTCATTCCAATGCAATTGATAATGATCTTGTTTGTAATTATCGGTTTCATTGTCGTAGAAACGAGGATTTCCAGCTTCATCCGTATACATTCCAGCAGAATTAAAAGTACGATCTGTATTTAGAGTTTCAGCATCAATTCCGTTCCAGGATTGGTATGTTTTTTCTGTTCCGCCAAAAACCAATGCTTTGATTAAAGTAGTTTTACCAATATAAGTTCCTTGTAAAAAATAAGATTTCAAATCAGAACTTGCTCTGTCAACATATCCGTCTGATTTAATTGTAGACAAACGTCCTGCCAATTCAAAATGATCATTCAATAAACCTGTACTGAATTTCACGGTATGTTTGTGAGAATTGAAACTACCAAAAGAATTCGAAATTTCACCATTTGCTTTTGACGCATAATTATCGGTCAGCATGTTTAAACTGGCACCAAAAGCACCTGAACCATTAGTTGATGTTCCAACGCCACGCTGCAGTTGCAAACTTTCTACCGAAGAAGCAAAATCAGGCATGTTTACCCAAAATGTTCCCTGACTTTCTGCATCGTTATAAGGAATTCCGTTTATCGTAACATTTACCCTTGTTGCATCACTTCCGCGTACTCGAATTCCTGTGTATCCCATTCCGTTTCCTGCATCAGAAGTAGTCACTACCGATGGAAGATAATTCATAAGGATGGGAATATCCTGACCCAGGTTTCTGAATTTGATATCTTTTTTGTCCAGATTACTAAAACTTACCGGAGTTTTTGCAGTAACACGAACTGCCGAAACTAAAACCTCATCAAGTGAATTAACTTTGGTTGAGTCCTGCTCTTGTGAAAAAGAAAACAGAGTAAAGAAAATAGAGAATAGAGTAAAGAAAATAGATTTAGTTCTTGTTGTTTTTTGAAACTCAGAACCTTTGTAACTTAGTACCTCAGTACCTTTAAAAATGGTTTTCATCCGTAAAAGAATTACGAATAAAAGGGGGAATTATTCTTTTGTTAATTAATAAATTTGTTTCACGACAATATTAATAGTACAAACTAAAAACTGTCGTTTTTTCCCTTAGCAACATTACTCGCTCAGGTTCTTTGGGTATGATCTCAGCTCGTTATTTAGAGCACCCCTTTGAGACGCTGCAAAAGTAGCATTAAAAATTACAAAAATCAATAGCAATTACAAAAATCAAATTCGATGTGAAATTTCAAATTTTACAAACTAATCCAAATTAGGCTTCTTGCGCGATTGTTTAATCTCAGAAATATTCTTTTTGTCTTTAATGCGTTTTTTAATCACTGATTTTGGAATCTTAGTTGCTTTACGAACTTTAGGAACAAATAATCCTTTTTTAATTATTTCTAAAAAGCGTTTTACAACAATCTCTTTGTTTTTAAGCTGACTTCTGTCTTCGTCACAATTTAAAATCAGAATATCCTCTGAAGTCAAACGAGAAGCCAGATTAGTTTTTAAAAGCAGTTTTTCCTCATCTGATAAGGACTCGGAAGCATTCAGATCAAAAGTCAGAACTACTTTTGAAGAAACTTTGTTTACATTTTGTCCACCGGCTCCACTACTTCTAACGGCTTTAAAATTTAATTCTGTTATTATTCTTCCGATATCCATTTTTGTGGTTGATGAGCCTGCTTTAATAAATCATTTACTGTTTTCACCGGATTAAAAGTTATTAATGGAACCGCCACAAAAATGGTCAGCCAGTTTGACATTCCACCATTCCATAATCCTGGCAGCTCATAATTTTTAACTATTTTCCCTTCAGCACTTTTTTCCACAATAAATCCTGTATTATGATCAACAAACTGGGTCAGATCATATTTCTCGCCTTTATAGTTTTTAGTACTGCAAACCAAATCAACAGGGTTAAAATGGGTAGATTCTTCTAAAATTGATCTTTGCTTTTTATTCGTTAAATCAACTTGTGAAGTTTCTACAATTTGCAGGGAGATATCACCTTTATCATTTCTGGTCCAAAATGGCCCGCCTCCTGCTTCACCTTCATTCTTAACCATTCCGCAAACCCGGATTGGTTTGTCCAGAAGTTCTTTTATTTTACTTATTTTATTTTCAAAAGTAAATTTATTAAAATCACTTGTTATTTTTATACAAAGTTTTTGCATTAAAAAATCGACAATTTCCTGAATATCCTTCTCTTTAATCTGCTCCTTTTCTATAGCATTCAAATAGCCAAAAACCTTTTGCTGTAATGCTATTAAAATTCCGGCTAATCCTTTTTTATACAATGTAATTTTATCAATATGATTTTGGATTACATTATCAATATTTTTTATAAAAATAATATCAGCATCAATTTTATTAAGATTTTCAATCAGCGCTCCATGTCCGCCGGGCCTAAAAACGAATGATCCTTTCTGATTTCTGAAAACATTATCTTTTATATCAACCACAATAGAGTCTGTACGCTTATTTTGATATGAAAAACTAATATGTATTTGGGTTCCGGATTGTGATTCTACTTTTTGTTTAACTTCCTCAATAGCTTTTTCAAACAACTCAAGATGAGCTTCAGAAACCGTAAAATGTAAATTCGAAGCTTTATTAGTAGCTGCGTAATGCACACATTCATTCAAATGCTCTTCTATCGGATTTGCTATGTGGGTTTCATATTTATGAAAAGGCAAAACTGCTTTTGGCTTATTTGAAAAATCAAAATAATTGGATGACAATAATAGTTTTATAAAATAATAATTTTTGTGATCTCTGTCTAAAGTATCAAAATGGGGGTAAATTATCCTTAGTTTTTTATCTATAGCTTTAAAAAAAGGAAATTTATCCATTGCAACAATAAAAATGGACAAATCATTGTCATTTTTTCTATTGATGTAAGAGTTAATTGTTTCTTTTTGAATATCATAATCATTCAGAAAAGCAATTAAAAACTTAAACATTCTGGTTGCTGCACCCGAAGCAGGAATGAATTTACATATTTTAAAATTAGCTTTATGAGCATCAAAAAAATTAGCCTTTTCTTCAAAACCAGCATCTGACAAACTTAAAATCCCATTATTAATTGTTGCCGGGCTTATTAAATTACTTTTCGAAACTCCTTTTTTAAAAATTTTGAGCTGTTTCAGGATATTTTCGAATGGAATTCCATGATCATAAATTTCAACAAAGTCACTTGATGAAAATCCCTTTTTTTTAGCAACAGCCAGATTATCTATGATAGCTGTAGCTTTTGCTAAACGGGTTTCCTTATCTCCCGAAAGTGTAATAAATGGCTTTTTACTATCTATTAAAGTTTGCTTGAAAACTGAAAAAACAGTTTCCCTTTTATTTGGACTGTCACGAATATCATCTTTTTCCCAGGGTACGTCAATATCTGTGAGGAAAAATAAGTCATATTCATGTTCTAAAGCAGCTTTGTCTAATAATGGATTACAAAAACCATAATACACCTCAGAAAAAACCTTAGTTACCATTAAATTGGTATCACAAAACAAATATTTTTGTGCGGTATATAACTTTTCATTTTCTAATGCTGCTTGTCCGTAAGCAATTGGCATCATATCTTCTTCAACACAAATATGTTTGTTTACTTCCCATTTCTCCTGCAAATAATCACGTGCAAACTCAGGAACCCACTCCGTTTCATAAAATGCGGCAAGTTGCTTTGCTAATGTGGTTTTACCTGTACTTTCAGGACCAAATAAAGCAATTTTTATAATATTTGTTTTTTGCTGTCTAAGATTTTTCTCCATTCTAAATAAGCTGAAATAGCCAAAATTGTAAAAATTAAATACTGAAATGACAGCATTCCTAAGCCACGATATGCGTAAAGAGGCACTACAATAATATCACCTATTATCCAAAGTGTCCAATTTTCTATTTTTTTTCTTGCCATGTACCACATTCCTGCAAAAAATATTCCTGATGAAACCATGTCGACATAATTGTCTGCTTTAATCTCATAATCGAAATATTTATAGATACCTAAAACTACAAAAAACGTAACAAAAAACAATAAAATTCCTATAATTTTTTCGTTAAGATTAGTTCTGGTAATTGGCAGGCTATCCTCAACTGTCCCTCCTTTTGCCCAAACATACCATCCGTAAATACTCATAACAGAAAAATATCCGTTTATAATCATATCGCCTATATAACCTGCAACATATAAAAGATACACTGAAATCACGGTCGCAATTAACCCTGTAGGATATACCCAGATATTTTCTTTTTTCGCAAACCAAACGCTTAAAATTCCGCAGACAAAAACCAAAAACTCTAAAGCGATATGCCATAAAGGAGCATTTTTATAACTGTCAAGAAAAAAATCTATCATTTTAGCGGTTATTTTGGGTGTTATTTTTAATCTTATGATTCAAAAAAGTGGCTGTTATTCTCAAAAGCTGTTCCAATGACTACTAAATCCGCACCAGCATTATACGCTTGTTGAATCCCTTTCAGATTTGTAATTCCTCCTCCAACGATTATCGGAATTTCAATATTCTGAGCGATTAACTGTATCATTTCCAACGGAACAGATTGTTTTGCCCCGCTCCCGGCTTCAAGATACACCAATTTATTCCCTAACATTTCGCCGGCCTGTGCAGTTGCCAAAACCAAATTGAGATCCTGACGATCGAGAGGTTGTGTTTTACTCACTCTTGCCACTGCAGTTTCATTACCGCTTTCTATTAAAATATAACCTGTTGAAATAACTTCCAGGTTTGTTTTTTTGAGAATTGGCGCCGCCTGAACCTGATATTCAATTAAATAATCCGCGTTTCGGCCAGACAATAAAGATAAGAACAAAATAGCATCAGCCTGAGATGAAATTTGCGACGGATCTCCCGGAAATATAATAACGGGCAAGTTTGTTTTTTGTTTTAATGCCGTCATTAAATCTTCTAAAATAGTAGTCCGGACTATACTCCCTCCAACAAAAATATGCCCAAACAATTTTATCCGGATCTAAAAGTATGGCAAGCAGTTTTTGTCCATCAATCTTGGCCTGAATAATTTGCTGGTAGATATTGGATATTTTTTGTCTCATAATTGGGCGTAAAAGTAAAAGTTTTTTAATGCAGAAGAACTATTTTGAATGAATTATATTTGTATAATGGCTTTTGATAACCAAAGAAACAAATTATGATTGCAGCCGATCTTTTAGAAAAATATGGTGTCTTAAAGAAATTTTACGAAAAAACTTCGACTGTTTTTGAAGAAGGGAAATTGCCTTCACATTATTATCAGATTCTTTCGGGAGAAATAAAAATGAACAATTACAATGATGACGGACGCGAATTTATTCAGGGAATTTTTTATAAAGATCAATCTTTTGGTGAGCCGCCGTTATTTTTAAATCAAAATTATCCGGCAAGTGCAGTTGCTGTAGAGGATACGCAAATTCTCTGTCTGCCAAAATCAAATTTCATGAAACTGCTGGAAGAAAATCCGACAATCAGCATTAAAATAATTGAGAATTTAGCACAGCGTTTGTATTATAAATCGGTTATGGCGGCAGAGATATCAACCCAGGAACCAGAACACCGCATTTTAAAATTGATCGATCACGGAATTGCTTATTTTAACTTTAAGAAAGATGAAAATGGATATCTCATCAATTTTACGAGACAGCAAATTGGTGATTTGACCGGTTTACGTGTAGAAACGGTTATTAGAACAATTAAAGCTTTGGAAAAGAAAGGTGTTTTGAAGATAATCAACAGAAAAGTATATCGATAAAAAAGTTCCTGTTTTATGATTTAAGTCATAAAATCATGATGTATGGTGGTGGTAAATTTGTTACTATAAAATTATATATTATGACACTTTATCAAACAACATTCGAAAATTTTAATAAAAGTTATATTGGTTCTGCAACAATGGCTGTAATTGGCCAAAGCTGTTTAGGTGCAGCGGCAGCCATGTATATTCTTTCTCATGGAACCTCTATTGGGCAAATGATACAATTAGCTATTATAGTTTTAGCTTGTATCTTTGTAAATACTTCAATTTTAGCACAAATGAAACACAAACTGGTTTTTAACCTGATTATTGCAAGTGCTTTTTTAAGTGTACTATTTATTATTTTAAACACTTTTGTACTATGAGAAAGCAAATAGAAAACCGAGCTGACATAGAAGTTTTGGTTCACGCTTTTTACGCTAAAATAAGGGACGATGAAGAAATTGGCTTTTATTTTAATACAATGATAAAAGACTGGGACACACATTTGGAAAAACTGACTGATTTTTGGGAAACCAATTTATTTGCAGTAAAAAAATACAGAGGTAACCCGCATGCGGTACACAATGAAGTTGACGCCCATTTTGAGGGCAAAATTACCTCAAACGAATTTGGAATCTGGCTCAACCATTGGTTTCAGACTTTGGATGAACTTTTTGAAGGTGAAAATGTAGAGACATTAAAACGCCGCGCCAGAAAAATGGGCACCTTTTTGTTTATGAGTATGTTTGAACATCGGAAAAAAATGGCTGAAGCTACTTTAGAACATTTAGATTAAGCTCATTTTTGTCATTTCGACCGAAGGGAGAAATCACACTCATAACTAGACAAAGATTGACGATTTTCTTTCCAGAATTTCTAGTGTGATTTCTCCCTTCGGTCGAAATTGACAAGATTGTCGTGAGTTTTGGAATTTGGAATTTTTTATATTGAAATTTTACTTTTCAAAAGCATAAACCAAAGTAAAATTCTGATCTGAATTATCCGATTTGATTTCTTCGTAATACACATTAAAATCCTTAATCAAATCATCAAAATGAAGACTAGCCTGCGTTTGTTTTTCATCTAAAGAAAAATCTCCGACCCTAATATGATCTTTAAAACTGATTCCTTTTTCGTTTCTGATTTTAAAAATCGCTTCTTTGGCACCCCAAATTACGGTGAGTTTTTTTATGTATTCTTCTAAAACATTCGGATTTAAGTAATCAAATTCCGTATCGACAAATTTATCGGCAATGCGGAGAATTTTTTCGCGCTGTAATTCCATATCGATTCCAACGGTTTCATGGCTGATAATAATCGCTGCAAAATGATGAGAATGTGTAATAGAAATGTAATTATGGCAGTTAAAATACGGTTTCCCGAATTCATCATAATGTAAATCTTTGTCGGTAAAACCCATTTCCTGAATCAGCATACGAACGCTCAAAAAAGCACGTTGATGCATTTGAGATTTCATTCCGTTTAATCGTAATTGGGTTTTCTCTTTCAACACAACTTTCTCTATTAATTCCTCAAGGGATTCTGTTATTTCCCAAATTAAAATTTTGGTCGTTTCGTCGTGCTGTATGGTCTGAAATAGAGGCATTTTTTTTAATTGTGAATTATAAAATGTGAATTATTAACACTCTCTTATCTCTCTAGCCCTGATGGGAACGACATCCTTTTGTGGAGGGGTTCGCCGCAAAAGATAGAGTGGACAGCAGGAAATAGCTCCTTAAAAAATTATTTATCTAAATGTACAAAAGATTAAGCAATTAAACATTTCACAAATCTTTTAGAAATTACTTAAATTATAAAGTTATTCCGTAAATTTGCAAAAAAATTACAATTACAAATATACTATAAATGAGTACTACAACTACGCCTTTTGTGGCTTTCAAAGTAAAAGACATTTCTCTAGCGGCTTGGGGAAGAAAAGAAATTGAATTGGCTGAAGCTGAAATGCCGGGTTTAATGGCGCTTCGTGCTGAATATAAAGATGAGCAGCCTCTTAAAGGTGCCCGTATTGCAGGATGTCTGCACATGACGATCCAGACTGCAGTTTTGATCGAGACTTTAATTGCTCTTGGTGCTGAGGTTACTTGGTCTTCTTGTAACATTTTCTCTACTCAGGATCAGGCTGCTGCTGCTATTGCTGCTGCCGGAATTCAGGTTTATGCCTGGAAAGGTCTTGACGAAGAGTCTTTTGACTGGTGTATTGAGCAAACTTTATTCTTTGGTGAAGACAGAAAACCATTGAACATGATTCTTGATGATGGTGGAGATTTAACAAACATGGTTATTGACCGTTTCCCGGAATTGGTTCCTGGAATTAAAGGTCTTTCTGAAGAAACTACAACCGGAGTTCACAGACTTTACGAAAGAGTAAAAGCCGGAACTTTACCAATGCCTGCAATCAACATTAATGACTCTGTTACTAAATCTAAATTTGATAACAAATACGGTTGTAAAGAATCGGCTGTAGATGCTGTACGTCGTGCAACTGACTTAATGTTAGCCGGAAAAAGAGTAATCGTTTGTGGATATGGTGATGTTGGAAAAGGAACTGCTGCTTCTTTCAGAGGTGCCGGATCTATTGTAACAGTTACTGAAATTGACCCAATTTGTGCTTTACAAGCTGCAATGGACGGTTATGAAGTTAAAAAATTAAATACTGTTATTGCTAATGCTGATATCATCATTACAACTACAGGAAATAAAGATATCGTTCTTGGAAGTCATTTCGAGCAAATGAAAGACAAAACTGTCGTTTGTAACATCGGACACTTTGATAACGAAATTGATATGGCCTGGTTGAACAAAAACCACGGCGCATCTAAAATCGAAATCAAACCTCAGGTTGACAAATATACTATCGCCGGAAAAGACATTATCATTCTTGCTGAAGGGCGTTTAGTAAACCTTGGTTGTGCTACAGGTCACCCAAGTTTTGTAATGAGTAACTCATTTACAAACCAAACTTTGGCTCAAATCGAATTATGGAAAAATAGTGCTGCTTACAACAATGACGTTTATATGTTGCCAAAACATTTAGATGAAAAAGTGGCTGCTTTGCACTTAGCTAAATTAGGTGTTGAATTGGAAACTTTACGTGATGATCAGGCTGCTTATATTGGAGTTCCTGTTGAAGGTCCTTACAAGCCAGAATATTACAGATACTAGATTAATTTTAGATTTTTTAAAGTTGAAAAATAAAAAAGCCCGAATATTAATTTATTCGGGCTTTTTATATTGAAATAATATATTAACCTAAAGTAACTCTTTTGAAACCTGTAATTTCAACGTTGTA
>Ga0307510_10010424_pt1 | contig 11038 bp, 6 predicted proteins | sample 12_EM_MG_FD_207224 | JGI IMG/M metagenome (GOLD analysis project Ga0307510, IMG submission 207224) | Populus trichocarpa ectomycorrhiza microbial communities from riparian zone in the Pacific Northwest, United States - 12_EM | ecosystem: Host-associated > Plants > Roots > Unclassified | place... | reverse complement strand
AATAATAATCAAAATAATAGAGATCAAATCTAAAAAATAAAAAAATAAAAGATGAAGAAATTAAAATAATAATAATTAACATTTCATAAATTATTTCAAATAAAATAAGTAACAATCAAAAGAATGAGGACCAAATTTTATAGATAAAAAATTTCAATTAAAAAATGATAAGGAAAAACAAATAACAATTATAAAAATAAGGACTAAAATTAATATAAAAATTAAATTTTAAGGGATGAAATTGAAAAAAAAATATTAAAAAAAATATATATATAGCAATAAAAAGTTTGAAGACTAAATTTGATATAATCAACAAATTTATAACTAACAAATATTTCTTTAAATAAATCATACTAATATACCAATATATTTTTCAAATTATTTGAAGAAAACTTATACCAAAACCAAATCCAAAAGTTTGTGTAATTGTGAGGAAGGGAGGGGGAAGGAAGTAAAAGGGAACAATGCTTAATTGAAAATTAATAACAAACAAACAAAACAAAACAAAAATCCATTATTAAGTTATGGAATCAGCATGTTCAACGGATCCAAAGAACAATACACCGTGGAAAGGAAAAATGAGTCATGCGTAGGGATGATGTTGTCTTTTCCTATCTGTAAAATACTAAAAATCATTGCACAACATGACAGCACAAACACAAACATTAAAAAAAGAAATAAAAAAAAAAAAACACAAAGTATTTTTTGTGGTGTCATGCTCTCTCGAGATAGAGCAATCATAAGAAGCTGAGACAACATATCGTCGCCAAAACCAAAACCTTCAGAATTTCAGCATACCGAAAGGTACTTTCTTTGTCTTTCTTTATTGTTTATTGACTGGTATTAGTTATGGATATGGAATCTAATGTTTTTTCTTGCTTCTGGATCTTTAAAAGAGAATTTATCTTCTGGATTAAAGTTTATTACTTTATTACTTTTGGTGTACTTTTCGTCAATGGGTCTCGTGCATTTTTGCTGTTCATTCCATTTTTAGGCTTGTTTTGTGTTCGTTGTTCTGAATTGGATTATGGGTTTTTGAGGTCTTGTTTTCGTTGAACAAAAAAAATTTTTAGTTGGTTTTGGGTTTGGGATGAGATGATCTTGTGTTCATTCTAAGGATGTATGTTAGTTCCTAATCCCGATGCTTATTGCAAGTTAATATAGAATGTCTTATTAGCATCTTATAAGCCCTGTGTGTGTGTCTCTGAAAGTATTCCTTAATGGAATAGAGCCACCAAAAAATATTAGATGCAGGAACTTATAATTGCTAGAGATATGTTTGTGCTTGAATGCATTTCTAGATTAATATTCATTTAAGTTTTGGTATTGCTGTCAGTTAAATTCAGATGGACGTGCGAAATTCAGAGCATGGACGTGTAATTGAAGTACATGTAGATGTTCCAGCTGCGGAGAATAGCCTGGGTGGGAGTAGGATTTGTGGAGGAGTATCGTGTGGATTTTCAGATGCTCAGACCAGTTCTAAAGATGCAAAGGAACGAGGGGCATCCATGAAGAAACTTGGGTGGGCAGTTGGGCTCTGTCTTGTCTTCATGGCTGTTGAAATTGCTGGAGGCATAAAAGCCAATAGTCTTGCAATTTTGACCGATGCAGCTCATCTTTTATCAGATGTTGCAGCATTTGCAATCTCCTTGTTTTCAATCTGGGCATCCGGATGGGAGGCAACTCCACGTCGGACTTATGGATATTTTAGGATTGAGATACTTGGTGCTCTTATTTCCATCCAGATGATATGGCTTCTTGCAGGTATCCTTGTATATGAAGCTATTGTTAGAATTATTCATGATACAGGTGAAGTTAAAGGCGCACTCATGTTTGCTGTTGCTGCTGTTGGCTTACTGGTTAATATTGGCATGGCATTCTTGTTGGGTCACGACCATGGTCACGGGCACGGTCATGGTCACGGGCACGGTCATGGGCACGGTCACGGTCATGGTGAGCACAATCATGACCACAGTGATGATGGCCATAGCCATGAGGGTGATGATGGCCATAGCCATGAGGGTGATGATGGCCATAGCCATGAGGATCATGATCATGCACATAACCACATGCTGAGTGGAGCCACTCATCATAATCACCACCATCATGAAGGGAGCTCTGAAAACAATGATGAACATCATCATACACACGGAGCAGATCTTGCTGAGCCTCTGCTTAGTACTCACACAGAAGTTGACAATAAAACAAAAGGAGGGAGTAAACAAAAGAAGCAGAGAAATATCAATGTTCAGGGGGCCTATCTTCATGTATTGGGAGACTCAATTCAGAGTGTTGGGGTGATGATTGGTGGGGCAATTATATGGTATAAGCCAGAGTGGAAGATTATTGATCTGATATGCACCCTCGCGTTTTCGATAATCGTTCTAGGCACAACAATCGGTATGATACGGAATATTCTAGAGGTTCTAATGGAAAGTACACCGAGGGAGATTGATGCAACTAGGCTTGAGAAGGGTCTCTGCGAGATGGATGAGGTGGTTGCCATTCATGAACTGCACATTTGGGCAATAACTGTAGGGAAGTTTCTGTTGGCTTGCCATGTTATGATCAAGCCTGATGCTGATGCTGACATGGTACTGGACAAGGTTATAGATTACATTAGGAGAGAACACAATATCACTCATGTGACCATTCAGATAGAGCGACAGTAAACCGTCAGACTGGGTAAGTGCAAGTTGTATTGGAGTGGCTTTGCCTCAGCTTTGAACTTTTGTAATTCTTTGTCATTGATTAATAACTGGTTTTATGAATTTTGGCTGGCTCATGACTTCGCCTAACTTGCTTACAAATCCCTGTCTGATAATCCCTCGTAGAAAGCCGTTCTCATCTTATAGAATGTGTTTGTGGTGACTTGCATAGTTTAGGGGGCTTCAGCTACTACATCACTAAGCTGATGTTAATCACAAAGCAATCACATATTTTAATCAACTCAATACAAGCACAAGAAGCAGCTCGAATTTGAGAAAACCCAGTACAATCATTCTTCCATTGTCTTGCAAAGCTTCCTAACAATTCTATAGCAGTTTTAAGAAGTGCGCATCAGTTGACACCATGTTTTCTAGACCTTCAAAACCATTACATGTGTCCAGAATTATCTCCATAATCTAGGGCTGAAAGCTCTCGTGGTGACACTGAATAGTTCACCGAATCTGCTATCCTTTTTCATGTAGCCCACAGGTTTGACCCCCCCATCTGTCAAGTGATACCTGTTGTTATATACTTATTTTATTGTTGAAGGGAGTACAAAACATTATTAACAGTAGCTATGAGTAATAACAACTCCAGAAAATTTAAAGGTTCAACTGTACTGAAGATTTCTTATCAGATATCCGTTATCACCTTGTCCTGCACCACAAATAAATGGGGACTAAATGATCCACCATCTTGGTTTCTGATGAAGTATTTGGTTACAGGTACCTATATATTCTCTAAACTTTACCATCTTGATTCTTGGTGGCTGGAGAGTGAGTTTGAATGGAATGGCTAGCAAGAAGGCAAAGGAGACGGTCTAGCACAGAAAATGTTTTGAGTGGGAGGCAATTTGTGAAGCTGAGGGCAGGACCAGCTTGTCTATGATTTCAAGCATACCTATCTCCATTGCTGCTTTCAAAACCAAAGGCGGCAGCGGTGCGCTTGAATGTTACAAGGCATGCTGGAGATGACAATCATCTTCATTGGTAGAGGCTGCCATTTTATTTTTTAATTTTCTTGGGAGTTTATTTAGTCCAGGTTCAGCCTGGAGAATACTATGCAAAAATAAGGTGTAGATGATTGCTGGATATTTCAATTTCATTGGAGTTTGTCTTTTACTAGAAAATTTTCTTTTTTCCTCAATATGCACTGAAGAATCTTATCATTCCTCTGGCTTGCTTATCCATCTAACAAAATGAAGAAATTAGGCCAGCTGGTTGACTGGAGATTTTCTGTACCTCTATCAGAGTTCAATATTCAGTAAACTTAATGGAAGCTCAAATTTCTTAATTCAATACTGCACTTTTGCTGGAAAAAAGCAGCTACAGGTTCAAGAGACATCATTAGCATTCCGTCTGCAAGCTCTTGTTCTTAGTCAAATGGAATGAAAAATATTATCTTGCTATAGAATTGTAGAATTGGCAGATAGATAGATACACAATTGCCACTGAGTCTGCTGTTGGCTTGCTTGTGTCTTTTGCTAACCTGCTGATAATTAAAGTTTCATTAATTTTCCATTATGCTCAACATTTCAGCATTATTGATGATTAATTAAACCTTCAACACAGCTCAACACTTGAGACCTAAGTCATGCAGAGCTACTGCCGCATCGAGATCGCAGACCTATACGAGCACACCTTTTAGAATTGCCAAGTAGGGACACCAGTTGCTGAAATGCAACCATAAGAGCGATTCAACTATTTTTTATGGACTCCACTACAGAAAAAATACAAGCACAACAAGCAACTAGAAACTGAGAAAATCCTGTTTCTTTAGCTAAGTTTTCAAGTTCTTCCCGTGTCCTCTCATTTAGCTGTCCATTCATACTTGCTGTCATAATCTATTTTTAAATTATTCTATTAAAAAAAAAAAAAAAAACCAACAATTTAGCAAAAAGCTAGTTGAGGAAGTTTCTAGATATACATAGAAAAATTAAGCTTGAGTTTTGAACGAAATTGAAAGTCTAATCATACCCTATCATATCCAAGGCTAGAAAAACAATGCAAATTCAAGGTCAAATTACATGATTTTTGGATGAATTTGCATAAAAATTAAGTTCAGGTACATGATTAGATTTTTAATAGGCCAATTTGATTTAATCATGAGCCAAATTAAAAGTTTAATTATGTTTAAGAATTATTTTGGGTCAAATTACAGGATTTAATTAAGTGCAGGGACTTGATTATATTTTAAATTGGCTAAATTAATTTTATTAGGGACTTAATTAGTGAAAAATTAAGTTTGGGAGCCCAATTTGGACTTAATTGAGAAGATTGTAATTTTAGAGGATCAAACTTAATTTTTACAAAGTCAATTGACTGAAATCAAAGGTATAACTATAAGAAAATAAAAGTTTAGAGTCGATTATGATTAAATTAAAAAAATTCATAGCTAATGATCTTTTTCAAACAGGGGTGAAATTGAATAATTTAAAAGTTATTGATCAATTGTGGGTCAATTTGCATAAACCCAAGATCAAGGATCAAAATGAAAAAGGTGTTAAGATTCAGGGTTGATGTTGAAGTTCCGCAAGGGTAAAATTGCATGAAATTAAAAGTTCCAGATCAATTAGGATGCAATTAAAAGAAATCAAAAGCCCAGAGACTAAATTGAACTTTGACTAAATCCCTAAATTAAAATCTTAAAGCCAAAATAGTGACAAGACGACAAGTCGTCTGGTTACTGTTCATCTTCTTCCACCTGTTTGCCCGAAAAAGTTACTTGAGTGGCTACCTTTTCAGAGCATTTAATTCTTTATCTCTCAACTAGGGGTAAGCAAAAAAAATCAAAAAACCAAGAAAACAGAGAAAACCAAAAAAAAAAAATCGAAAAAACCGAACCGTGAAAAAAAACCGATTAAACCGATTAAAATTTTCGTGTGTGTGTGTATTATTTTTATATTTAAATTTTAATTAATACTCTCTCTTTTTTTATATATCATTTAGTGCACCTTTTTTTAAAATAACAATTAATATTTTTTTTTTAATTTTATAATACTTCAAAGAGATTACTGTAATTTATCTTTGAATTTTTTCCTTTTATAATTTAAATAAATAAATAAATTCTATTTTCATATATTTTTAAAATAAAATTTGTTTGTTCTTAACAATCATGATTAACCTCTAAGATAAAATAAATAAAAATTTATAAAATGAAAAGGACAATCAGAATTAAATATTTACATGCTCAACTATCTTTTGCTTTTACTAAGAAAATTAACCTTCTGTTTTAGTATTTAATTAACATTAATAATATTTTTTTAGTTTATTTATTTGTATATGTTTTAATTTATTTTATTAAGTATTAACAATATCTGTGTTTCTCAAATAAAAAAACTATGACATCCCAAAACATAAATATAATAAAAATTTATAAAACGAAAAGGACAGTCAGCAACTGGGCTTATTGATACCCGCCTTTATGTTACCCGAGATTTTCACTTCAATCCTTTAGCTTTCAATTCAATCCTCCATCCTAAAAAAATATGCAATTGGGAGCTAATTTGGGTTCTAAAGAGCCAATTTATGCAAAATAAAAGTTCAAGGACCAAAGTGATTTTTTTAAAAAATACACTGCTCCAATCTACAGTGAATTGTGAGAGTGCACAATGTTTTTTGCTACAATAAAAAACTAATGCCTTTTAGTTTTTATATAATAATTTAGATCTTCAATTTTATTTGTTTTACATCTTAATCCCTTAATTTCAAGATAGGATAGAGAAAGTTGAAGGGAAATTTAAGGAGAGAGAAAACTCTTTGGTGATTAGTTCCAACCAGCAATAGCTTTGATTTTGGTGTCTGTGAATTTGTTTTTAAAATAGAAATTCATTAAAGGTGGTTTCCACCTTTGATAAAGCTAGGAAAAATAGATCAAGGAATTGTTTTTATAGATTCATTTAATTTCATAACTTTAAGAGATTAGAGGCTATTTCGGGATTGTGAATAATGAGTTTGTTAAGATTTTAAGGGTGTTTTCGCAGTAAAAAAATGTTGTAAAGGACTATAAGTCGTCAACCACAAAATAAATGGACTACTATTTATTTAACTAATAAAATAAATAATATTGTCTGCTCTTTTAAAAAAAAATAGCCAAGGACAAGGTTTCTAGGCCTAGGCATGCCTAATCTTTTGGGTCTTAGCCTAACCGAGCTCAATAACGCCTGACTTGTATATATATATATATATGCGCGCGCGTGCATGTATTATTTTTATATTTAAATTTTAATTAATACTCTCTTTTAATTTTTTATATAATTTAGTGCACCTTTTGTTTTAAATAAAAATTAATATTTCTTTTTTCTTTTTTAATTATTACTGTAATTTATCTTTGAATTTTTTCCTTTTATAATTTAAATAAATAAATTGTATTTACATATATTTTTAAAATAAAATTTGTTTGTTCAAAGAAAATTAACCTTTTGTTTTAGTATTTAATTAACATTAATAATATTTTATTTATTTATATATGTTTTAATTTATTTAAGTATTAACAATATCTTTGTTTCTCGAATAAAAAAAAACTATGACATCCCCAAACATAAATATAATAAAAATTTATAAAATGAAAAGGACAGTCAGCGACTGGGCTTATTGATACACGTCATATATATCGGCTACTCAACTGTAACAACTTTAGCAGTTCACTTCGCTGCTATAGCAGCAGTACTAGCAGTTGCCTTCTTTTTAATGAACTCAACAACTGAGAAAGAACAGACGGAACAGGCAACTCGAAAATGAGAAAACCCTGCTGCTTTGGCCAAACGTTCAAATTCTTTTTCTGTCCTTTCATTTCTCTTCGGATTCATGCTTGTCACGAATAAATAATTCTGCAGCAAACTTCTATCTGCAACACTGGTACCGGGGCTTTCAGGAATTACCATTTCCACTACTATCAACTTTCCGTTGTCCGGTAAAGCTTCATAGCAATTCTTTAGTACTTTCAAGAAGTTCTCATCGTTCCAGAAATGGGATACCCACTGTTTCGTTCAAAAATATTTTGTGATTGTCAGTACAATACTCTGAAGCTTAATTTTAACAGAGTGTTATCAAACCTCACCTTCATGAAAATGGCTTCTCCTTTAGGAATGGTTAAGAATACATCTCCTGCAACATGCTCAATACCTGCAATAGAAATATAACAAAAGATTTAACAATTTCTAACACAGCTCAGTTCATCTGTTTCTGTAACTAGTCAGATCTAAGCTCAACATTCTCAGTAAAGAATAAGGCGAAGAAAATCAATTATAAGATCAGGACAGAATCAGTACCTGGATAGGATGGTGAGTTTTCTATAACTGGAGCCAAATCAAAGTTGATGCCCTTAATAGCAGGATACTTTGAGATGATCATATTAAGGACAGAACCATTACCACCACCAACATCCACCAAGGATGTTAGACCTTCAAAGCCATCATATATGTCCAAAATCCTCTTCATAAATAAAGGGTTGAAACCTCTAACAAAGCCACTGAATACTTCACCAAATCTTGGATCCTTTTTCACATACTCCATAGAACTCATCCCATAAGCCTTCTGAAATAGAAACCCTCCTTGAAGAATAACATCTTTTAAGTGGTACCTGTTGTTTGTTTCAATACGACATGTTACAAAATATTATAATCGACATCCTTTAATGTTTCTGTTCATAAAAAGAATCAGGAATGAAAAGAAGAAGAAGATAGTTTTGGAGATGATCCAAAATTACCAGAGATCCACTGTGACTTTATCTTGAATAACAAGAAAATAGGGACTCAAGGACCCTCCATCTTCCTTCTTGATAAAGTATTTGGCTACTGGTGCCAATCCATATAACCTTTGAACTTGATCACTATCTTGATTCTCGGTGGCTAGAGAACAAGTCAGAATAGAATGGCTAGCAAGAAGGCACAGGATACGGTCTAGTACAGTAGGGGCATCAGGGTTGGTTTGAGTGGGAAGTTGAGAGGTAATCTGTGAGGCTGAGAGCAAGGCACCAGGGCCAGCTTTTTCTATGATCTCCAGAACTCCTAGCTCAATTACTGCTTTGAAAACCATAGGCAGAGTTGATGCACTTGCAAGTTGCATGGCATACTGGAGATGATAGTCTTCTTCATTGCTTGAGGTTGCCATTTGTTTATCTATGGAAGTTCTGGTTCTGATTTTGACTGAGAAGACAAAACACTAGTTTACGGACAATTTGTGCTATCGCTCCTCTTATTTATCAGCTAACAAGATGACAACATAAGACCTTTTGACTTATCTTCTGCTCTACCAAAGTCCAAAATTAGGTGGCGTTGCCGGAATATTTTATTTGGGGTGGCTTGACCGGCAACTTGATTTGTTAATCCTCCTATTTCGATTCCTTAATTTCCATGTATTCTTGTTCAATCAACGTACCAAGCAAACATTTGAATTCTAGATATTCAACTTGCTTCCACAATTTGGTCTTCTCATCTCCTCACTCCTCATTCAATACTTTATTGGGAGTATGTTGCAGAAATATGGCATAGAAAGAAGTCAGAAAGCAATATTATGAGCTTCCAATTCCATGGGGAAAAGGAGTTTTTTTTTTTTCTTTTTTCCAACCTTTCATGAATCCTACATCTTGAATTTTCTTTTTTCGAGTTATTAGGCTTAATGGTTTTCTTTGTATAAGTGCATCATCTTTACAATGACTAGATGAAAAACTAAGATTAATTTTTTAAAATATATTTAGCTACCCAAACCTGGTCAACAGGAGCCTTTTAAAACAAGAGTAGGCACGACATATTTTCAAACGATACTGTTTTCTAAAAATACCCTAAGAAATTAACAAGTTTAAAATCTATTTTGAAACTTTTAAAAACTTTGTTTAAAAATAACCTAACATCCGATCACTATGTTTAAGAGATTTTAAATAACTGTTTCGATTTAAAATTTTAATTTATTAATTAACAAGATAAACAAGAAACAATATGAAAATAATAATAATAATAATAATATAAAAAAAATAAAAAAATAACTAATAATAAATAAAAATAATAATTTGATAATTCGGTCATGATAATACAAATTGAAAGTTTGGGGACTAATAAGAATGAAATTATAAAGTTGAAAGTTAATTTGGCTAAAATTTAAAGAATTAATAAGTTTAGGGGCTTAATTAAAATTTGAATTAGTTTAATTAATTCAATCAAAGATTTAATTGAAAAAATATCAAAGTTTAAGGTTAATTTGGATCAAAATTACAAAATATTAAATTCCAAGGACTGAAGTGAATAGGCGATGATACTATAGGGGGATTAATTGATTTTTTCAAAGGTAATTTTGAAAGAATTAAAAGTTGGAGGAGTGAATTAAGGATTGAATTGATTAAATTTGAAATCAAGAACTATTTTTTAAATTATGCAAAAATCCAGGGGTCCAATTGCATTGATCCAGGGGTGAAATTAAAAAACAAAAGAGAGAAGATTCTCAAAAGTAAGGACTGGATTGCAAAACATCAGAACGTCAGGGGGCAAAATGAAGAATAACAGTCCTAGCCTAAAATGGCGTCGTTCCAAACACTAGGCATTCTCCTATTCCTCTGCAAGCAGGGGAAGTCCGTTCGGTGATGCCTCCGAAATGGCTTCGGCTAGAACAATTACCCTCATCAATCCCATCAAACCCAGACCAATTCTACCACAGAACCCATAGGATTTGGTTCGGTATCCCTCGCCCTCGCGACTCTCCCCTGACATGAAGATAAGCATCACCAACAGTCCAACAATGGTAGTACTGTTGATTTTTTGTACCCATCAAACACGGAGCAAACCCGAGCTATGTTTATCTTCATCCATGAGATCGTCATCCTGGGAGATAAGGGATGAAGTTCGTGGATGAAATCCAGCCCTATAAAAGCAGAGGCAGAGAGCAGACCAGGAGGTCATCGCCGAGGCGCCACCCGATCAAACAGACGCAGCATCACCATCAGCTTCGCCTCCAACAGCAACACACCGGGCAAGTCTTCTTCCCTGCTTTTGGCAAATTTAATTACCGTGTTACTGTGGCAAGCATGAATAATTGGTTAATGACATTGACCAGCTTGGTCTCTAGGCTGGGAAACTGACAAAGAGGGGTCGGCTGGATAAGTCCAGCTAGTATGGAAGGGCTAGATTCAATTCATATATATATATATATAAAAAAAACCGTTGAGACTGAGGCTTTGCCGGCTTAACATTTTGGTCAGGTTTTGTTTTTGTTTCTCAAACATATTTTTATATAATTTTTTTATTTTAATATCTAACTAAATAAACCTTTTAAGATATTAGAAAATTAGGAAAAAATTTGGGGAACCTTTGGTATTTATTTGTGAGCCCCATACATGTTTT
>Ga0307510_10010423_pt1 | contig 11038 bp, 15 predicted proteins | sample 12_EM_MG_FD_207224 | JGI IMG/M metagenome (GOLD analysis project Ga0307510, IMG submission 207224) | Populus trichocarpa ectomycorrhiza microbial communities from riparian zone in the Pacific Northwest, United States - 12_EM | ecosystem: Host-associated > Plants > Roots > Unclassified | place... | reverse complement strand
TTTTCAATGTGGTATCACTACTATTTATGCAGATACTAAAATATACATTTGATTTTCCAGTGGTTGCCATGGTGAGCCGCATCCCGGTGATGAGCCGTTAATAGGTGAATGACGTTACCCAGAATCCTAAGTATAAACTTCCAACAAAGCAAACTAAACATAGCAATACAATACCCTAGCCCATCTGACTCAGAAACAGTGCCGGAGCTGAAATCAAATCAAATAAACCAAATATAAATCAACTTAAACATAGGAGATCCTGCACTGCCCGCTCCTGTGTACCGTTACCGGAACATGTACACATGTTACAGGATACCTGCAACACCCTGACCCACCAGATCAGGACCTTCCAGATGGACAAAAGGAGTGTCTCCACTCTTTTCCTTGACATCAAAGGGGGTTTTGACAACGTCAACCCTTCCTCCCTCTGCGGCATGCTTAGCGCCAAGGGGGTCAGCCCATCCCTAGTGTCCTGGACGCGCTCCTTCCTCACGGGCAGGTCCTGTCGCCTGCTTATCCATGGTTCGCCCAAAGTCTTTGCCCAGGTCGCTGTTGGTACCCCCCAAGGGTCCCCAGTCTCACCCCTCTCGTTTGTTATATATGTTTTGAGACTCACCATGGAGATCCCCTATGGCCTCACACTCTCCTATGTAGACGACTTCGCCCTTACGGTCTCGCCGAACTCCTACCGCTGCAACGTCCAGCTACTACAGGGACATTATACCATCCTAAAAGCAAAGGGGCCATGACTAGGTGGGGGTTTCTCTGTCCCCACAACTGAACTGATTCACAGGCATACAAGCCTGGACAGAGACCCGCCCTCAGCAGCCCTGATCTACATCCATGGGTTGGTTTTCCGCTCCAGGAGCGAGCTTAGATGGCTCGGACTCTGGTTTACCCTCTCACTACCGACCACCACCCACTTCACTAAACGGTTCGCCAAAGCCCAGGCCGCATTCATGGCGATTAAAAGGCTCCCTCCCGCAGGGATGTGTCTCTCCCCTTACCACTGTCACCCCTTGGCTGTGTCCCTCCTCTTCCCCATTCTGAGCTATGCGGGTGACATCATCCACCTGACGGTGCATATTGAGAGAAACCTGGCTGTCTTCTGGCACAAGGTCCAAAGATGGTGTACGAACTGCTTCTCCTGCACCCCGACCGATATCCTGGCAATAGAAGCCTGCCTCCCCCCGTGCATCTGCCCTTAGCCTACAAGAGATGCCTGGCCAACCTCCCAGTTTATGCTCCCCCCCTGAGATCAATCCTGCTACGGCCCGCCTTGCCCCATGGGTACAGACCCGTCCCTCCCCCAACCACAGGGACTTGCTAGCGAAGAATCCAGAGAGTCGCCTCCCTCTGCCATGCCTTCAGGCCCGCCCCCCCACCAAAAACAGGGCCCACCTCCCATTGCATGCGGTCCCCCACTCAATGCTATGCCTGCTGGGCCCTGACAGGCTCTCCCCCCTTCCCGTTACCTCCCAGCATATCCTGGCCGAGTCCTACCCCGAACTCCTGGAAGGGCGTACTTACCCCTAGCTTACGCGGCGTTGCCGCGACTTACTCATGGAAGAATGGAAGGCCAGTGCACCCACCCCGGCCAGATATCCGTACGCCCCTCACTCAGACCTCACCCCTTCATGGGTCTCCACAAATTTGACTCGTGTAGGCTCCACCACATGAGATCAGGAAAGAGCTACCTCCGTGCCCACCAGTCCTAGGATAACGACTACCCCACACCCTGTACTAGGTGCAGCGAGTCTTCCGAGACTTTCGCGCACGCCATACTATCCTATCCCGCGCGGGAGCCCGCCAGGCACCGCCACCTTCAGGCTGCCTCTGACCTGTGTCCGGACGCTCCTGTCTGGTCCTCGGCCACCCTCCTGGGTGCCATCTCCCCCTACATTAGGTCGACAGGGACCAGCTTCCCCCCAGGCATTTTTTTTCAGGCCCACCTCCCCTGCTAGCTCCGATTCTTCCCGCTTGTCTAATGTAGTTTCCTTTGCTTACTTTATGTCATCTCAGGAGAGCTAAGTTTTCGTTGTTGGTTTTGCAAGTTGCTTGTAATATCCGCTTGTTGTAGCAGAGTTTCCTTGATTTACTTGTTTGATTTTGGTGCCCGTATGTGGGCCAAGGACCGGTACGGACCCTTCATGAAGTTGTTTGTTGACGGATGTTTCCTTTGCTTTTTGGATTTTGGATTTTGGGTTTTGTTTCGCCATACCTAGCGCTCCATGCGATTTCTTGTACCTTAAACAACAAATATATGATATAAAAAATATAAAAAAATATAAAACAATATAAAACAATATAAACAAAAGCCCCCTATTTCCTTCACACTCTGCGCCCTCTTCACCTCCAGTCATTCAAACTACAACACCACGTCGTTCCGTGCACACTCCCCCCACACCCCCTACTTCTGCCCCGTTTTCAGGCTTCGCGTCCCTGATTCCCCATCCCTACAATGGCCAATCTCTCCGACATCCCCGTGGTGTTCCCCTCCCTCCCCTCCTCAAGGTCTTCCTCAATAGTGGAAGGACCCTCGTGGAGTCTCCTTCTCCTCCCTCAGTTCCTTCACGAAACGCATGACCGGCTACCTTTCTCCCCAGAGCATATCCCCATCCCCGACAACAGGCAGCTCAATGACCTCTCTGACTGCCAGTCCATCCTCATCCCGTTCATGTGCTCCTCACTACATTCCCTGTCGTCCATGACCAAACAACTCGACACTGTCACCACCCAGCTCGCCACGGTACAATCCATCGTGGCTACCCTCCCTACCTTCTCAGCGCTAGACAGCAAACTCTCACCGATCAACCCCTTGCTTTGTGACCTGTCCCAAAGAGTCAGCGCGGCCCCCCCTGCCCCCACGGCCCCACCTCGGCCTACTATGTCCCCGCCTGGTATGGTTACACACCCCGCGACCCCACCTCCTGCCCCCAGGCCCCGTGCCCCCCCCGATGGTCAGCCACAATAACAGAGGCTTTGACCCGGATATCACCCATTATGATCGTATCAGCCGCGTTTTCTACGGAGACCCCCGCGCTTAGGCAGACATGTTCCCTGACTCGTGGGAAGCCAACCCGGTCTGAGATGGCAAGTACCCTTATCCCTCCTCTTTTGTCTGGGGTCATCTTGACCACACCTGTTCCAAGCCCCAGCAGGCCTACACTCAGGCCGCCACAGCTGTCGCCCCTATGAAGAGTAATCAGAGGAAGAGCCCGCCCACTGCCGGACAAGTCTCCTCCGTTAGCAACTGAGTGCCGAATGTTCCGGCCCCCAAGTCCCTCCCCACAGCGGAAAGAAGGTTCTATGCTCCTCGCTCTTCCCCCTCTGAACACGACCAAGCCCCCCTGATAGCTCCTACATGCCCGGAGATTGCCGCACGCATCCTCAGAGATGCCAACTGTGCCCTCCCCCTCGCCGTTACCACTAAGGTCAATGAGAGAGCATCCGTCACCCTCCTGGTCACCAACACTACCACCACCGTTGCCGCCTTTCCTCCATACTTCGACGCACTTACAACTCAACTCAATCGCTCCTTTCCCTTGGGAATCCCTCCCTGGGTACCCTTCAGCCTCGCCCCCAACGAAGTCCAGCTCGCCATTCACTCCCTTCCAATCGCCTTCCTTCCCCAGGCCCGGGATGATCTTTTCCCGAGCCTCTCCCACTCTATCTACAACGCCAAGAACCTACGCATCCTTCCAGCCAGGGTCCTCAACCCGAACGTGGAATGAAGGTCCGGCAAACCCGCGACCTCGATCATCGTCTCAGTTCACACAGGGGACATCCCCCCAATGGGAACCCCGGCCAGAACTTTCTCCCCAGCCCTCACTGTGGAGCGGGCCTACTCCTCCAACCGCTCTACTCAGTGCAGAAATTGCTGCGGTTTCGGCCACGTCGCCCCGCGATGCGAGTCCAAAGACTCTATCTACCCCCTCTACTCCCTCAACCACACCCTAGCCAACCATCAATGCCCAAACTCTACCTGCCCGGTCAGCGTCAACCTTAAGGCTGTTCTTCACTGTTGTTCTTCCTCCCCGGCCCACTGCGCCAACTGCAGAGAAGATCACTCTGCCCTGAATAGAGACTGTAGTGTACAACCAGTCCCCCCCACTCTCAGGCGTTCCCCCCCTGAGGCCGAGATCGTTCCTCTTTCCGCGAAGGACCCAATAGACACTGCCACCAATGGAGTGGTCCAGCGGGCCCCCGCTTCTCCCACCCGCTCCGTCCAACAGGCCTACGAAATGGCGACGCCTTGTGCTCGAAAATCGTCTACCATACTGACCCCTCAGAGGCCCTCCACAGACCAGAGTGGCCTTCCTCCCCTGGAGCCCCCTAGTCCTTCCCCTGCTCCTCGCACCGGTTCGGGCTTGGCCCGCTAATTCAGTACAACCTTCTACCTAGTGAGGGGGAGGGTGTTTCCTCTCCCCCTGCGTGGCAAACTTTCACTCTCATTCAACACAACTGCCTCGGGAGCTGGGATGTGTTTCTTTCCTTGTTTGGTTTATTTCGCAATTGGCATAAACTCCGTCAGCAGTCGCCCTGCAGGACCCTCCGGTATATAGGGGCACGCTTCCTTCCTTTCAATTTTACTCTTCTTTTTCACCTCCAGGCACCAGGACCAAGAAGCCGCATGTCGCTTTTTGTGTATTTAGTTTCTTTTTGTCAACCATTACTTTACTTCTGCGGTTTTTCGACAGGGGCGACATCATGGCCCTTGACCTTTTCACCCCTGATGGTTTCTTCAACCCCTCCATGACTCGGTTTACCATCATCAACTCCTATACCACCAAGGGCCGGTCAAACAACACGCGATCCGTGCCCCCCGACCTTATCTTTCCCCACCTACCAGGCCCGACACTCACGCTAGGCGACCTCAATATCCACCACCCAACCGCGGACCCTCTGAGAAGCTTCATGGAGGATGAGCTCACTACCTCCGTCCCTTGCTTCGACAGAGCCACAGAGCTTGAGTTCTGCCTTCTCAACACGCCCGGGGTTTATGCCCGATTTTCCATGTCCCTCGTGGGCAGGCCTGGGGTTGTAGACCTCGCCTTTGCCTGCCCCCTTCTCACACCCTATTTTTTGGAGTGGTCCAACCCCGTTCCCTCCACGGGTTCAGATCATATCCCCATCCTCCTACGTTTGGATGCCCCACTTTGCCGTGTCCCACCCGCCAAGCCTAACTCTCACCTGGCCGACTGGCCCCAGGTAGACCAAGCTCTAAAATCAATGAAGATCCCTCCTCCCCCCGCCTCCCGACCTCCCACTCACTGGGGGTCTTGTTCGACACCTATCTCAACAAAATCTCGCCCACCTTGGCGCTGCACACCCCCCTCAACTGCGTCACCCACAGGTCCAAGCCGGGGTGTACCACGACGCTCTCCACACTCCGAAAGGCCTACAACTCCACCATGCGGGCTTCCAAAAAAGAATGCCACGATCCCTCCCGCCTGATATCGGCCAGAGCCGCTCTGTCCTCCTAATTCAAGGCGATAAAGAAGGGGAAACGGGATCAGTGCGTGTTCTTGTCGAAGGCTACTCCCCATACACTCTGGAGGCAAAGAAATTTGCCATAGGCCGCCCCCTCCCGTTTCCCGGAAGTGCCCGGGGCCTCTACACCGCTCTAGCTCAATGCGGCCCTGCTAGACAATTTCTTTCCGGGTGGTCCAGTCAAAGCGGCTCAAACCATGCTCCCCCCTTACAGGGACGTACGAGCGCTGGAAGCATCAGAGATAGATAGGGCGTTGGCCCGCTCATCCCTTCCTCAGCCCCAGGTCCTGATAAGACCCCCAATTCTGTGTGGAAACGCATCAACAAAGTGGCTCCGGCCCTCATCCTCAACCTTCTCGCCCCTCTCCTCACCTACGGCTACCACCCCCCCTCGCTGAAGAAAGCGCATGGCATTGTCCTAGACAAACTGGGCATGCCAAGCTATGATTCACCCTCCTCCTTCCGCGTCATTGTACTCCTCCAAATCTTTTCAAAAATCCTAGAACGGCTTATGAATGGCCACCTCCCCTGCGTGGCCCGAGTAACAAGCCTTATAAACCCCCACCAGTGCCTATCCCTGGCACTTTTGTCAGTTACAGATGCCTGCAACACCCTGACCCACAAGATAAGGACCCTCCAGATGGACAACAGGAAAGTTCCTACTCTGTTCCTTGACATCAAAGGGGGCTTCGATAACATCAACCCATCCTCCCTCTGTGGTCTGCTTAGCCCCAATGGGGTCAGCCCATACCTATCATCCTGGACGTGTTCCTTCCTCATGGGCAGATCCTCTCTTCTGCTATTCCAGGGTTCGCCCAAAGATTTCGCCCCTGTCTCTGTTGGGACCCCCCAGGGTCCCCGGTCTCACCCCTCTTGTTTCTCATATATGTCTCAAGACTCCACATGGAAATCCCCTATGGCCTCACACTCTCCTGAGTAGACAACTTCGCCCTCACGGTCTCGTCGAGCTCCTACCGCCGCCACGTTCAGCTACAGCAGAGACAGTATGCCATCCTAAAAGCAAAAGGCTCCCGCCTAGCCATGGGGTTCACTGTCCCCAAAAACTAAGCTGATCCATTGGCGTACAAGCCGGGACAGGGACCCCCCCTCAACAGCCCCAATACACCTCGATGGGTTGGTTTTCTGTCCAAGGAGCACGCAGAGATGGCTCAAACTCTGGTTTACCCCTTCACTAGCAACCCCACCCCTCTTCACCAAGCGGCTGTCCAAAGCCCTGCCCGCCTTTGTGGCAATCAAACCGCTCTCCCCGCCGGGAATGGGTCTCCCCCCTTACCTCTGCCACCGATTGGCTGCGTCCCTTCTTTTCCCCATTCTTAGCTACGGGGGCGACATCTTCCACCTGATGGTGCACATGATGAGAAAGCTGGCGGTCGTGTGGCACAAGGTCCAGAGATGGTGTACGAACTGTTTCGCCTGCACCCCGACCGATATCCTGGTGTTAGAAGCCTTCCTCCCCCTCCTAGACCTTCTCCTGGCCTACAAGAGATGGCTAGCCAACCTCCGAGTGCTATGCTCCCCCCCCGAGATCAACCCTGCCACGACCCGTCTTGCTCCTTCGGTACAGACCCCGTCCCTCCTCCGCCATGCCCCCAACCACAGAACCCCACTAGCGAAGAAGGCGGGGCGGTCCCTCCCTCAGTCATAGCTTCAGCCCAGCCCCCTTACCAAGAACATGGCCCACCTTCCATTGGATGCGGTCCCCCACTCAATGCTCTTTTTGCTGGGTCCTGACGGGCTCGCTCCCCTTCCTGTCCCCTCTCAGCACCTCTTGGCCGACATCCACCCCTAACCCCCGGAAGGACGCTAATATCTCCAGCTAAACCGGCACTGCTACGACCTACTCATGGAAGAATGGAAGGCCAAGACTCTAGTCCCGACTAAGTACCCATACCCCTCCTCGCTCAAACCTCACCCCTTGATAGGTCTCAACAAGTTCGACGCACGAAGGCTCCCCCAGATGAGATCCGGAAAGACCTACCTCTGCGCCCACCTGCCCTCCGATAACGATAACCCCACGACCTGGCCCAGGTGCAACGAGGCTCCCGAGACCTTTGAGCATGCCATACTGTCCTGCCCCTCGAGAGAGCCCGCCTTTAACTGCCACCTTCAGGCGGTCACTGAACTGGGCCCTGACACTCCTGTCTGGTCATCGGCCGCCCTCCTCGGCACCCTCTCCTGCTTCATTAGCTCAAGCAGGACCGCCTTCCCACCGCGCATGTTTTCTCGCCCCAACTCGGCTGCTAGTTCCGCTTCTTCCCACTCATCTAATGTCGTTTCCTTTAGTTATTTTATGCCATCTCAGGAGGGCTAGATTTACGTGATATTGGGTTTCTTTGCAAGTTGCTTGTAGTTTCCACTCGTCGTAGGAGGGTTTCCTTGATTTACTTGCTTGATTTTCCTGCCCGTATGTGGGCCAGGGACCGGTACGGACCCTTGTGAAGACGATTGGCGATGGATATTTTGCTTGTTTGTTCGCGTTGGATATTGGGTTTTGTTTTTGCCATAGCTCGCGCTTCATGTGATTTCTTGTACCTTAACAACGAATATATGATATAAAAAAAGAGCCTCCTATTTCCTTGATTCTTTACCCTACCTGGTATTTCTTTCATGACTCCTGTACTTCAGAATAATGCGTCTTCTATTCTGATATCCAAGATCCACGCCAAGAACCCACGAACCCTGACCCTGATCCACCGTTACCTGATCACCCTTGACCTGAGATTGTCATCTCTGAACCCTCACACTAAACGACCGTTATCGTTTAGGACCTTCCTCTCGTTGTGTGCCTTGGAGTAATGTCCAGTGCCAAGACCCTGTTCAAGTTACACGGATAACCCCAGGGCGAGTGTGCGTAGAGTGGACTACCTCCTTGAGAGGGATAGATTTATGTGCTCCCCGAGGTGGTATGAGGTAAGTGTGCGCTAGATAATGAGCCCAGCCACAACTGATGCGTATGAACATGACCCACCAAATAACGAATTTATTCCACGCACCCCAGATCCCCGAGGCAATATGGGGAATGTACTTCAAGGGCAAGAAAATGTTTGGGATTTCCGAACCTGATTTTCTTGGTCGCATCCAGGGCATCATTGTTTGCTTAACCTGTGCCATACAGTGCCATACTCAGCGAGCATAGCAAACGGAAGTGTATCTTGAAACATGCAACCTCAAGCTGGAGGCCATAGCAGGTGAGCCTGACCCTGAACCCGATGTCCTCTTGTTCAGGCTCAGATGCTAACATGACGTTGAGCTCGGAACATCTCCTTGGCCACCAGCGGCAGACATGTGGCTCTTGCCCAGACCGTGTACAGACTCTGATTCTCAGGACCATTCGCTAGAGCATCAAAGCCAAGGTTCAGCAGGAGCATGGGGTCTGAGAAGATTGCCGTGAAGGGTTTACTGATAATTGGGCTGCAGTTGCTGCAGAGGTACAGAGTCAGATTTCAAGTTGGGCCCCCACAAGTGCGACTCCACGAATTGAGAGTCAAACTCCCGGCAACCTGGCCACTGGGGCCCTGGCGGCCCCCCCGGGTAACCAATTCTATTCCCAAGAAACAGTCTCATCTTTCGATTTCAGCCAGATGGTAACGGGACTCCTGCGCTTTCTCGATTCCGATCCACAGACCCCGGACTGCTCACACCATGTGGTCGTGGGGCTAACTTTGGACAATACTATGACTCCTACTACTTTGCGACAACTCGCGCTCAGCATTGACGATCTAGAGTCGCAAGAGGTGGCTGCTGTGCCAAGCGAGCCATCAGATATGGAGCAGGAGCACGGTGTGAGTAATCATCCGTGCAGTTAGGAGATTTAGCAACTGTAGCATAGCTGTCATCAATATTTAGATGCGGTCGCCACTCTCACATGTGGGAAGTGTACCCGGAAGACCTTGGTATTAATGTGTGGCCATCCAGCAAAATCAAGCATTCAGTGTAGAGTTAGTTACACCCGATCAGGATACTGTAAAACTGATGGTCACAGCGTTAGGAAAAGCCTCTACGCGTAGGACCAGGATAGCATTAGACTTAGTTTACGATGCATCAGAGATCACAAGGCGACGTCTGATAGAGTCACAATTGGATCAGGACGCGGCATGTATAGGGCGTAAGATCAGGAAGAACAGACCAGACGCCAGGAAGGGAGGGGTCAGGATCGTAGGCTCCAGACAAGGGAGGCAGGAGCAGAAAGAATCAGGACAAGAGGTGGTAAGATCCAGGAAGCCCTAACGTTGAGTGAGAAGGAACCGCTATCTGAGCGAGAGAGTCTTAGATCAGACGTCGTCAGGGTGGGACAGTCATAGATCAGACGTCGTCACGGCCGGAGAGTCGTAGATCAGACGAGGTCAGAGTGGGAGAGTTGTAGAACAGACGACGTCAGGACCGGAGAGTCCTGGATGAGGCTGCGTCAGGACGCAGTACTGGAGCACCAGACGCAGTCACGACGGACTGGACTTTGGGGTACGTATCCGGATGGGGTCAGGATGGACGGCCCCAAGTAATGTAAAGTCAGAATACAACGTCGATCCGATGTTGTGTCCTGATTCGTGATTAGCGTTCCCAGGTCAGGTGCATCAGATGCACGGAATGCACGGAACCCAAGGTATTACTTTTGCTGATATAGCTAGAAGGATAATTGTTGAGGGACAAATTGAACCCAGGGATCGCCATTCACCCAAGTGTATTCTTAGACTGAAAGTCTGTTGAAGTCTGCTGTCTTCTGCTAGCAAGGAGACTCGTTTAAATACAAAACCCAAGAGCCATAGCCTTTCTGCAATCACAATTATTACCAGTAGCTGTTCCTGTACCGGAATCCTGTTCTCCTGCAAGACCAAAGAAAGACATATAGCTCAGGCTTCACCAGTGTTACATGCCCATTCCATACATCGGATCCCAAATTCAAACTTCCAGCAACACAAACTAAATATAGCAATATGATTGCATAGCCTATCTGACTCAGAGACAGTAGCAGAGCTGAAATCAAATCAAATAAACCAAATTTAAATCAACTATACATCAGAGATCCTGCACTGCCCATTCCTGTGTACCCTTACTGGAACATCCACACATGTTACATTATTAGATGACAGGTAATAGTGCATTTTTCCATAGAAGTTTCTCTTCTTGTAGGCCCTGGTTCGGGAAGTTTTCCCATCCCCAGAGAGTTCACGCGTGATTGCAATAATATGACATTTGGACGAAACATTTAAGGGTGAGACTTTGGTATGATAGCATATGGAGAAGGTCGCATGAGCAAAGTCTGATAGAGTGTGCTGCAATTAGATTTACAATACTGTATTCCTACCGATCGCAAGACAGGGATTAGTTCTATATAATAATACCTAAAAGGCCAAGTGCCTATCTACCTATCTATGAGTTACCTGTGCGAGTATCATACTCGGGTACAAATTCTTAGTCGCTAGCCCAAGTTTGGGCTAGGTTATGCATAGTATCATATGGTGCCAGTCACCCAAAACATACACCTGTGAGGAATTCAAAACGTGATGTTTTACATAATCAGGATTAG
>Ga0307510_10010422_pt1 | contig 11039 bp, 13 predicted proteins | sample 12_EM_MG_FD_207224 | JGI IMG/M metagenome (GOLD analysis project Ga0307510, IMG submission 207224) | Populus trichocarpa ectomycorrhiza microbial communities from riparian zone in the Pacific Northwest, United States - 12_EM | ecosystem: Host-associated > Plants > Roots > Unclassified | place... | reverse complement strand
GTCGTGCCTTTATCCTGATGGGATCAGGGATATAATACCGGAAGGCGTGACGTAGAAGGCCGTTCACGCTAAGTTTGGCCCTGCCGGCAAGTTTGGCTTTGCCGATCCGGACCCCGGCAAGCGATTCGACGACAAGGCTGAGAGCCGAGACAGGAGCTAGACGCGAATGCCCATGGACGCCCACGATATCGAGGCGATGATCAAGGCAGCGATCCCCGATGCCGAGGTGACCATCCGTGACCTCGCCGGCGATGGCGACCACTACGCCGCGACCGTGATCTCGGAATCCTTCCGCGGCAAGTCCCGCGTCCAGCAGCACCAGATCGTCTATCAGTCCCTGCAAGGCCAGATGGGCGGCGTGCTGCATGCGCTGGCACTGCAAACCGGCGTACCAGGTACTTGACGAACTTGCACCTGACCTGACCAGCGCGACGGGGGCACGATGATGGCTGCGGACAATCCGCGCGGCGCGATGTTCCGCGTCATCCTGCCGAACCAGCACAGCCGCGTCACCAATGCCGAGCTGTTCTTCGACCTCGTCTTCGTCTTTGCGGTCACGCAGGTCTCGCACACGCTGCTGCATCATTTCACACCGCTCGGCGCGGTGCACGTCACGGTGCTGTTTCTCGCGGTGTGGTGGGTGTGGGTCTACACCGCCTGGGTCACCAACTGGCTCAATCCCGAGCTGACGCCGGTCCGCATCCTGATCTTCCTGATGATGGTGGGTGGGCTCGTGCTGTCGACGACGATCCCGACCGCGTTCGAGGGGCGGGGCCTGTGGTTCGCGATCGCCTACGCGACCATGCAGGTCGGGCGCACCGCGTTCTGGCTGTTCGCGACCCCGCGCCATCGAACCGCGGTCCGGCACAACGCGATCCGCATCCTGGTCTGGCTGTGCGGCTCCGCGATCTTCTGGATTCTCGGCGGTCTCGCCCATGACGAGGCGCGGCTGTGGTTCTGGATCGTGGCGCTCGCGATCGAATACGTCTCGCCGGCGGCGCGCTTCTGGGTCCCGAAGCTGGGTTTCTCGTCGGTCGAGGCCTGGGCCGTCGAGGGCGGCCACATGGCCGAACGCTGCGCGGGCTTCATCATCATTGCGCTCGGTGAAGCCGTCGTCGTCAACGGCGCGACCTTCGCCGAACTGGAGTGGACTGCCGACAACATCCTGGCCTTCGTCTCGGCGCTGGTCGGCAGCATCGCGATGTGGTGGGTCTATTTCCACAAGGGCGCCGAGGCCGGGTCAGAGGTGATCTCGAAAGCGGCCGAGTCGGGCCGGGTTGCACGGCTTGCCTACACCTATCTGCACTTGCCGATCGTCGCCGGGATCATCCTGACCGCGGTCGCGGACGAACTGGTGCTGAAGCATCCGACCGGACATTCCGATGTCAGGACCATCGTCAGCGCAATCGGCGGCCCGCTGGTGTTCCTGGTCGGCACCATCCTGTTCAAGCACTCGATCCGCGGCTTCCTCCAGCTCTCGCACGGCATCGGCATCATCCTGCTGCTGGCGCTGTGGTGGTTCGCCGCCGACCTCTCGCCGCTCTGGCTGTCGGTCGCGACGACCGTGATCATGATCGTCGTGGCGGTGTGGGAGTCGGTGTCGTTGGGTTCGGCGCCGGAGGAGGCGGAAGAGCATTGAACTGCGGGAGCGGTCTGAGCGCACCCCTCGTCCTTCGAGACGACCGCTGCGCGGTCTCCTCGCGATGAGGCTGATCAGCGTCGGTGCCCGCTGAAACTGCTGCCGCGCACTCCGTCGTCATCCTGAGGAGCCCGCCTTAGGCGGGCGTCTCGAAGGATGCGCCGCGGGAAACCGCTCTCAGGTGCGATGGAGCGTTTACTCCGCCACCTCCAGCGCATGCACCGAAAACATCTTCGCTGCATCCGTCCAACTCTCGCGCACATTCCAGCCCGCGCCTTGCGCCAGGGCCGCAAAGCGCTCGAGGCTGTATTTGTAGCTGTTCTCGGTGTGGATGCTCTCGCCCGGGCGGAATGAGAAGCTGGTGCCGAGCAGACGCACGGTCTGGCTCTTCTTGCTGATCAGGTGCATCTCGATGCGGTGCCGCTCGCGATTGTAGATCGCGCGATGGGTGAAGGCGGAGAGGTCGAAATTGCCGCCGAGCTCGCGGTTGATCCGCACCAGCACATTGAGGTTGAAGCGCGCGGTGACGCCGGCCGCATCATTATAGGCATCATAGAGCACGCGCTCGTCCTTCTCGAGGTCGGCGCCGATGACCATCTGCGCGCCCTTGCCCAGGATCTGACGTGCGCTCTTCAGAAAAGCCTGCGCTTCATGCGGCTCGAAATTGCCGATGGTCGAGCCGGGGAAGAAGCCGACCTTGGCCATCGATGCGACCGCCTTGGGCAGCTCGAACGGCGTGGTGAAGTCGGCCGCCACGGGATAGATGCCGAGCGAGGGAAAATCCCGCTTCAGGCCGTTCGCCTGCTCCTTCAGGAAGTCGCCGGAGATGTCGACGGGCACATAGGCCGCGAACCTGCACTGGTTCAGCAGCAGGCGGACCTTTGTCGTCGCGCCCGCGCCGAACTCGACCAGTGCCGCATGCTCCGGAATGATTTTTGCGATCTCGCTGCCGCGCTCCTTCAGGATCGATAGCTCGGTGCGCGTCGGATAGTATTCGGGCAGGCGCGTGATGGCCTCGAACAGCTCCGACCCGGTCGCGTCATAAAAATATTTCGGCGAAAGTTTTTTCGGCTGCTGCGAGAGGTCCTCGATGGCCTCGCGGGCGAAAGCTGTGGTCTGTTCGTCGGGAAGATGGGCTTCGGCCAAAGCGCTGGCGTGCACATTCATGATACTCTCCTGAACGCGCTGTCCGGCGCGCATTTGTCGTCGGATGAGAATTTTACTCGTAGTCGGCGAGCCGCAGTCCGGTGAACTGCCAGCGGTGGTGCGGATAGAAGAAGTTGCGATAAGTAATACGGCTGTGGCCTTCAGGAGTTGCAAGCGAGGAGCCGCGCAGCACTAGCTGGTTGATCATGAACTTGCCGTTGTACTCGCCGAGCGCGCCGTCGACGGCGCGATAGCCGGGGTAGGGCGAGTACGACGACCGGGTCCACTGCCAGACGACGCCGAAGGCATCGTTGAGCTGGCCGGCGCGCGCCGCGACCTCCCACTCCATCTCGGTTGGCAGATGTTTTCCGGCCCAGCGGGCGAAGGCGTCGGCCTCGTAATAGCTGACGTGGCAGACCGGCGCGTCGGGATCGACCGGCTTCACGCCACGGAGCGTCATCACATGCCACTGGCCATCGATCTCGCGCCAATGGCCCGGCGCCTGCCAGTCTTCCTTGCTGGCGGCGGCAAAGCCGTCCATCAGCCACAGCGTTGCGGCTCCGTAGCCGCCATCGCGCATGAAGGCGAGCCAATCGCCATTGGTGACGAGATTGCGGGCGATCTTGACGGGGCCGACCAGGGCGCGATGCGCCGGCTTCTCGTTGTCGAAATGAAAGCTGTCGTCGACATGGCCAACGGTGTGGATGCCTTCGTTCAGCGTCAGCCAATCCTCGGCGTCGCGCGTCGCGGCCGGGAAGCGCCAGTCCGGATCGTAGGCCGGGTAGACCGGGTTCTGCGCAAACGCATGCAGGATGTCGGTGAACATCAATTCCTGATGCTGCTGCTCGTGATTGAGCCCGACCTCGACCAGCGGCGCGATGGCTCGAAGCTTGTCCTCACCGGCCTCGCGGAAGAATTTTACGACCGCCGTATCGACATAGCTGCGATAGGCACCGACCTCGTTGGCGCTGGGACGGGTGATGTCGCCGCGATGATTCCGGGCATGACGCGGGCCGGCGCTGACGTAATAGGAATTGAACAGGAACGCGAAATCGGGGTGGAAGGGCCGGTAGCCAGCGGCGTGCTCGCCGAGCAGAAACTGCTCCCAGAACCAGGTGGTGTGCGCCCGGTGCCATTTCGCCGGGCTCGCATCCGGCATGGACTGGATCTGCTGGTCCTCGGGCGAGAGCGGCGCGGCCCGGCGCTCGGTCTCGTTGCGGACGGCGAGAAAGGCATCCTCGAGCCGCAGGGCGAGGTTGCCCGGGTCGGAGGACGGTGACGAAAGCGGCGGACTGGCCGTAGCGGAGGCTTGTTTCGTCACGTTTTTCTCCAGACAGGACAAGAGAACGTTGTTGGCGTTGCCGGGTTCCAAAACCCAAGTTCGTCCTAGATAGGGGCTCCGTTACGGTATGAAAGTCCTCCCCGGTGATGATATTCGTGCCATCATGTCATGGGGCCGCGGCGGTCCGGGCCTGCCGCCCCGGGGCTTCTCGCCGCCATTTTACTTTGGATGCACAACGGTTTGGGCTACATATATAGCCAGGTATCGGGTTAGATCGGCTGAGCCGGCCCGAGTGGAATCGTTGAGGGCTCCGCCCCAGAAGGAAACGGATATGAGCATCGCGGAATTCATCGCTAACGAAGTGAAGTCGAACGACGTGGTTCTGTTCATGAAGGGTACGCCGCAATTTCCGCAGTGCGGTTTCTCCGGCCAGGTCGTCCAGATCCTCGACCATGTCGGCGTCGGCTATAAGGGCCTCAACGTTCTCGAATCCGCCGAACTGCGCAACGGCATCAAGGAATTCTCGAACTGGCCGACCATCCCGCAGCTCTATGTGAAGGGCGAATTCGTCGGCGGCTGCGACATCATCCGCGAGATGTTCCAGGCCGGCGAATTGCAGCAGCTCTTGTCCGAGAAGGGCGTCGCGGTCGCGGCCTGACGCTTGAGCAGGCTGACGCGCCGGATTGGTGGCGCCCAGCTTGAGGTCGTCGTTGCTGACATCACCACGCTCCGCGTTGACGCTATCGTCAACGCGGCCAACACGTCGCTCCTTGGCGGGGGCGGCGTGGATGGCGCGATCCATCGGGCCGCCGGGCCCGATCTCGTCGCCGAATGCCGGGTGCTCCACGGCTGCAAGACGGGCGACGCCAAGATCACCAAAGGCTACCGGCTCCAGGCAGCGCATGTGATCCACACCGTCGGACCGGTCTGGAATGGCGGTACGCTCGGCGAGGACGATCTGCTCGCCTCCTGCTATCGCAGCTCGATGGAGCTGTGCGGCAAGCACGAGCTGACCTCGGTGGCATTCCCCGCGATTTCGACCGGCATTTTCCGCTTTCCTGCCGACCGGGCGGCCGATATCGCGGTGCGCACGACAATCGCAATGCTGCCCGCAGCGCCGTCCGTTACCCATGTCGTGTTTTGCTGCTTCTCCGAGCCCAGCGCCGGGCTCCATGCCGAGGCGCTTGCGCGGTACGGCAGCTCTTGTGCCTGATGGCGCGGTCAGTACACTCCGCCCGGCCATGTTCCGGGGAGGGGATATGATTTTACGTTCTGGATTGCGCTCGTTCGTCTGCGGCATGCTGGTATCGCTGGCGGCGATCTCGCTCGCGCGCGCTGAGGGCACCTACGAGATTCCAGCCGGCGCGCATTTCAACCAGGAGAAGCTCGCCAGGATCAGCGACTTCTTCAAGAACGAGGTCGCGACCGGCAAGATCGCCGGCGCAACCGTGCTGATCAAGCAGCACGGCAAGCCGGTCTTCCGCGAAGCTTTTGGCGTGCAGGACGTCGTCAGCAAAGCGCCGATCACGGACAAGACGATCTTCCGCCTGTTCTCGATGACCAAGGCGATCACGTCGGTGGTCGCGATGAAGCTGGTTGAGGACGGCACGATCAAGCTCGATGATCCCGTCTCGAAATACATTCCGTCTTTTGCCAATCTGAAGGTCGGCGTCGAGAAGAAGGCGGACGACGGCACCAAGTCGCTTGAGCTCGTGCCACTGAGCCGGCCGATGACGGTGCATGATTTGATGACGCACACCTCGGGCGTCACCTACGGCTTCTACGGCGACAGCCTGGTCCGCAAGGCCTATCGCGATGCCAAGATCTATGACGGCGATTTCGACCTCGCCGAGTTCGCCGAGCGCATCGCCAAACTGCCGCTGCACAACCAGCCGGGCGCGCTGTGGCAATACGGCCATTCCACCGATATCCTGGCGCGCGTGATGGAAGTCGCGGCCGGCAAGCCGCTGCTCGACATCGAGCGGGAGAAGCTGCTCGGCCCGCTCGGTATGGTCGACACCGGCTTCCTCGTCACCGATCCCGAGAAGCAAAAGCTGCTGGCGCAGCCGGTGCCGAACGACAGCGATTTCCGGGTCGGCCGGATCAACGATCCGACCGTCGTCAAGAAGTGGCAGTCGGCCTCTGGCGGCATGGTCTCGACCATGGCGGACTATGAGCGCTTTGCGCAGATGCTGCTCAACGGCGGCAGCCTCGACGGCAAGACCATCCTCAAGCCCGAGACGTTCAAGCTGATGGTGACCGATCAGATCGGCCCGGCCTCGGGGGTCAGTCGCGACTATTTCTATTTCCCCGGCGACGGTTTCGGCTTCGGGCTCGGGCTTGCGGTCCGCACCGATCCCGGCAACGCAAAACCGCCGCCGCCCGGCGATCTCGGGGAATTGAAGTGGGACGGCGCCTCCGGCTGCTATTTCGTCATCGATCCCAAGCAGGACATGTTCTTCGTCCTGCTGGAGCAAACCCCGACCGAGCGCCAGCGCGTGCAGCGGACATTGAAGCAGTTGGTCTATGAAGCCATGGAGAAGTGAGATGTTCGGGCGCCGCGGGCTGATCGCGGCGCTCGTTCTTCTGTTCAGTGCAGTCGGTGCGCGGGCGGGCTCCGAGGGACGCGCCCACAATTTCTCGCCCGAAGGTCTGGCAAAAGTCTCCGACTACATCCGGAACGAGATCGCGGCCGGCACGTTTCCGGGCGCGATCCTGCTGCTCCAGCAGCACGGCAAGCCGGTCTATTACGAGAATTTCGGCGTCCGCGACGTCGCGACCGAGATATCGATGAGCGCGGACACGATCTTCCGGCTCTATTCGATGTCAAAGCCGGTCACGACAGTCATGGCGATGATGCTGGTCGAGGAGGGCAAGCTCTCGCTCGACGATCCCGTCGCAAAGTACATTCCGGCCTTTGGCGAGATGAAGGTCGGCGTCGAGAAGAAGGCCGAGGACGGCAAGGTTTCGCTGGTGCTGGAGCCGCTCAATCGCCCCGTCACGATCAAGGATCTGATGCGCCACACCGCCGGGCTGCCCTACGGCTATTACGGCGGCGGCCCGGTGAACAAGCTCTATGCCGACGCGGGTCTCTTCGACAACAAGGCTTTGACCAACGCCGAACTCGTCGCGAAGATCACCGCGCTGCCGCTCGCCGAACAGCCCGGCACGATCTGGGATTACGGCCACTCCACCGACGTGCTCGGCCGCATCATCGAGGTGATATCGGGGAAATCGCTGTTCGAGTTCGAAAAGGAGCGGCTGCTGGATCCGCTCGGGATGACGGACACTGCCTACTATGTTGCCGATCCCGCCAAATGGCCACGCATCGCCGAGCCGATGCCGCAGGATCGCGCGATCAGCCCGATGACGCAGGTCCGCGATCCCCGCAAGCCGCTAAGGTGGGAGTCGGGTGGCGGCGGCCTTGTCGGTACGGTCGGCGACTATGCGCGCTTCTCACAGATGCTGCTCAATGGCGGCATTTATGAAGGCCGCCGCTATCTCAAGCCTGAGACCATCGCACTGATGGCGTCGGATCATATCGGGCCCGAGACGAAGATCGCGCGCGACCAGAACTATTATCCCGGTGGGACGAGCGGCTTTGGCCTCGGCTTTGCGGTGCGCACCTCGGTGCCTTCAGGGACCTCGTGGCCGCTCGGCGAATATCGCTGGGACGGCGTCGGCGGCACCTTCTTCTTCATCGATCCCGAAGACGATCTGTTCGGGATCTTGATGGTGCAGACCCCGACGCAGCGCGGCCGGATTCAACTGGCGCTGAAGACGCTGATCTATCAGGCGATGGGGCGGTAACTATGCCCCTCGCACGATCTCTTTGATGTAGCCGATCGTTTCTTCGACCTGGCTTGCGTTGACGTCGAGATGGGTGCAGGCGCGGATGCGGCCGTCCATCATCGCGAGCGTCACGCCGCGCTGGCGCAGTGCGGCGACCATCTTGTCGCCGGCAATTCCGGCGCCGTCGGGCCTGAAGAACACGAGATTGGTCTCGGGCTCCTGCACCTCGACGCCTGCGATCTGCGACAGCCCGCGGGCGAGCGCGCGCGCATTGGCATGGTCGTCGGCGAGGCGATCGACGTGATGGTCGAGCGCGTAGATGCAGGCAGCCGCACAGACGCCGGCCTGCCGCATCGAGCCGCCGAGGCGCTGCTTCCATTGCCAGACCGCGTCGATGAAGGCGCGCGTGCCCGCGAGCACGCCGCCGATCGGCGCGCCGAGGCCCTTGGAGAAATCGATCCAGGCCGAATCCCAGCCCGCGGTCATGTCGCGCGGAGAGATGCCGCTCGCAACGGTCGCGTTCAGCAGCCGCGCACCGTCCATATGCGTGACGAGGCCATGTTGTTTGGCGATCGCGACGATCTCGTCGAGCGCCGCTTTCTTCCAGATCGTGCCGCCGCCGATATTGGCGGTCTGCTCGACGCTGACGACGGTCTGCGGCGGCTGGTAGCGCGTGCGCGGATGCAGCGCCTTGCGAAAGGTCTCCGGCGTGAACTGGCCGTCGGCGCCCTTGAGCTGCGTGACCTGGAAGCCACCGATCGCGGCATGCGCGCCGCCTTCGCGCGCGATGATGTGGGCGGTCTCATGCGCCAAAATCTCGTCGCCGGGACGGCAATGCACCAGCGTCGCCGTGACGTTGCACATCGTGCCTGAGGGCATGTAGACCGCGGCTTCCTTGCCGAGCAGATCCGCAACGCGTTCGCACAGCGCATTCACGGTCGGATCGTCGCCGACCTGCTCGTCGCCGACCTCAGCCCGCGCCATCGCCTCGCGCATCGCAGCCGTCGGCTTGGTCTGCGTGTCCGAGAGCAGATTGATGCGCACCGGCGGTGCCTTGGGATCGATCGGGGGAGGGGTGTAGAGCATGGTTGGTCTCGTCATTTCATCTAGTCGAACAATTGCGGTCTGATGTCTTGCGCGCCGTGAAGAATGGCACGGATTTCGACGTGGTCAGGTTGCACCGTGTAGAAAATCAGATGGGATTGGAAGCGGAAACGTCGATAGCCCGCCGCGAGTTCATCCGCTTGCTGGCCGATCACGGGGAAGTCGGCGAGAAGTCCGAAGGAGCGGATCAGGCCTGCGTAGTAGGCCTCTGCTTGATATTTGCCAAACCGGCTCTCGGTGAAGTCGTAGATGTCGATTAGGTCGGACCGGGTGCGCTCCGATAGCCGGCACTCAGCCATGGCGGCGTTGGGCAACGCGTTGGCGCGCGGCGGCGAGGATGTCGTCCGGGGTGTCCGAGGTGAAGTTGTTGCAATCCGGCTGAGCGAACAGCGCTTGATAACGGCGGACCTGTTCGTCGCGGGGCAGCTTGGCCCATGCTTCAAGCTCTGCCTCGGTCGGCGTTGCCGAGGGCGAGATGTTGGCGAGCTGGTCGTTCGTCTGGGACATCGGCAGCACGTTACCACAACAAAAAGGCCGCGGAAACCGGGGCTTTGAGCGATGGCTTGCCGACTTATCAGCGCGATCGGAGATAGCCCCCGCGTAGCGGCACTCACTCGCGGTCAGCGAGTTCTGGGTGGACGCCGGGCGGCGTGACGAAACCGCATAATAACGATTTCCGTCGCGGTCACACGATAGTCTATCAGATACGGATAAGGATTGACCGGCAAGCGACGGACGTATGCACGAGTGGTCGGTCGTCCTGCATAAGGGTGAGCCTGGAGCAGCGTGATGAGAGCGACAATGCGGTCGCGGACGTGGCCCGCTCCCTGGATCGCGCTTCGATATAGGTCAGGACTTCGTCGATCTGGGCGAGCGCCCGCTTTGTGTGACGGACATTCACAGCCCGTGCTTGGCCCACATCGCGCGAACTTCGTCGGCGCTAGCCAGTTCGCCGCGGGCGATTTCAGCTTCGGCCTCGGCGAGGTCTGCCTCTTCCGCTGCCGTCAGCTGGATCGGAGGCTGATCGACCCCGGCGAGTTCAAGCAGGGTCCGCGCCAACTCGTCCTGCTCTGAATCAGGCAGGGCGGAAACCTTGCTGAAGGCCTCTTCAAGAAGACGCGTCATGATCAAAGCTCCACTACGCGATCATAGCACAAGTGGACCGGAACATGGGAATGGCCGGCCCAAACAAAAAGGCCCCGGAAACCGGGGCCTTTGAGCGATTGATCTGCCGAAACTATCAGCGCGAATAGAATTCGACGACCAGATGCGGCTCCATCTGCACCGGGAACGGCACGTCGGAGAGGTGGGGGATGCGCACGTATTTCGCGGTCATCTTGCCGTGGTCGACTTCGAGATAGTCGGGCGTGTCGCGCTCGGGGAGCTGGCTGGCTTCGAGCACGTGGGCGAGCTGCTTGGAGGCTTCCTTGACCTCGATCACGTCGCCGATCTTGACCTGATAGCTCGAGATGTTGACCTTGCGGCCGTTCACCTTGACGTGGCCGTGGTTGATGAACTGACGCGCGGCGAAGATCGTCGAGACGAACTTGGCGCGGTACACGACCGCGTCGAGACGGCGCTCGAGCAGGCCGATCAGGTTCTCGCCGGTGTCACCCTTGAGGCGGCTGGCTTCGACATAGATGCTGTGGAACTGGCGCTCGCTGATGTTGGCGTAGTAGCCCTTCAGCTTCTGCTTGGCGCGGAGCTGCACGCCGAAATCGGAGAGCTTGCCCTTGCGGCGCTGGCCGTGCTGGCCGGGGCCGTATTCGCGGCGGTTGACGGGGCTCTTCGGGCGGCCCCAGATGTTCTGGCCCATACGGCGGTCGAGCTTGTACTTGGCTTCACTGCGCTTAGTCATCGCGTCCTCTGTGGGTTCACGGTTTGAGGAAACGCGCCCTCCTGTGTGACAGACCTGGGTCCGGCACCGACAGGTCCGATCCCCAAAGCATAGGGGGCAGGACCACGGGTCGCGAAACGCTTCGCGGGCCGAAATCGGCCCGCGAGCAGGCGGCTTTTAGGAGAGTTTGGGGTTCGCTGTCAATGCGAATGGTCCCGGAATCATGTCCCGACGGCCCG
>Ga0307510_10010420_pt1 | contig 11039 bp, 10 predicted proteins | sample 12_EM_MG_FD_207224 | JGI IMG/M metagenome (GOLD analysis project Ga0307510, IMG submission 207224) | Populus trichocarpa ectomycorrhiza microbial communities from riparian zone in the Pacific Northwest, United States - 12_EM | ecosystem: Host-associated > Plants > Roots > Unclassified | place... | reverse complement strand
TGCCATTTTCCATCAGTTCCTTGTGGCTGGATTTAATATTTACTTGGTCCTCTTTTGCCTTTAATAACTTATATCGAGGTGGTTGTAGGGGATAATATGGTGGGAAACATGTCTGCCCTATGTTGTTTTTTTTTTTAAAAAAAAAAATTAATCATGCATGGGCTTTTTTTCGGGCTAAGCATGCAAGCCTAACCTTTCATGCTTAGTATGATTGACCTTTTATTAAGACAAGACATAAACCTGGTCTTCCAAGCCTTTTGTTTTATTTATTTTAAAATAAAATTCTCCCTGAATGCAATACTTCCAATAATATTTTAAAAATCATCCAACAATATCATGTTTTTCAAATAAGATTAGAGCTTTTATAGTAATATTAGGAATTATTATATGAACCTAATTTGCAATTTTAAAAAATTATCCATGAATATTTAATGAGAATAAAATATCTATTTTGTTATTCTTTTAGTGTGAAATTTTTATATAATTTCTTCAAATTGATTATTTCTTTATTTTCATATACAATCTTATAAAGTTATCAAAACTATGATTTTTTATTTATTAAAACTTGCTATACAAACCTTGGTAAATTTCTTATATAAAAAAAACCATGCTATTAATAAAATAGACAAGTTTGTTGTCAAAACAAGAAAGAATATATAAATAAAAAAAGGGAGCTTTAACTAAAAAAAAAATATTTTTTCCCTAAAATTTAAATTATTAAAACTCTTATGAATATTTATTATAATTACCATAAAGATAGATTTTGAAAATAGACCCGCAGTATCATGCTTGCGTACCAGCTAGTTTCATCCTAAAATACAGTATTATTTCTGAAGTGGACGATTGAAATTTGAATTTGGTCGTTCAAATACTTTCTACTTCTCAGCCTGAGACAAATAATTACGTTACATATTTAACTCTGTGTTGCTGTTCTTGAATCTTTGCATCAAGGAAGTTTTTCTAGGAAGCCACAAAGTTCATGCAGATAGGTGGCTTTATCTTGGCCAAAGCAAGAATAGCAGCTGGAAGAGTCCACAGCCCTTCTCCACAGATTAATCCTGAGGCAACAGCAGGGATCATGAACTCGGCCTTGTTGGTGTTTCGTTTATGCCATACGAAAACGATCAAACTTCCAACACACATATCAATGGCAAAGGAAGCTCCAATGACAAATGGAACGGCCATGACCAATGGAAGAGGCACCCATTGTCCGATCTTCCGCGGCAAAAAATCTCTCACTAGGTTAACTGCGATTGCAAAAGCAAAGAAACCACAGCAGAGCTGCAAGCAATATTGGGGCAGAGCTGAGAAACCCTCAACACCTATGATTGCCATGTTCCTGTAAATTAAGGCATGAGGAGCCTTAAAGCCTCCGGAAGGATTTCCAACATCAAATGCCTTGTAGAACAGGAAGAAGCTACTAGGAGCCACCACGCAGCCGATTGCGGTGCCAATAACTTGGTTCAAAAACATTGCTCTTGGGGAGGTGAAAGTCAAATGTGCTGTTTTGAAATCCTGAATCAGGATGCAAGAAACAGAAATAACAGATTTGACAAGGCCGCCTCCGACAAGTGCCGCCACCACTCCATTTTCCCTGCCGGATATTGCAGCTAGCACAAAGAGGGCAGCTTTCCCGTAATTATACGCCATGTTTATATCGGTAAGGCCAGCTCCGTAAGCATTGCAAAATGCTAAGGATGGAGCAAGAACATAAGACACGACAACATAGTACCACTTAAGCTGGGGGAACATGATTGGCACCGCAATTATGGAGATAACAGAGAAGATTACATATCCAATGATGCCTAGCCATAAAGGTATGGTCTCTCCGAGGAAGAATTTATTTTGTTTTTGTTCATCAAAGAGCTTCCTCTGGTAATGAACTGCTAGGAAAGAAGTACAGTTAAGAAGTAGCGCAACTGAAGCTGTAATATTATTTTAGCAGCATTTCGGTATAAACAGGAAAAAACTGCAAAGGATGTCCAATTTACCTGGACTGGTATTCTTGTTCTTTAATCTGCGACGAACATTGCTGATTGTCATACCCATTATCTTAACAAAAAAGTAGAGCCCATCTCCTAGGATGAGAGCAACTGCTAAGAAAACCTGTCAAATTATAGCCATATATTAGAATCCTATTATGAATTTTAGAAAGCTAAAAGCCCTAGTATATTGTACTGTTCTGACCTTGTAACCATTTAAGCTCTTCATGCTGGATTCATCTATAGAAGCTGGATACCATTCTCCCTTAAGTTGACGTATAAGTGGCCACATAATCCCATATGAGAGCACAGCTCCAAGAAGTAAGGACAAGTTTACAAGATAGGAAACAATCATTCCAGCTCCAACCAAAGTGGTGCTAAAATCAAAGAAAAATCTACAAAAGCCCGATAACCAAAAAGAAATGACCAGTAACATTTAATTTGGGAGAAATGAAGCAGATAATTCGAGATATAGAGAGAGGAAATACAAGTACATACGTATGCTTCCATGCTTCCATTCCAAAAGTAGGGAAATGTGCGAATCCACAATATCCATCTTTCCCAGTAAAAAACCACTGGAAAAATGCCCATAAGAAGCTGATTGAAAAGTACTTCACGAACCCTTGAACTTGTTTCCTGTAATAACAACCCAATCATGATTCATACTTTCTTTTTTAAGAAAGTTGTTTTCTCAAAACAAAAAATTAGACTTCATGTATATACTTTGCCATCTTATCTCCTCGGCTATGGAAACCATTGATGAGAACTGCCGTTGCCAAGCCACTTGGATAAGTTAACTTCATGTCTACTATCAGGATCTGTAACCCAAAAGGCCGAAACACACCTTTAAGAATTTTACAAGTGACATGATGACAATGCTACTCATGATCATGATTCAAAAGAGAAATATACAGACTCCTGACATCATAAGATCTCAGGCTATTTAACACAAAGATTATAGTTTTTTAAAGAAAAGTTATCTTTTTTCTGATAATTTAAGATGCATGGAAGGATTATGGAAACTTCTATTCATACCTTTCTAAGTGGAATTAACACAAAAAGACCAACAAAGCAAACTAGGAAAAGGTATCCAACCATCCAGCCAAATTCAGGTTCCTTTAAACCACTAGAAGAGTTTCCTTCAGTTTTCAACCCCCCTGACAGCTCATATGTGTTCCTGTCTAATCCCAATAGATAAGAAGAAAGTCCACCTATTGCCCAAAACATGGAAACCATGTGAGAAGAAGCTCAAATTTGTCAAGAGTAATAGGAAGATTATTTGAAGTATCGAAGCCTGATCAAACCTCCAATGGCAATACTATAACATGCAACTGCACAAGTTTGTATCATTGTATTCTCTTGCCGAGTAAAGGGTCTGACGACAAATCCTGCCTTTTGAAGAACTTTTGTCCAGGTTTGAACAAACACAAAAGCAAGAAGAGCAGCAGAGACATTGAAATTTGGAATCATCCCAGTTGTGAGGCTTAGCTTCATAGCAATGATGCTGTAGATGGCTCCAATAAGAATACTCACTATGATTCCTCTTACTGTGACCTGCTTTGTCCATGTCCTTGAACCTTCTGATTCATCTTGTGGCTCTAACTCCATCCCTTCTCTTTCAATCTCTTCCTTTTCTACTGCCTCAATCATCATGGCTGTAAAATAGCAATCCTTTACGCATCATAAAATTAACTCAAATTATCAGGGAGTAAGTGCCGAGAGAATAGGAGAAACATGCATGGATATATAACCTTACCTTGGTTCTTCTTCAGCACTTCTTTTCTCGTAGTAGCTAACTAGTCTTTTTACTTGAAAACTTGTTTTCCTATTGGTGTGTATACTAATCAAAATGCCTGTAGTCATAAAACATTCATTAGCTTTTCTATTTACAGCACTAAAAACCCCATCAAACAGCATGAAGATATCAATATCCCTTTATATAAGGTGGGAATAATTTAGAATTCTTGGCACAAGTTGCATTCGTATATGCAATAACCAAGTAATGGCCTGCAGTACTGTTACTATCTATTATTGGACTGATAATGGACCTTACCATTGAGCTCTACCCTTTTTCTTCTCCTCCATCATTGTTGTTGAAGTGCTTGTCAGCACTCAGCAGTACTTGGGATTCTTATTGTTTTCTGCAAGATGGTTAAAACACAACGCAACGATAGAAAACAATACTGTAAGCTATGGCGTTGATCGTACATAAGTATATGAATCGTGCAATAGGCTAGAAACTGATAGATTAAGAAGAAAGCATTAATGATATATATTGTTGCTGTTGTTGTAGGCCGTGAAGATTCAATGAAATTCCTATAGGGAACAAGTTAATACATGCATAATTAATGGATTGGTGTGATGCTACTTCTCTATATCTTGTGTGCTAGGAACTGACTACAAGAATCATAATTTCAATAAAATCAAAGAAAAGAATTAGGAATCAAGAGTTCTTCTCTTTTGCCTTACCCAAAACTTACACTGCTATTCTATTTTGAATGCAATAACTCATGATGCTATAAGTTTGTATCATATATGGTATAAGTTCAGACAATGCAATTTTTATGTTTTAATTGTTATTTTAAACTAGATCAGATTGTACAGTACTGCACGTTAATGAAGGTGTCTTTGAACCTTCTTATGACACAGAAACATACATACATACATACATACATACATACATACAAATCAAGAAACATGAGTTGATTTCAATTCCTTCTGAATCCATAATTAATGACCAAGCATCTGAAAGCTTTCACATTTAACTCCCCGTTCCATTCCACACCCTGCAGGGTTTTTTTTTCCCTATTTAATCTAGATTAGTGGAGGAGGGGAGGAGGAAGATCATTAATGTTTATTAGAAGACCGAGTATTTTCAATGACTACATGTACTTCAATTGATTATTGAAACGCTAAGATCCTTTCATTAAGGCCCTTTGCCTGGCAATGTGTACGCACAAAGGCAAAGTTCCAGTAGAATTAATTTGATGCCTCGATGCATGGTGGCAAACGCACCCTATATTTGTGCTTTCCAACAGGTGGTTCATGACACTAACACCACTCAAAAATCAGTTGACTTTCTGGTAGATGCTTCAACTCTAAGTTCACTTCAACCCCAATCAAATCCAGATTTTGACCAGTTATATGATGATCACAGGCAGGAAATTTACCGATAATTTCCTCACATAGGTCTCTGCCTATATATGACTATCCCTTTCAAGTTGAGTGAGTTTTGGTGTTCAGATGTGTGCTATATACTTTACTTACACCAGCCATTTTGAGATAAGAAAAAAGCAATAGTCATTAGATTATGTATTAATATGGAAATGAACTTGTTTACGGAAGAAGAAAAGACTTGAGTTGGATTTCTGAAACCGTACGTGTTTCCATAAATTGGGTAAAATATCTCAATTCTCTACAAATTAAGTACACTGGACATTAAAAGCTTATCCATTCTAGAATTCTCTACACCTACTGCACACAGAATATTCTGTAGGAATCCTAGCTCTAAGCTATAACTTCTATTCTTTGACTCTCAACCTCGTACGCTTTATTCATGTGGGAGCTAGCTAGACGTTTTTAATTTGGGACCTATAATATACATGTAATATTTCACTTCTCTCATAATTTAGGCATGTTTGTTTTTACGGTTTTTCAAAGATTTTAAAATTGTTTGTTTACTTCAAATTAATTTCATAAAGAGGGAATAATTAATGTGCATGAAAATAAAAAATAAAATGAAGTAGGAAATGTGTATCTGTGTGTATGGTATAGCCTAGCTGGCTTTTGTATGACGATAGTATATATGGTCTGACTAGAATCATGCACCTTCCCTCGTGCCTGGGTAACTAGGTGTATTTTTATTTATACCCAGCTAGCCCTCGATATTTTTTCAACGAGATAGAGACATATTAATTATTAGTGAAAAGATCATCGGGGCTGATATTGATAGTTGGCGTTATACATGCCTGCCTTTTATATAGGAAATAACCCTAGCCTTGGCTAATCATGGTTATGGTTAATGTATCATATCGTGGTGGTTGTTGTGTCGTTTATTATTGGTGAAAAATATTGGTAAGTGGCAATACCATTTAACACTGGATTATTAGAGTATAATTTATTGTTAAATCATTTTTAATCAATGCACGCTGGAATATTGACCGATCTTTTACGCATCTTTTAATTAATAAAATGATTTATTGTTATTAAACTTGAGAAAAGTAGATGCTGCCTATCTTGTTTCACCCCGTGTACATATCCTTGTAGCTCGTGAAGGTACATGTGAAGCTTTAGGTCAAATCTCAACTCTTTCTACAGTGACATGTATACATCCATGATACATTGGTGGTGTGTGTGTTATATATATATATATATGCCAATCTCAACTCTTTCTACAATGACATGTGCACATGTAACATCGATGATACATTGATGGTATATATGCCAATCTCAAATCCCGACCTTAAACTTCCAAGCTAGTCATGGAAATTGAGACCAGCATCACAGGTTGGCAAGCACAGCTCAGCCTCCAAGCTATCATATATTATGCTGGAAATGTTCTTCAATTATCCATCTCCCATGTGTTATCGCATCATCCATCACTCTTACAGCTAAATTTTGTGTCTGGATCGAGTTTTACATGGTTAAGAATCTAAATTATTATATTATGGAATCAACCTTATGACAATACTGTTTCATTCCAAAATCTGCAGCTTTGTACTGCGCACCTGAGTTCTCCGGCCTTCGCCGTTTATGTCCGAACAACATCAACAACCGCAACTCTCATTCTCAGACTTCTCTTTGCTCATGTTCTCCTTGAAAAACCCTCTTAAAAGCATTGTTGCCATGGCTGGCACTGGAATGATGTATTTTTAACCCTTCTTTCTTAACATCTCGCTTCTTTATTCAATGTCTTCTTGCTTTTAAGTTGTCTTCAAGGCATTGATTTTTTTTCCCTCCCCTACTTGGTACATTTGATCAGTCTACATACATTGGCCTTATGACTGTTTAATAGATCAAAAGATCAGATTATACAATTAATCTAGGCTTATGGCCGATTGAAAATTTCCCACTTGGAAATTTTGCCACCATCAGATTATATAATTTGGTATTTTAGCTGCTGAAATGGAGTGAGAGATGAAAATGTCCCGTGTGCTTTTGTTGTTTTCGTGATACTGAGAGGGTTGAATAATTTTGAACATTTTTTTTGTATTTTGTTTAGAGAGTGTTTGAAAGCGTGGTTACGGATCTACGGTTATTTTTCAAAGTGTTTTTTACTCAAAAATATATTAAAATATTTTTTTTTCATGTGCTTTTGTTGTTTTAATTTGTGATACTGAGAGCGTTGAATAATTTTGAACATTTCTTTGTATTTAGTTTAGAGAGTGTGGTTACGGTTACTTTTCAAAGTGTTTTTCACTCAGAAATATATTAAAATAATATTTTTTTATTTTTAAAAAATTATTTTTAATATCAACGTATCAAAATGATCCAAAAACACTACATAAATATTAATTTTAAGAAAAATAAAATAAAATCTTTTAAAACGTGAGTTGGACCGTGTTTCCAAACTATACTTAAATTATTTAAGTTGAGCTCCTCATTTCATCTAAGATCATTGAAATATAATGTTTTTAATTATTTTTATGGGGTTGCTGGTGATTGAAAATGAAAAGAAAGAAGAAGTTAGTCCTGGTGGCTAAGAATTTGTTTTTAAAATTCAATAATAAAATTGCAATATTTGATATAAAAGTGATATTGTCATTAAATAACGATCTTATAAATAATTTAATATTTTTATTAATTTGTTTTGCGCGTCAGCATCATGATATAAAATATTATGAATTTCATGTAAAATTTAATTTTAAAAAAAATAGAAGTAAACCAAAAAATAAGCAAATTATAAGAGATTTCTTGTATTTAACCCAAAAATATATATTGAGATTTTCTATTAACTCGTCCTGAGTTATTTTGCGAGTTATCGAATTTACTTATCAGCATAGAACAGGTCTTATCCAAATACTTATCATATTCTTTGTAACTCATAACTATGTCTGTGATCAATGGAAATAGGATTGAAGAGTTATAATTATGGCAGTGTTTATTTTTTTCAGTTCAACCGTGTTTTTAGAAATTATACCTGTCACTATATATAAGAATAAAAAAAATTGTTTCTGTGGGTTTATTTTTATTAATAAAGTTAAAATCCATTTAATAAAAACTGTCTAATATGATTTGATAATGTATATAAAAAATATTAAAAAATTAATAATTCTAGTAGTGCTCAACTGGTCATTGAGGGAACGGGTGGATAAGAGCGCAGGTCGCAGCTGCCCGCTACATTCGATCAACTTGCCGGCCTTGATTTTCTTGGAAATTTGGATTGAAAAAAATCAAAAGAATACCAAACGCGCTTTAAAAAAAGTGGAAAAGGCTAGCCACCAATTTAAAGCAACGAAGAAAATCAAATTCCCAAGTTTTCATATAAATAAATAAAACAGACATAAAATCTAATTGATGTAATCAAGTTTTCAATAACACAATTAACATAACTTAATTTTTTACCCAAGCCAACACCAAGAAAATAAAAGGGAACAAATATGCTCACCACACATAAACACAGTTCCACGGTGATCACCCAGTTGTCCACCAAATACTCTACTCCAATCCCACACAAGATAACACTAAAACAAGCAGCGAAAGAGAAGAGGTATTGTTTTGAAATATTTTAAAATAAAATATTTAAATTTTTTTTAAATCATTTAACAAAAACAAATGGAGTATTCCTCTCACGTAGCAAGTCCAACGCCTGTAGTGAAAAGGACCCCAAAACCACAGAAAAGGTCCCAAATTTTGTCCTTTTAACGAACACCGAAGACACCAACACAACAAAAACAGCGTGCTCTTCCACCCCCTGATTTCCCCTCTCCATAGCCGCCATTATTAGCTCTCCCTCCCTCCCTCCCTCCCTATCTATTAAAAATCTCTTCTTTAAACAATCCTACAACTTCTATTCTTTCTCGTAGTTACTAACTTACTACAATGTGTAGAACCACAGCCTTTCATGGGTTGCAATCAAGAGCCCTGCAAAATCACTTAAAGATCAAATCTTTTTACGTCCGCCTCACTGGTTTCGAGCCCGGTAACAAACCAGTAACCGAGTCACTCACTCTTGTTTATCTTCCTCGTGCTCATGATCTTGTCGTTGATGGGTCCAAGATTCGACCCGAGTCTAAAGCGTTCTTGGGTCTTTATAGGATTGTTGATGTCGATAATAAGGAAGACGATGGAGGGGTTATGTTCGGGTCAAGAGAGCGGGTTCGGGTCAATGAAGGGGTTCGGTTTGAGGTTTATTTAAGAGAAGAGAGGGTGTTAGAGGGGAGTTTTAGAAGAGAAGCTGACACGGAAAAGTGGAAGTTGGAGTGTTGTGGTGGCGGCAGTGAGGTCAGGGCGGTGGAGGTTTGTGTGGCGGTGGAGGGACACGTGGCGTTGGTTAAGAAGGTGATGGAGAGGAGAAAGAAGAGTAGAAGAGGGTGTGATAGGCTGGAGGTGATTCCAGAGGAGAGGGAGGTTGTTGAGGATGAACCGGACGGTGGATGTTGTTGTAGTGATGGCGAGGGGAGGCGGATGTACGGTGGAGATTTGGAAGAGTGGTGTGGACCAGACTGTGAAAAGGTCGAGATGGAATTGGAGGGTGTTAGATGGGCTATTGACGTTGGTGTCTGGGTCGTGTGTTTGGGTGTGGGTTTCATGGTTTCTAGAGCTTCTGCCAAGAGCTTGAGAAGATTGCTTTGAAAAGGATATTTTTGTTCATCTTGTGTAATCAATTTTAACTCGTCACCAAACCTAAATCATAGAATCTTTTCCTTGAATCTTGTAATCTTTAGCCATTTGACTATCATCATGATGTTACCTAAATTGATGTTGAGATTTCTACCCCAATTTCCACGATCATTATTTCTTCTATAGAAGACCCAGAAAGCAGCCGGATCAAGTTTTTTTAATCTCAAAATGAGGCTGCTACAAGGGCAAGACAGCTTGCTCCTCTAAATTGGAAACAACACCTTTGTATGCCCTCAAATAATTCAAGTCCGCACAGATGATATGAATCATCGTCCAGGTAGATAAAATGTGGGCCTCAAGCCAGGAAAGTTCATAGCCATGACAGAAAATGACGACCCTCCTTGACTGGAAAACAGCCCTGTGTTCAGCCTTTTCTACAAGGGAGGACCAAGCCCTACTACCATGGTTTAGGATTTAGGCAAGTTTGAATCCTCCTTTGTGAGCAAGAAATTACTGAAAGCAGAAAAGGAGCAATCTTGTATGATATTTAAGAGGCCAATTATAATTCCGAATGGAAGGATATATCATTTCGAAGTTCTTTCAGGAATGAATTCATAAGCTATCTTATTTTCTTGGAGTAGGCAATCTGTACAGGTACTCTTTACAATTCATGAAGTTTATTTATTCGAGATTGAGTATTTATGAACTAATTTCAGAAAAAATCTAACTTGAAAGAAAATTTAATTGTCCATTTAAAAATACGATGCCGGAATAGCCCTACTTATTATCAGACCTCCATGTAACGCCTGCTCTAAATGTTTTTGTGCATTAACTTAAAACTTTGTTCAGAATTTAATCGAAACGTGAAACATAGCGGAAGAATCTTTATTACTAATTACTATTATTATTACTAAAACAATTAAAATACATTACATCGGTTTAACAGCTCACATGAACAGTAAATAAAATTAATGTATTGTTTTAAGTATTTAATTTTTAATATCGAAATTATGTGATAACTAATGTGGTTGAAGCATTTGAGGTGGAGGGAGTGTTTTTGAATTTAATTTTTTTTTTTTTGCTTAAAATAAAAAAAATGTTTTTCAGTTGTTTTGATGTGCTATGTAAAAAAAAAATTAAAATGAAAAAAATTATTTTATTATATTTCTAAATAAAAAATTATTTTAAACCACCATCACTATTATAATTTCAAATAAACCCGAGTCACAATTTTTTTTTTTTTTTGATTTACGTGGGGTGTCCGGGCCAGCTTAT
>Ga0307510_10010419_pt1 | contig 11039 bp, 9 predicted proteins | sample 12_EM_MG_FD_207224 | JGI IMG/M metagenome (GOLD analysis project Ga0307510, IMG submission 207224) | Populus trichocarpa ectomycorrhiza microbial communities from riparian zone in the Pacific Northwest, United States - 12_EM | ecosystem: Host-associated > Plants > Roots > Unclassified | place... | reverse complement strand
CTGAACAAAACATCATTGCTAACATCAGAATTTGAACAGATTGTCCTCATGAAAGTTCTAGGAAATTGTCTCAGCTTTCCAACATAAAAATAATCGGTGCATTTGGACTTGTAGAACTTGAGATATGGGCTGAAAATTGAACAGTGTCTGGGCTGCAGGACAGATTCCGACTTCTCCGTTGTTGCTAAGATTTGGACTTCCAAACAGCAGAATTAAGTCTGGGACTTCCATGAATGTTTTAGGCCTATGTCTTATCTTTCTAGCCATATAAACCAAATTGAAATCCAAGATCTACAGCTCCAGATATGACCCAATGACTGAAGAGTGTTCCAATTTGGACTGAACCAGCGTCTAGCTTAATCCTCTCTTTGTCTTCTCAATTTCAGTAGTTGAACTCATCAATCAATCCTTTGGTTTATATGATAGGCCTGCATTTAAGATGAACATTTACCATAAATTAAAGGTATCTTGTATTATTAGACATGTTATTTTAGTTAAGGAGTTATTGATACTTCAAGTGCAAAATGATGATATAAAACCTTGATAAAAATGCACTTTTAAGTACTAATCATGTAACTATGGAATCGTTACTCGTTGACGAGGAGGTCTGGCTAGCAGACGAGAGTAACATCTCAAAAGGGCCATAACTTTTGATCCGATTTTCGTATCATGCTCAAATTTTTTTACAGGAGTATCCGGAGGCTGTTTTCCTTGGAGTCGCTATGGAATCACAACTCGGTGACGAGGAGGTCTATTCAGGCCAAACTAGAGCAACGACTTAAAAGGGTCATAACTTTTGATCCAATCGTTGGATCGTGCTTAATTTTTTACAGGAGTTTTTGAAGGCTGTTTTCCTTAGAGTTGTTGTAGAATTGCTACCTAGTGACAAGGAGGTCATGTCGGCCAGACTTGAGTAATGGCTTAAAGGAGCCATAACTTTTGATCCAACCGTTTGATCCCCCTTATAATTTTACAAGATTTTTTGGAGGCCGTTTTCCTTGGAATAACTATGGAATTGAAACTCGGTGATGGGGGGGTAGTCTGTCTAAAGTAGAGTAACAACTCAAAAGGGTTATAACTTTTAATCCGACCTTTGGATTGCGCTCAACTTTTTATAGGAGTTTCCGGAGGCTATTTTCCTTTGAGTAGATATTAAATCGCTACTCGGTGATGAGGAGGTCTGGTCGGGTCAGACCAGAGTAATGGCTCAAAAGAGCCATAACTTTTGATATGACCGTTGGATCGTGCTTAATTATCTGTAGGAGCTTATGTAGGCTGTTTTCCTTGGAGTAGCTATGGAATCGCAACTCGGTGATGAGGAGGTCTATTCATGCCAAACAAGAGTAATGACTTAAAAGGACCATAACATTTGATCCAATCGTTGGATCGCGCTCAAATATTTGCAGGAGTTTCCGGAGGCTGTTTTCCTAGGAGTAGCTATTGAAATGCTACTCGATGACGATGAGGTCTGGTTGGGCCAAACAAGTGAAACGACTCTAAAGGGCCATAATTTTTGTTCCGACCATTGGATCGAGCTCAAATTTTTACAGAAGTTTTGGGAGGCCATTTTTCTTGGAGTAGCTATGAAATCGCTACTCGGTGAGGACGAGGTCTTGTTGGCCAGAACTGAGTAACGACTCAAAAAGGCCATTACTTTTGATCTGATCGTTGGATTGTTACAAAAACATGGATATAAGAAGAGAAAATAATCTAACATAATAATAAACAACTAGAAGTACGTTATCGTTACTTTTTGTTATTAACTTAGAATGAGTATATTCCTTCTTTTACTTCTTATATGCATTGTACATTTTTTTATTATTTTGTTTAGTGTACTTTTCTCACTCACACACCCTAACCTCTCCATAGGAGTTGTGGGGCCGAAGTTTAACATCAGTTGGGGTTAATTACTTCACCTTAACCCCATCTTCCACCTTAAATACTTTTAGCCATAGCTAATCGCAACATTTAAACTCGACCATCTGTCTCGTATGCCATTAACGCAACTAATCACGAAATCAAACTCGTCATTTCTACGGATACAATTAGCCGAAGCCAACCATCATAATCAACTTGGCTATCCATCTTGAATACCATTAGCCGAAGCTAATCATCAATCACAACCCGGTCATCCATCTCGGATGCCATCAATCACAACCCGGTCATCCATCTCGGATGCCATTAGCTGAATTAGCTAAAGCTAAGCATCAATCACAACTTGATTATCTATCTCGGATGCCATTAGCCAAAGCACAACCGGTCATCCATCTCGAATGCCATTAGCCAAAGCTAATCATCAAACATAACTCGGTCATCCATCTCGGATGCCATTAGCCAAAACTAATTAATAACTCAATCAACATTTCATAATTGGTTTAATATACGTTCACAACTCAATCGACATTTCATAGTCAATTTAACATTCATCAACAACTTAATCACCATATCATAATCGATCTAATATTCATCAACAACTCAATTTCATCAACAACTCAATCAACATTTCATAATCGTTTTGATATTCTTCAATAACTCAATCAACATTTCATAGTCGGTTTAACATTCACCACAACACAATAATATATCATCCTCAAACAAGTTATTTTGGAACATTAACGTTATACAAGAAAAAAAGGTGGAAACCACCTACCTATTCCACCCATTGGGTGTCCTTGTCCTGACGAAGGTCCAATCCCAGTCGCACCACCTAAAAAATCGATAGCCACAAATCAGTACATTCGTATTCAGTAATTGCACAACTCTTCACTATGCATGTCTTAAGCATACACAAGTTCATATTCAAGTGTTCCACATATTACAACCATATAATGCAATCTTTTTAATCATTGGACCCATTCAAATACATAACTCTACTGCAGAAGTTAGTTACTGAAAGCTAGTTTGCTAGTGACGTTGATTTGTCAGCGGACTGATTTGCTGGAACATAGAATCGTCAGTGGACTGATTCATTGTAAACATCACAATTTGATAGCGAAAACTGATTCGCTATAGACAACACAATTTGGCAGTGAACATTTCTTTGTTGCGGACAACACAATTCGGCAGCAAAACCTGATTCGTTGTAGAAAACACAATTTGGCAGCGAACATTGATTCGCTGCAGACAACACAATTTGACAGCGAAACCTGATTGGCTGGCGACAACACAATTCAGCAGCGAACGCTGATTCACTGCGGACAACACAATTTGGCAACGAAACCTAATTCGTTGCTGACATAGAAATTGTTGAAGAAAACTGAGTCGCTGCCGACTCAGGAATCATCAACGCATCTCTTGTTGCTGCCGATTCAGAAATTGGCAGCCGCGATGGGATCGTTTCTGGTTTCATTACTTCCTTTCGGCAAAGCATAAGGCATATGCTAGGCTTCCCTCTACCCATGCTTCTCACCCGAGGTGGACATAGGACTCACAAAATCACACTCCATTCATCACTCATCATCAAACAATGCAACATCAACACAAGTTCATTTAGCAAGGTTTTCTCAATTCATTCATTCCAACATCGGTACCTAGCATAGCTACAACATAAATTTATGCATTCTCAATTGCATTATGGCTATGTACTCATGCAATTTACAATTACATGCTCACTTTCTCAATTCACAATCACACACATCCATACAACACATCAATGAACCAAAACATTACTAGATGGAGTTCCGTTTCTGCTACAACATCCCCTTTCAAGGTTTACCAACAACACAATTGCATTTCAATCACATATTAACACATTTCCACATAATTTTGTCAAAGGTATATGCAGAAATTACATCACAAATACATGTATGATTCTGTTTTTGACAAGGTCATCCTTTAAGCATTTGGCCACCTAAGTTGGTTAGTCCAACCATCATTATGGCCATCCATCTAACTAGGTTTGTACATTCAAAATTTTCCATCTCCCTTGTTGTATGTTCTGGATATAGATCCCTTATCCAACCTCATTTTCATCCTTCTTCCTAGTCTAATCTTCCTTAGCACCTGTTGGAAAATCCTAGGTCGTTTAGTTGGGGTTTTTATCTTCCTTTTTGGTCTCGGAATAACAAGAACGGCGGAGAAGAGTTTTGGTTCATACCTCATGGTAAAGCTTTAGGAAGGGGTTTGGTGGTCTATTCTTCTCTTCCAGTCCAGTTCCTTCCCTCTCTCACCTATTGTCTAGTCGATCAGTTACACCCCATCTCTTTCCCTGATTTCAGCCATTAACCTCACTTTCTAGGTCTTGTTTTACTCACATAATCAATGAAGGGGACATGTAGCTGGGTTAGGTCCGATTTTTTATGGAGGAGAGGTAGAGGAACAAGAGCATGCAACTGCTGCAGCTGGTCTTTGGGAAAAGGTAAGGTCACCCTTTCTCTCCCCTTGTATTTATAGCCCCTATAAGTGTGCTGAGGTGTTTGGGGGTTGTTCTACCTTGTTCTTGTTCCTCATTAAATTATCCTAGAATCAGTTTTTCACCCTTCCCAACCTCTCAAGAGTAAACTGGTTTGGTCCCCCTTAATTTTGTTTAGTATTGGTCGGCCTTTTGTTCAAGTTTTCGCTAGGATTTACATTTTTTTCCTCCAAAGTTGGCCGGTTTTTCACCCCTTAATTCTTCCTAGTATGGTTCGGCCAAAGACAAGATTTATCAAGTTTTACAAAACACATGGAATCGTTAGTGCACCCAGCCATTCAGAAATCGACAATGAAAATCTGTGTCGTTGCTGTTTTGAAAATTAGCAATAAAAACTATGTCGCTGCCGATTCGGATATTAGCACCAAAAGCTATACCGGTGCCGATTTAGAAATCGGCAACCAAACATTGTGTCGCTGCCGACTCAGAAATCGGCAACGATGGTGGAGTCATTTCTGGTTTTACTTTAACATTTTTTATTGGTGTTTAAAATTTAGCTACTCCAACAAAAGCGATCTCCAGAAACTCCTGTAAAAATTTGAGCACGATCCAACGGTCGGAACACAAGTTATGGCCCTTTAGTTTCTTTACTCTAGTATGGCCCAACCAGACCTCCTGGTCACCGAGTAGCGATTCCATAGCTACACCAAGGAAAATGGCCTCTGGAAACACCTGTAAAAATTTGAGGGCGATCCAACAATCAGATCAAAAGTTATAGCTCTTTTGAGTCGTTACTCAAGTTTGGCCAACCAGACCTCCTCGTCAACGAGTAGATATTTCATATCTACTCAAAAGAAAATGGCTTCTGGAAACATCTATAAAAATTTGAGTGCGATACAACAGTCGGATCATAAGTTATGACCCTTTTGAGTCGTTATTCTAGTTTGGCCTGACCAGATTTCTCGTCATGAAGTAGCGATTCCATAGCTACTCTAAGGAAAATGGCCTCCAGAAACTACTGTAAATTTTTTTGCGCGATCCAACAGTCGGATAAAAAGTTATGGCCTTTTTGAGCCGTTACTCTAGTTTGGCCTGACTAGACCTTTTAGTCATCAAGTAGCTATTGCAAGCTACTCCAAGAAAAATAGCCTCTGAAAACTCGTGTAAAAATTTGAGGGCGTACCAATGGTCGGATCAAAAGTTATGGCTCTTTTAAGCCGTTACTCAAGTCTAATTGACTTGACCTCCTCGTCACCGAATAGCAATTCCATAACTACTCCAAGGAAAACGACCTCAGGAAACTATTGTAAACATTTGAACGCGATCCAATGGTTCGATCAAAAGTTATGACCTTTTTGAGCCGTTATTCTGGTCTGGGCCGACCAAACCTCCTTATCATCGAGTAGCGATTCCATAGTCACTCAAAGGAAAATAGCTTTCAGAAACTCATATAAAAAAATTAGCGCAATCCACCTATAAAAAGTTATGGCCCTTTTTAGCCGTTATTCTGGTCTGGCCCGACCAGACCTCCTTGTCACTGAGTAGCGATTCCATAGCTACACCAAGGAAAACAACATCAGGAAACTCCTCTAAAATGTTTTTGCATGATCCACCAGTCAAATCAAAAGTTATGGCCTTTTTGAGTTGTTACTCTAGTCCAGGCCCAACAAGACCTCCACATCACGGAGTAGTGATTCCATACCCACTCCCATGAAAACAACCTCCGTAAACTCCTATAAACATTTGAGGGCGATCCAACGGTCGGATCAAAAGTTATGACCCATTTGAGCTGTTACTCAAGTTTTGCTAACTAAACCACATTGTCACCGAGTAACGATTCCTTAGCTACTCCAAGGAAAACAGCCTTGGGAAACCCCTGTAAAAATTTTAGAGCGATCCAACGGTCGGATCAATAGTTATGGTCCTTTTGAGATGTTATTCTGGTGTGGCCCAATCAGACCTCCTCATCACCGTGTAGCAATTCCATAGCTACTCCAAGGAAAACAGCCTTCGGAAACTCCTATAAAATATTTTGCGTGATCTAGCGGTCGTATTGATTCAACCATATTATTCGATAGTTTCACCCACATTTTACTAGTGTTTTGCCTATGTTTTATGTATAAAGTGCCTTGATATTGTTTGTTTTATGTTTTGAAGGCACTTTTGGATGAAAGATGCAAAAAGGAGTAAATTGGAGGTAATTGGCAGATTTGACCCTTAGTTGATGTTTTGTGCAGAGCGTGAGCTCTAAAGGTCGAAACGAAGTGATTCTAGTGGCATTAGAAAGCTAACATCCATACCTTTCTAGAAATCTAAGTCAAGAAAAATAAAATAAGGAAGAGCATGGAAATCACAGCCTTCAAAGTCAAAACTCGCATTCTGCTAGTGTTGACCTTTGTCCATTTAAAATTTAATATCTGGAGCTGTAGACATCCAATTGATGCAAACTAAATTGTTTTGGATTCCTGCCTCAAAGGCCTATAAATGCTCCAAATTTCAGCCAAAAAAGATGTCATATGAGGGAGATATGAGTTTTCAAAGATGATAACTGAATTCTGCCAGCAAATAGGTTTCGTAAAGAAACGAATCCAAATTACATCCCGAAGCATCCAAACCGACATTCAAGTTTTTATTTCAGCAATTTAGCTCCTTTAATAAATCAATCCAGAAGGTCAAGGAAGGAAACCACCAACCTCAAACCAGCTGCCAGCCGCCTTCACACTACCACCATCTATTGATGTTCACACTTGAACTTTGATTTTTCTTACTTACAATTTGTGTATAAATAGGAAGCTAAGTTTATGCTATTATAAAGAGCAAAGAGAGAGGGAAAGATAGTGCAGTAGAATTAAAGAAAGAGGGGTGGCAGCCATAAGAGAAGAATCACAAACTCTCCCCTCTACAAACCAGAAATCATGCTTTCTTTAATCTTTAGGAGTAGTTGTTCAATAGATATGCAAGGCTAAAATTATTTTCTTGGTTGCAAGGACGCAAAAACCTTCAGATTTCAAGAACTGTGAGATTTATTCTTCCATTTATTTTCAGTTTATATTATGAATGAGTATGCTTGTTTTCCTATGCATATTTCCTATGATTGTTTATCTTAATTGTTAGAGCGGACTCTAAGTTATTATTGTGAACAATCTATTGCTAAGTTTGATATCAAAACCGGAGTTGTGGTATATAAACTTGTGAAGCAACTAAGCTTGATAATTGTGGCGGAACTACATTGTTAAACTTAGGGAGAACATTCGATCAAAGCAACACAAGCTGCGGACAGCTTGGTTGTTAAGATTAATGAATTTATCTTAAGGCTGCCATTGGATTAAATCATTAGTGCGGACACTGTGATTGTTTGTTGGTTAGGGTTAGTTATACGGCGGATCCGTTAATTAACCAACGTTAAGAAAAGATAAAAATTCAGAATATAAACTGGAGTTTCGTTTCAAGGATCGGTTCTGATTTCTGTTGGTGGATGTATGCTTGCGACCAAGGTTTGTTTTCTTGATAAATTTCAGTTTTAATTGATTTTTTTTGCTAGTTTAATTTCTGCCATAGTTTAAATCATTACAAATCAAACTCCCCCCCCAATTGCATAACGTATAGCATAAAAATCTGAACTAAACCTTCCTCGTGGGATCGACCCCTTACTTGCTCTATACTATCTTGTGTGTTTTAAGCTAGGGTAATTAATTTGTATGCCACAACATCGCAACAGTTACCAGAAGTGGAGTGTATAAACATGAATTTTGACTATGTGATTTGGCAATATAGCATGTCCTACAATGTTGTATGAGCTTTGTAACATCTTTCTCCATCTTTGGCTAAAAGAAATTATCATTGATAACAACAAGTGTTTTATCTCTTCTGAAGTGTCCATTAAGTCCATCGTTGTCAGCTTAAAAAATAATGTTTTCCCTCGAAGAACCTTGAGGAATACACAAACAATTTCCTTTGAAAATATAACCCTCTAATATAACAAAATGCATGGAAACCCCACATTTGCATCATCCCATATCTTGCTGAAATCACAATAATGCTTATAAAGATCTTATAACACTTAAAAACTTGTCATTTCCACTTACATATTATTCAATAATAAATGTCTTGGACTCAAAGCATTAGTAACAATATTATGAACCCTATATTTATGCTTCATAGAGAAACTAAAAGTTTGTAGAAATTCAATCCAATGAGCATGTCTTTGTGATATGGACCAGCCAACTAACACAAAGGATAATGAGAATCAACAAACATTATCACATGATTCTCTAGAGTTACCAATTAGGTCAATTATAAGATCAAGGGCCAAGAAAATTAAAGAGGTATTGATTAGGCTGATTCAAGATATTTGGGCCAAGATAAGTGTTTAGACTTCAACAAAGGATAAATATACTTTAATTAATGTAATCAAGAAAGGAGATAGTAATGAGACTTGAATAAAATTTAAAATAAAAAACAGGAAGGCAGCAAACACTAGATTTTCTTGAGTTGTGAAGTCTTTATAGAGCCAAACACAAGGCTATCAACCTCCTTTTTCAATGACACTTTTGGCTTCATGCTTGCATTGAATTTTAAGCTTTGTTATTTTAATTGTTATAAAATTTAATATATTGTATTTGTGGTCTTATGTTCAGACCATTAAGTTTTAGGTCTTTGGCATTATAAATACCCTTTTGAAAGGAAGTATAAGGGTTTCAGACTTTGATGAATAAAATATATGTGTATTTGAGAGTATTATTATACTTTGATAATGTAACGAATTGCATTGAATTTTGAGCTTTGTTATTTTAATTGTTATAAAATTCAATTTATTGTATTTGTGGTCTTATGTTCAGGCCATTAAGTTTTAGGTCTTTGACATTATAAATACCTTTTTGAAAGGGAGTGTAAAGGTTTCATACTTTAATGAATAAAATATATGTGTGTTTGAGAGTATTATTATACTTTGATTTTGTAACGAACTTAATCGACTTATCAAACAACAAATGTTTTCATTGCATAATCATATACTTCTTATTCATGAATTGTTATTTGTTGGGCGGGGGTTTCAGATTTTAGGTTCAAGGTAATCTCCGTGTCACACTTTCAAACCTGATTTTTTAGCTTTCTGAGAGTTGTATTGTTGGCGTGTGGGTTACATGACCGCGTGATCATGGCGTTCATATCAATTCAGTTCAATTTCTGCTGGCTATTAAGAAACTTTAAAGCCTCATTATTAGAAAAATAACACAAATAGTTTTGGATGAAAATGTTGATACCAATAGTCTAAAACACGGACAATGACATAAAACTCTTTTTTCATAAACTAAATATTTTCTCTATGAATCGTTGAGCTTCTTGCTATAAAAAGCAATAGGCTTACTCTTTTGGCTAAGAACAACATCGGTTCTAACATTAGACATATCACATTCAAATTCAAAAACTTCTTTAAAAAATCAAGTAAAGAAAAAATATGAGCATTTGTCACCTTTTGCTTCATAAGTTCAAAACTTTTTTCTGCCTCATTAATCCACTTGAAACTACCTCCTTTCAAGCATTCATTGTTTAAAGCAATAATAGTGTTGAAATGTTTTATGAAATGCGGATAAAAAAAGATGTTAAGACATGAAAATTTTGAATATCATGAAGAGTTTGAGGATTTAGTCATCTTAGGATTGCTTTAATCTTCATAGAATCTATTTTCACTCTTTCATTGAAAACAACAAAAACCAAGAAAGCATGGATGCTAGTGAAAAATTCACGTCTTCAAATTAGCATAAAACTTTTAACTCCTTGAAATCTGGAATACTTCTTATAAGTGACTAAAATACTCTTCTTTATTCTTATTGTATACAAGAATATAATCAAAATAAACAACAATAAATGTGCTAATAAAAGGTTTAAACATATGATTCATCATTTGTATAAAAGTATTAGGTGCATTAGAAAGGTCAAATGACATAACCATCAATTAAAAAAGGTAACCCCTCATTTTGAAGGCTATTTTCCATTTATCACCAACTCTCATTCAAATCTAATCGTGGTCACTTCTAAGATCAATCTTTGAAAATATGATAACACCATAAAAATGATCAAGCAAGTCATCTAGCCTAGAAATATATAATTGATAGTCAATAATGATTTTGTTCATTGCTTGACTATCAATGCACATTCTCCATGACTATCTTTGGAACAAAAAAGCACGCACAACACATGGACTCTTATTTTCCCTCACCAAGCCTTTTGAAATTAGCCCATCAACTTGCCTTTATAACTTTATATGTTTGATAGGTTATCTTGTTTGGAGGCATAACACCTAAAATGAAATTAATACAATGATGAATATGTAAAACCTCTGGGCGAAAAATTATAAATTGACTAATTTCATGTAAAACAAAAGGAAACAAATTTGTAACTCTTGATCAGGTTATCAGAAAATTTTGAAATTTTTTTTTGAACCTTCTAATATGATTTCTTAGCTTGGGTTAAAATTTCAGAATTTTTAGAGAAATTCAGAAATTTGACAAAAAATCATAATTTGACTAGTTTTACGTTATTGAACGTAATTTTAAATCCAACCATCAGATTGAGCTAAAATTCTATGAGGAACCTTAAAATATATTAAATAAAATCTGGTTAAAATTTTAGGATGAACGAAGCTCGGTAGTACTATCAAAGAATAAGGACCGTCAAATGGAAGCAAAAA
>Ga0307510_10010418_pt1 | contig 11039 bp, 4 predicted proteins | sample 12_EM_MG_FD_207224 | JGI IMG/M metagenome (GOLD analysis project Ga0307510, IMG submission 207224) | Populus trichocarpa ectomycorrhiza microbial communities from riparian zone in the Pacific Northwest, United States - 12_EM | ecosystem: Host-associated > Plants > Roots > Unclassified | place... | reverse complement strand
GACGTTACTTTGAAACGGTAATAAGTCCGGTAAACAAATAAAGGTGGAAATTTTAAAATGAATATATTCCAAAATAATAAAATGAACTTAAAGGTTTAGAATTATAATTGATATGATTTTAAGTGAATATTGAATAAGAAAATCTGGATTGTTGACGAAAAGTCATGAACTAATCAATTTTATATTAGAAAGCAGAGCTCTCAATTCAATCATCGGATTGTGATGAAATTTTGCATGAAGTCTATTAATATGTTTTCCTTCCTTGGTTAAAGATCTCATCCCAATCGAAGTTCAGTAAAGACTAGCGATTTAAGCAGAAACAAACCAAATAATTTATGTGAAAAATAAAATAAAATATATAAAGGCATAACTAAGGGATAAAATTGTAATTAATGGAAAAGGGTTCTATAAAATAGCAAAGAAACCAGCAGCCCAGACAAAAAAAAAAGGTGAGAGACAATAGAGAAAATTCGGCTAGAGAGAGAAGTGCATAATTTGGAGGAGCCAATAATGATTCGGTGGCCATATCTCTAGCATCCACTGTTGGATCATGCTGATTTTTGGATATATTATTCCTCTAACACTCCACTACTAACGGACCGGAGGGATTTTAAAGCACACAATGCTTTCAACATATCATCATCGTAAACTTCCTGGAAAACAAAAGGAAATACACCTGTAGGGCAGTTTTGGTCGCCGACCGACTTCTCTCTCTTCCACCATTGGATCATGTTTATATTTGGATATGTGGTGCATCTAGATGTTGCCTTCATTCTGGATGGTGGAGATCGAAAACACACTCTTCGAAAAGGTTTCGTTAATGTTGAACAGTAGCTCGTTAATTTTCAGGTTAACTTGGTTTTATTCAGATCTAGGGAGATCCAACTGTTGGAACATTTTGATTTTGAGATATATTGTGCACAACTCTATGATATATAGTTTGACCGTTGTGTGTAAAACAATAATCAGAGGTTGATGACTTATTGCGTTTTGAATCTATTGCTAGTTTTGGCAAAATTTAGAAAACTTGATTAAAAACATGTTTTGATGAAATTAGAATTGTGTGGGTGTTAGGGTTTATGGAAGACGTAATAGTAAAATATGTTATTGCTATTAATGTTGTTATAGATTAAATGTGTATTCTTTATATGAGGGGAATAATGATTATGGTGTAAGAATAGAAAGGAACCTTACTATATGAACATGTTAATTGAATAAAAGGCTAACTTGTTGGTTGTGTGGATATGAATGGGATGGAGCCATGAAGAAATTGAAATGAAAGAAATTTGGAAAATAAAACATATTTAAGGTTGGCCATAAGTATATTTTTGACAAATTAATTAGTTAATGAAGATTATCATTAATGATGTAAGAATATTAATTGTTAAGGTTTGTCGCATATGTTTAATTATACGAGGAGAAAGTGAAAGAAAATGAATGGTTCATTGTTTTATTGTATTAATAATGCTAAACAATGATAATAACATATGTAGTGTGTGTAAAAAAAATTAGGAGAAATTCCAAAGGGATGAGTTTCCTTATTTTGACCTAATCTTGCTATATTATAGAGGTAGGGAAATTGTATGAATGTTTTGTTTTAAAATTGGTTTAAATTTGTGATTTAATGATGTCAAATGACCTTGGATAATGTTGTTTATGCATGAAAATAAATTGGAAGTTGAAAAGAATTTTCAAGGGATGAAAATCCTCGTTGTTTAAAAGTTTAGCTATAAAAAAAAGCTATTGTGATTGTTGATTTTGAGCCTTAAAACAAAATAATTTGGAGTTGGTTTCTTCATAAAAATTGTATTTTCATGTTTTAGCCTTTCATAGAGATAAATCACGCCCAAAACTGAGTTTTTACAGTTTTAGTTATGATTAAACCACTAAATAGTGTTCTGAGTTGGTTAAACTAAATTGATCAGAATTAGACAATTTTTAATCTTTGCTTGAAATTGCTGTTAAGTGATGGTTTTAATAACAAAATTATAAGAATGAATATGAACATAAAAATGGGTAAGAGTATGAGATTCTAAGGGAATTCCTTGTGATTAGTTTGAGAATACTAGTTGAATGAGAATTAAATGAAGTTATGATGTTAGTTGTATTGTTGATAAAAACTACATCCCTGGTAGTATAGGGGAAGCTATGGGGATTGAACAATTGCATGAAGTGGCAACACATGCATATACTCTAGGTAGGTGCATCGCACCTTGTCTTTTTAAATTGTGTAAACTTATTGATAAATTTCAGAATTTATTATTTTATTGCTTTGATAATATTGGAATGAATAAGAGTACCTTGCATACTTGGATGTGCATCGACTAGTTATGATATAATTAAAATGGATATGAGTAGGGGTGATCATTTTCGGTTTGGTTTTTATCAAAAAAACAAAACCAAAACCGGTTTGAACCGACCGGTTTCGGTTTGGTTATTTTAGAACAAAAACTGGTTTTTTTTGTTTGGCTCGATTTTTCTGGTTTGGGTTCAGTTTGGTTTTTTCGGTTTCAAGGATATAAAACCAAAACTGAACCGAATCGATCGGTTTTTAAAAAATTTCAATCAGTTTAATCGGTTTTTTTCACAGTTCGGTTTTTTTTGTTATTTTTTTTTGTTTTCTCGATTTTTCAGTTTTTTTGCTCACCCCTAGATATGAGTACCTTATGTAGATTTACATGTATCAAACTTGTGATGATATTATTGGAATGAATAAGAGTACCTTGTGTACAACAATATACATCCATTAGTTAGGATAATGTTTGAACGAATATGAGTATCTTGCGTGCATTGTTATGTATCAAATTAATTATGTTATTATTAGGATGAATACAATTATCTTACATTGATAGGTATGGAATTAGTCATAATAACTTTAGAATAGACGTAATTATCTTACGTACCATTGTATGGATTGGGTATACACAATGACTTGGAGATTGAAGGAGAAATGATAGATAATTGGTCACCATAGTGTTGGTGGCTAAGGATACATTACAATGATACTTACCATCATGATGAGGATGACTAAGGGCATAAATTGATACTTGACACTGTGATGAGGGTGACCAAGGTTATATGAATGATGCTTAGTAACTATAATGTTAATAACTAAGAATGTGTGTGAATGATACTTGAAAACCGTGGTTATAATGCATATAATTTATTTATTCTTTCTTTTTTTGGGATTTGAGGTTCCAAAGCAGCGCAGTGGCTGCCTTTCAGGAGGCGGCAGAGGCGTATCTTGTTGGGTTGTTTGAGGATACCAACTTGTGTGCTATTCATGCTAAGAGGGTAACTATTATGCCTAAGGATATCCAATTGGCCCGAAGGATTAGAGGAGAGAGGGCTTAATTGTAAAACTTTCCCAGATTAAATGAGAAATTGCATTGCTTTATTTGGATTCTATTTGATGATTTATCTTTAAATTAAATCTCTCTCTAATCAATCTTGTTCCCAAATGGAAAGGATAGAGCATCTTTTGCATTGTATTGATCACGCTCCATGTTTCATAGAGACCTAATTGCCCAAAACGTTTGATTTTAAGGACTAAAATGTAATATAAGAACATAAAATCTCAAATAAGGACCAATTTGTCAATAAATAAAATAGGAAAAAGAAAAATTTAAACCAAACAACTAACAATGATGATAAATGATCTTTCAAATCACTCTTATTATTTATGAGTATCAAATTGGATTCTTTGGATTTTTTTATTAAAAGATTTTTTTAAGAAACATTATCGTAAAGTTATCTTCAAGGTCATATTATTGATGGAAGATCTCATCTTATCATAATTATTATAAAAAACATAATATTAAAAGTTTTATTCAAAGGAGATAGAGCTTATTAAAAAACAAAATTAGATCCAAAACTACACACAACTAGATTTGAATTTATTAAAAATAAATAAAAAAGAACTGAAAGGGATGTCATGGAAGAAAGAATCATCCATGGCATATGATGAAGGAAATAAAGGCATAAAAAATAAGCCATGTATGCGATCGTGGGAACTGAAAGACAGCAATGTAGCAAATAACTAATTCGAGCCATAGCACAATTTTAGAAATAAATGTATAGTGAGAATATGGTATTTATTATTTTTTAAAATGATTTTTATTTAAAAATATATTAAAATAATATTTTATTTATTTATTTATTTTGAATATCAATATATTGAAATGATCTAAAAATATAAAACAAATCAATTTATTTTTTTAAAAAAACAAAAACCCAAGTTAAAACTCATTGCAAAACACTCTCCGTAATATTGCCAGCAATAAACATACGTACACTACGCATGTATACATAGCAACAAGTTTTAGGTTATACAAGAAGAAGTAATTATATCTCAAATCTTTAGGATTTTCTACTACTTCGAGCCATAGCACAATTTAAAAAAAAAAAATTTATCTAAAAATACATCAAATTGATGTATTTTTAAATTTATTAGATGGTTTTGCTACAACCATATAAAAATCACTTGAAAATAATCAAATCAACGAATTTTTTCATGTTAAGAAGAACTCTCACTCAATCAGGCTGCCAAACACATAATTAGCCACTTGAGAAACATCTAACAACCCTAGCTGTATGTTATGGCGTGAATCTCTGGCAACGATACTGCAATGGAGGAACTGGACAAACTTGATCACTCGAGCATTAAGTATTGATGGTATATTATAGAAGAAGAAGATCATGCTCTCTCCCTAGGCCTCACCTTAGATTAAAATATGCTGTAGCAATACGTGACGGATTCTTCACATTATTTAGGGACCAAGCATTAGGTGTTTAATTAGTGGAAGAAAACACAAGCAAGTTTGTCTGGATATTATTTTCAAAATCTTAAATTAGTTTTATAGAAAAAACTTATAATATTGACAAGTTTTAGAGTTTTCATTGCATGAGTATGGGCCTTGAGTCTGGGGTTGATAGACAGGCTTTGGCAAAGCTCATTAATGGGCTGGGTTGCCCAGGGAAATTAGTCCAAGAAATCTCTCCCTCCTCTCCGCAAAAGCTAGAGAATTTTCAAGGTCTCTAATCTTGAAGACAGTCTCTTCACCATCCTACTCAGCCGCCCCATGTTAAGCAGCAACTCACAAAGAGGTATCCTACTGCACCTAAATTTTCTCCTTAGATGAAACGATTGATTTGAATTTCTTTGATGTTTTGATTTGTCAATGTTTCCATTACTGGGTTTTAAGCGTTTCTTAGGGGAGGAAGCAGAATTTGATAGCCTGGAACTCAACTATGTAATTGTTTTATGCTATCGTTCTGTGCTCTAATTGATATATGGGCCTGAAATACATCAGTATAATCGATCGCTTTAGATGTGATATCGGTCCTTGGACTTAGTTCTAAGGCTTTCAAGAACTAGGAGAGTTCACTCGAATGATTTCTCTAGTTGGATTATGCACAGTGTTATGTACAGACTTCAGAATGCCCTGATCCTTCAGAAAGCTATTTCTAATGCTAGCTTAACTTAAGCTTGTAGTAACTGGGATCTCTTGTAATTTCAGTTCAGTTTTCTATGATTTAAAGAAAAATTAGAAAGTGTTGTAATTTGTGATTTGCTGATGCTAAAACTAGCAATCATCGTGATCCGTAGAATGGAGATAATTGGGACATCAAGCGAGAAGATGAAGACAGGCGATCACGTTTCGATTGATATTTACAAGTTAGGGAAGACTATGAGAGAGGAGTTGGAGATCTTGCATCCTTTACTTGATGACTGTTGCATTTACAGGGTTCCTAAGCGGTTGCGAGTGTTAAATGAAAAAGCCTACACACCACAAGTTGTCTCTATCGGCCCACTTCATCATGGCAGGGAAGAATTCAAAGCAATGGAAGAGTGCAAAAGAAGGTATCTGAAAGATTTTCTTGCGTGGAGTGAATTAAGCTTGGAGGATTTGATTGGAGTTACTGAGATGGAAGAGACAAGGCTTCGTAATTGTTATGCAGAAGCAATTGAACTCAGTAGTGATGTTTTTGTGAAGATGATGCTGCTAGATGCCGCCTTCATCATTATGATCATGCTGAAAAACTATTTTCTAGACTTCCAGAGCAGCAACGATCGTATTTTCAGTAGACCATGGATGATTCATGATATAAGGTTTGACATGATCTTGCTTGAAAATCAGCTTCCATTCTTTTTTCTTAATGACCTGCTTAAGCTATCCAAGCCTTATAAGGGATATTCCTTGATTGAATTTACCCATGGGTTCTTGAAAGGTGCATTGGGTTCATGGGTGACACATGACATAGTAAATGTTATCAATTCCTCAGAAGTGCAACATTTTGTAGACTTTCTAAGAATCTGTCAGCAGCCAACAAAGCTTCCTCAGCCAAGGAAACTGAAAACTCTAAACATGCCGAGTGCAGCAGAGCTCCGTCAAGCTGGAGTCAAGTTTAAGCTGGGGTCGAGCAAGAATCTATTTGACGTAAAATTCAATAAAAGTGGAGGGAGACTGGAAATTCCACGATTACTAGTAATTGACCAGACAGAGATCTTATTCAGAAATCTTCAGGCATTTGAGCAATGCAATTGCAGTGACAAATATGTGACTAACTATATTACCATGATCAATTTGCTTGTCTGTAGCACCAGGGATGTGGAAATACTTGTTCGGAAAGGAATTATAGAAAACTGGCTGCGTGATAATGACGCCGTTTTAAGTGTTGTCCACAATCTTGACAAAGAAAATCTCATCTTCCTCGACAATTTCTACTTTTCTGAAATTGTTGAAGATCTGAATAAATACTGCAGAAAGCGGAGGCACAAATGGAAGGCAAGCTTGAAACAAAATTATTTCCGTAATCCATGGGCCATAATATCTGTAATCGCTGCTGCTATTCTCCTCATGCTCACTGTGATACAAACTGTGTGCTCTATCATTCAAGTTGTTTAGGTCTACTATCTCAATTGTTCTGTAATCTGTATGGCCAAAACTTATCAAACTGCGGTTGTTGAGAGCTTGTAAGTAGTTTGAGTTTCTGTCCAATAGGGTTTTTATGATAGACATCATGTTTTTTTTATTCAAAATAATACTACATCAAAAATAATTTTCTTAAGAGATTTCATCAAAATTATTTGCACTTTCTTTATCATATATTTTTTTTAATGATAAAATATCATTTTTTTCTAAACACAAACTCTAAACACAAATATACAACTTATTAAGCAAATTTCATATGAAACAATATAAATAAATATATCATTAGATACAAATTATGTGGAACAAGGCACGTCGTTCATAATTTTAATTAAAGAAATTTAATACATCACTTAATTAATTTGTATCTCTCATTTGGTCCCATATATATATATTACAGATTAAATTGTTGCTAGTGAAATTTGAACTCATTATGTTTTTTGGGTTTCGTAATTGAATTTGATTAATCATGAGCTGAGTCATCAAGTTTCGCTTGATATTGATAAATTCGCCCAATCCGTGACGGATGAGCTGGAAATCTAAAATCCTTTCCCCGACACATGGTGTGTATATAAAGTCCCTGAGCGATTACGCAAGCTGAACGAAAAGGCCTACACACCTCGATTAGTCTCCATAGGCCCAATTCACCATGGTAATGACAAGCTAAAAGCCATGGAAGACCACAAAATAATGTACCTGAAAGAATTCATTGCCAGGACCAAGGTAAGTGTGGAGGGTTTTATTGAATTGATCAAGGTGAAAAGGAAACAAGATTGCGTAATTGCTATGCGGAGACCAATGGGTTTAGTAGCGAATACTTCATAAAAATGATATTAATGGATGCTGCCTTCGTCATTATGTTTTTGCTGAAGTGGACATACACAGACTTCAGAGAAAGCAGAGACAGCATTTTCCATCCTCCATACAAGGGTGTAGATGTAAGGGTTGATATCTGTTTGCTTGAAAATCAGCTCCCGTTCTTCATCCTCGAGGAGTTGTGTGGACTATCCCCTGTTTTCTTCCTTGAACTTTTCTTCTAAATGACATATTTGTTTCAGTAGAAATTCCAAGCAATGAAGACTGTATAATTTGTTCTGATTGTCTCTTTGAAACTGAAATTGTTTTATTCTATGCCTTCCACGCGCATGCTTAACATGGGGTTTAAGGTCTTAGCGGCTGTTTTCTTTAATCTTATATTATTGATAAAGGAAGAAAAAACACCTCCTTGCTCACACACCTTGAGATTATTGTTTACATTACCATAAATTAGGATTGAAAGGGAAAAGGAAGGGAAGAAAGAACCCTATGTTGAAGATCAATCTAGATTTCTCTACAGCACCTCCTGTTTTTAGAATTCTCTCCACTATTTCCAAAGTGTAAGAGCGTGTTTGTGTGCGAGAGTGAGTGGGTGAGAAAAAGGAGAGTTTAGGTGGTGTGAGAAATATTATGAAAAGGAAAGCATCTAGTGTGTAAGTGACATACAGATTAGGAGGTGTCCTCGTATCTTGTTATTAAATAAAACCTAGTAGATCGCCAGAATTTCATTTACATTGAATATTTGCTTCGTTGTGGTAAGAAGCAACTTGATCAGTTCAACAGTCCTGATACTGCTAGATTGTCATCTTTGAATGTCACTTTCTCTGAAACTAAATAACCTTAAAATTCAAATCTATTTTTATATGCTATTTAGTTCTTGTTCAAACAATTCTGCTCATAAGACACCTGCAGTCATTTTCTTCAGGTCTGTCTTAAGCAGGTTTGCATGTCATTGTTCTATGCAAGACATGCTTGATGTTTAAGTTAACATCCTTGTTTTAATAAATGTCAGTTTCTTTCATGTCTAGTTTTTTCTTCAACATGGTTATTGTATGAATCAAACTGCATCCACTTTGTCAAAATTGTAAAATCACGGAGAAGGGACAGGAAACGGTCAGGGATGTTGAATGAAGAGCAGAATTGTTGCCAGATCGAGAATGGTTAATTTCCCACAGTAATTATATGGTTTGAGTTGAACAAGAAGAGGGTTGGGGTTCTAGATTTTTCTGAAAAGGTAACCAGATGATCGTTGTAAGCAGCAGGTATTGGAGTTGACCATTCTGATAGAGAATCAGCTGACACATTTTTGATGTCCCAGACACCAGTTGTATGACCAGCAAATAGATAAGGGCCATAAAGTATTGCTTGAATTGAAGCATGCTCAGGCCTGTCATCTGAATTTCATGCACAAGAATTTGTCAGCTCCATTTTTCATTAGAATCCTTCACATATCAACACACAGAAGCATCTTTTAGGGGTTATCTCGTGTTATACCTTTGATTTTCTCCAGTCTTATACTGACGGGCAGCTTAAGGGTTAATTTGTCATCAGGGCTCCATAATCGTCTAGTGATCGATAAGAAATTACCTATATTCATTTAAAAAGTTAATTGCTTTGAATGTAGAAGATGGAAAGAATTTCTTATCGATCACTAGACGATTATGGCGATCCTCATCACGCTTCTCTAAAGTTCTAAACATTCACAACCGCGGATCCCTTCGAAATCCACGGTCCAGAAAGTCTCCCCAAAGAGAAAAGGTAAGGAGCTCCAAAAGATGAAAAACGAGCCCGCCTAAAAGAAGCAATCCTATTGGCCGCTTCACGTGCGCTCGGATCTCCATCACAACCGTCCTTTGGCTTACCGATCAACGGCTCAAATCCCATTTCACTGTCTCCTACCTTCCTCCACCACCTCTCACCTTGCCCTGTAAAAATCGTCAGAACCTCCTACCCCTACCCACCAAAAACACTCAAAAGTCAAAACCCTAACTTTCCCACGTTTTCTCGAGTAAGAAACAGAAACCCGAAACCCCATTTTCCCAACTTACTTATTTCAATGGCTCGCACAAAACAAACAGCAAGAAAATCAGCGGGAGGAAAAGCCCCCAGGAAGCAGCTAGCCACCAAGGCAGCCAGGAAGTCAGCTCCCGCCACCGGAGGAGTGAAGAAGCCCCACCGTTTCAGGCCAGGAACAGTGGCGCTGAGAGAAATCAGGAAGTACCAGAAGAGCACTGAGCTGTTAATAAGGAAACTGCCATTTCAAAGGCTGGTGAGGGAAATAGCCCAAGATTTCAAGACAGACTTGAGGTTCCAAAGCAGTGCCGTAGCAGCCCTTCAAGAGGCAGCAGAGGCATAGCTTGTTGGGTTGTTTGAGGATACAAACTTGTGTGCTATTCATGCTAAGAGGGTCACCATTATGCCTAAAGATATCCAGTTAGCCCGTAGGATAAGAGGAGAGAGGGCTTAGTGAAGTTGGATCAGCAATATCTGCTGAGATCCCTTTCGTTTAGCAGATTGAGCATTTTGGGTTTGGTTCATTGTAAATCTTTTCAGGATTTAATGGGAAATTGCGTTGCCTAATTTGAATTTTAATCTTAGCAGATGCAATATTTATAATCAATGGATTAGCTAATTTGGGGTCAAGACTGCAAGTGTTAATATGTTGATTAATAGACATGCTCAGATCTTTATTGTTTTTACTATGTTATTTAATTGATTGAATTTACTGGCGCAAGGGATTTGTGATGTGGGGTGCTATCTTTATTGTTTTTACTATATTATTTTTTATATTTTTAAGATATTTTAGGTTTGGATGAGTTTCTACTAGTTTAATGGATAACTTATATAAAGTTTAGTTTCTTTAAAAATTCATATATTTTTTTGTTGAGATTAATCACCATAATTATATTGATTTTTTTAATTCTTTATAGAGTTAATTTTAAAACCTTGAAAATAAAATAAATGAATTTGAAATTTTAATTCTTAATCCAAATATTTTGGTTTTAAATTTATTAAGAGTGATATAAATATCCTTTTTTCTTTGTCTCGACAAAACGAAGGCACTCTTATGATTTCATAATAAAAAATGAAAACTTTAAAATCTTATCTTTATTTTTCAAAACAAAATCTAAAGTCAAAATTTTTGGATGATTCATGTTATAAGGTTTTCTAGACTTCCAGAGCAGCAACGATCGTATTTTCAGTAGACCATGGATGATTCATGATATAAGGTTTGACATGATCTTGCTTGAAAATCAGCTTCCATTCTTTTTTCTTAATGACCTGCTTAAG
>Ga0307510_10010417_pt1 | contig 11040 bp, 15 predicted proteins | sample 12_EM_MG_FD_207224 | JGI IMG/M metagenome (GOLD analysis project Ga0307510, IMG submission 207224) | Populus trichocarpa ectomycorrhiza microbial communities from riparian zone in the Pacific Northwest, United States - 12_EM | ecosystem: Host-associated > Plants > Roots > Unclassified | place... | reverse complement strand
ATACTGTGGGAAGCTAGCGTTTCTTGGGGCGTTGGAGTCTTGAGTTCTTGTCAATCGAGAGGCACGGCGACTGATTCTGATCCGGACCAGATTGTAAGCGAGCTCCGAGGAAGAAGGTTTCTTGTGTACGCTGTTACCAATACAAGTCACGGTGACCGTCTTCGACATTCAAGTTTTTGGGTTCTCATGTACTGTCCTGTCCTTGTATTTCTACCCGCTATCGCTTCGGGTCAAAGTTCCTCCCGGGTCTGGCAAGAACGTGAATGAATCGGGACACCTGAACTGGAACTGTGAAGGGCCAACGTGCCGCTGCCGCGCCCTGTCATCACGCTGGCAGTTACGGTACCATGCAGTATAATCGGAAACTTATGAGCGCATACGGAATGCGGTATGTGTCAAACATTTGAAAGACGTATCCTAAGACTTGCCAGTGCTGCTGTGCTCCACTTCAAATCTGATCACTTAATCAAAGAACAGTCGGGTGCTGACGGACGTTAAGTATTGCAGTTACTGGACTCGGCTGTATCCCACCCATGGACACAGCCAGCTGAATAAGAACCCACTCGGTGACTCGGGAACCTCCGACCCGACCCTGACCCCGGTCACGGTGCGGTAGGCGGGCCCAGGCTGCCAGTGCGTGGTTGTGGTTGTGGGTTGTGAAGTTCTGAAATGCCATCACTTGAAGTCAATTGCGCGCAGTCGTTGTTTCAGATGAGCCGAATGCCGATAACGTTTATTACGCTGTTGTGGCAGTGCTTGTACGTCCTCCGCTACGTTGTCGTCGGAGCGGGCTACTGTACTGTACAGTATCGAACTTTTACAAAGTTTTGGGACACCCTCGCCCTGCGCCCCACGTACGGTAGCGAGATCGGGTTGTAGCGCCGGCATGATGAATTTGGGAATGGGATTCCCCGACATCCTTTCGGGCCCCGAGTTTCTATTGAAATCAAGACGCTGCAATATCGCACAGCATCATTCTTACGATGCAGTAGGGTTCGGTTGGGAAGAAAACGAGGAATAGTAGAGTACCCGCAGTTAGACCGCTTTTCGTCCCTCTACCGGGTTTATAGTAGCCCAGATCTCGATTCTTTACCAGTTTGTGGGGGTGCGTTGGGCTGACGAGAACGTGACGTGCAGAAACAAATATCCCATGATGCTGATGCATGATCATCGGACAACTGTACATGCGTTCGCATGCAGGCAATCGCACCACAACCCCGTGTTGCATCGCGATATTCCGGGACTGTTCGCTTATTCGCACTTTCGTTCTCCCTCGCTCCCGGTGGGCACATCAAAAAGAAAACAACTGCAAGTACTCTCCAGCGTGGTCTGCGTAAATTCCTTCGTACAACACATAAAGTAGTGATTAAGGTAGACTGACATGACGCGATTCCGCTCCGCCCTTGAAACAAAATAAATAAATACCGTGGACCGACGTGCGTGCGTAGCCTTGGCGAGTTCGCAAGACGCAGCAAAAGGCACAAAAATTTCATAGCACCATTGTTGAGGGGTTCCTGGCCAGATGGGAGCCAGACGAAAGAGGAAGCGGGGGGGGGAGCCAAACAACACGAGGCCCCGCAGCCACAGATCGCGGCCAAACCAAAGTTGGTATCCGTAATCCGTTTCAGCGACGGCTGTTGGCGTCCTCGATGGTAGCTGCCACCGCCTGTCCCGCCGGCACTTCTGCCGCGGCCTTGGCGGCGGCGGAGTCCTGCGCGGACTTGAGCCACTGGCCGACGCCGACGGCGATCGCTCCCGCGGCTTGGACGGCGTGCGAGGCGAGGATCGCGCCACCTGCGCCACCGGCGACGCTGGCAACGCCCGGGAGCGTGGGGAGGCTGCCGACGGTGATGAGGACGGCCGAGAGGGTGGTCATCACCTTGGGGTGCTCGGTCGTGAGGAAATCGAGCGCGTTGCAGGCATTGAGGAGCCAGATCGGCGCTTGTGCCACGGTCGTGGTGACTGTGAACAGGGAGCGCGGGTTAGGAACATACGGATAGGGTATATGGGTATGGGGTAAGGGGATTGCATGCGTACCTTCGCCTTGGGGAGCTGCGGGGACCGGGACCGGGGGTGCTGGGACGACAGCGGCAGCAGGGGGGGTTGTGGGTGCGGGGGTTGGGTTTGAGGAAGAAGACGAAGGCGAAAGGGATGGCAGTTTCCAAAAGCCCGAGGAACTCGTGGGTTCGGCTTTGGCTACCTCTTTGCTGCTTTCGGCGGTCGTCAGGGAGGCATTCGAAGGTGAGCGGTTGAGCCAGGTAGTAGCCCGTCTTTTCGCAGCAGATTTCTCGCCCTCAGTCTTCTCGGAATGAGACTTGTCTGTCGTAGGGCTGCTCTCGCTGACTGTTGCCCTGCGCGTGGGTGTGGGCTTCTTCTTCTCGCTCGATTTCGTTTCGGTCGATTTCATTTCGGCTGGCTCCTCGGTGACCTCGTCCTTCTCTCGTCCGATAATCCACCATGAACCCGTGGATTTCGTCTGGACTTTAACTGATTCCGTCTTCTTATCATCGATGTCCCCTATCAGAAGTTAATAGAAGGAAGGTGAAAGGGGCAAGAGGTGACGCACATCCCATGTTCCTCATTGCCGTCTTGAACTTCTTCCAGTCCCATCGATAATTTCCACCGTGGAGGTTGCGCAGGACCTCCTTGAGCTCCTCCATACGTTTCTTGGCCTTGTCTCCGAGGAAGTGTTGACCGACTTTGTGCCAGTAGTCTTTCGGGATCTTGCGTTCGACACAGCCCTCTTTCACCTGGTCAAGCCATGTGTCGACTGAGGGATCCTTCTTCGGGTTGCCGAGGAAACGTGGCGGGTTCTTCCAGGACTTGAGGACGGGCTCGAGGTCAAATTCTTTAAGTTTGAAGGCGTCAAGCATAATGGGATAAGGGATAGCGCGCAGAATATGGGAAGTGTACGATTTGTTGTGGGATGCTTTCGAATTTCTGCCCTCATTTTGCGTGTGCTTAAGTACGTCTCGGGAGCGCCTCGCGGCAATGGCGTGAGGCCCTTCATGTAAACGGCGCTTCCTGGGTCCGGATCAGAGGGTCTGTTCACTTCAAGACAAGTCTGGGTTCCGGGCGTGTGCTGAGCCATAGATCAGGGGCGGGAGTGGCCATCATCCACGTGTTCTCTTTACCCTTATCCGCAACAACATGGTCATGCACGTGTTGCACTGCCGTGAAGGCTATAGTTCCAACAGATGGATGTCCCCAGAGTCCGCGTGTGCAGCCTGACCAAGGCAGAAAGCGCCATCCGATCGCGCAGAGAGACGCGTTTAAGGTGGATGAAGAGCTGACTGGGCAGCCCACAGCGGTACTTTTCAGAGGATTTGCTATTGTTTGAATCATGAATTACACCGTAGTGAGTCAAGCTTCTCGTTCAAATACCGTATCAGCCTTTGGTAGTCATACCAATCTGCGATCCGTCATGGCCCTCACGATGCAACCAGTTCCTGTGACTTCAGTCAACTGAAGTTGGGTTAGGGCAAAGGTCGGAAAATATGGTTCAGATATCTGGCGCACCTTCTCATGCCAACCCAACAGGACGCTGCCACTAACATCTCCCCAACCTGGCAAACCCATGCCCTTGTATAAATACTTCATCAGAGTATCCTGAGCTTCTGGAGGAAGCGATTTGACCACATTCGGGATGTCAGTCGCCTTTGTGCTATTAAGGACAGTGACGACTGTTTGCAGTGTTAAATTCTAAGGAAGAGAAGAGTGAGAGATCAGATAACCCGGAATTGTAGACGGTCACAATCACCTTGGCTTCTTCGACATTGGGCCCATAAGGAGGGTTGTCAAGAATGGTGATAAGGGCTCCAAGGATGTCGCCTCTGCCGCGATGGTCACAATGAGTTGCCGTCAATGAAATGTGATGGAGGCTCACTTGGCGAGTGAAGTTCTTACTGAAGCGGCCTTTGCCTTCGCTTCGTCCAGGGCTTGTTGGGGCCCACGGGGATCGGGATCGTATAGTTCTGTCTCCAGTAGGACATCTTCGTCGTAGCCATCGATGTCGATTTTCCTAAAGTTGACATACATGTGTTGTTGACTGACTTTAATCGCACTCAATTGGCGGCGCGCCGCAGTCCGTCGAAAAGAGTCACGGGTGGAATCACGTGGTCTAGTTTGATGACTCGTTGGCTTTTTGGCCAGTGCCAGGCAACCATCTTGCACACAAGTGCACGTAGACCTTCTGCGTGCAACAACAATCAGTAACAAGTCCACCCATTTTATGCGCAAAGGCGTCAAAATATTTTCCCAGAAAGACAACTCTCGCATAACCAATCGTACACAACGTCAACCCATTCAATCTACCCAACATGGCCAACACACTCCACCTTTACTCCGTCTTCCTTCAGAATCTCTCACCAATATTACATCTTTTCTCGACCCAGTATCCCTTTGCTCTCTAGCGCGGACAAGCCGGAAACTTTATGAACACATCAGTGATGACAACACCTGGCGCCGGGCCTTCGTTTGTCAATTCTTGGGCGTATTCCCGGAGGATGCCTTGAATGAAACCAGGCCTCTGACATTCAGGACGACGCAAAAGACTTGGCGACATGAATTTGTGCGCCGTCACACCATCAGGAGGTAAGCATCATGCGCTGCCTCAAGCTTCGCACAATGGCTAACTCATGGCTTGGTTGCAGGCTCTGGTCTCGTTCTAACAACTCAATGATATCCCATAGCCCTCTTCATCCAGAGATATCAGTGATTCACGTCATGGCCGATTATGGACTTCTCAGCGCATCTACCAGCCATTGCGCTGTTCGCCGCTCGTTCCCTTTCAGCAATGAAGTCCTAAAGGGATACCTGTACGGAACTGGAACTCCACCTGGCCTCGGTAATGACCTTCCCAACACTGATATCATGCCCAACATCAGCACGTGCATCCTCACTTCGGATGGGACTACCGCCAAGGTGATCTGGGGTAGGCAGGATGGGAGCATAATTGTCGTGTCCCACCCTCGGACGATGAGCGGAACCCAATCCCCCCCACACATTCAAACGAGCTCGGTGCAACAAGAGCACGATGGTGCTGTGCTAGATGGAACCTGGGCTGTTGATGGCAATGCCTTTATAACGGCAGGCTCCGACGGCCGGGTCAAAGTCTGGACCGTAGCACCGTTTGGTTGCGCCTGGACCTCCAAAAGGCATTCATTGGGACAAATGATAGATGCGATCTCAAGAGTTACGGAAGGTCTGGCAAACGGTCTTATCGTAGCTGCAAGTAGAAGCGGCGACCTCATCATTTTTTCAGGTTTTGACTCCTCATTACTCAACGCCGGTGATGCCCCTCCTCATGACATCCGAAAGCTATGCATCCCGGTTCGCACATTCTCGACGCCAGATGTCGAGCCCGCTTCGGTCACCCAGCCGATGGAGATCTCAGCATTATATTTCCGGGCTTCCTCTCCCACCAGACTCTCTATCCTTGCCTGCTATCTGAATACATTCCAATTCTACCGCTGTTCTGTCGACCTGCTTTTCAAGCAAGTGGATGTCAAGACTTTTGGAAATGCAGCAGTTGGTACCATTCGGTGCATACAACCAGCGTTCTCAAATGACCCCGCGGAGCCAAGTTTTGTACTGGTGGGAACGCAGCTCGGGATCATTAGTATTTACGATTGGGACACCACCTCCCTGTCAGGCGACATATACCCAGCCAGCCGACATGTTGATGTGTTTTCAGATGCCCAAGTCACCAGCCTAGCGCTGAACCCTTTTGTCATTGTTGCAGGCTCATCTTGTGGCACGATCACAGTTCTCGACTTGCTCACGCTCGAGACTCTGAGATCATTCCGTGCGCAAGTGAACAATGATGTCCGGCAGATCGAACTCGTAGGAGATCTCCTGGTTGCAAACGTGGGCAGCAGGGTGTTGGCGTGGAGTGCAGATCGTTTCGTCTTGGGTGCCAAGACCCCTGGAAAGACTAAGGGTAAAGGGAAACAAGGGGGTCATGGAAAATGGTTCAGTAAGTTCAGAGCGATTCTTGACGCAGCAACCAATGATTCACATATCTTGCAGACGAGGTGGAACTGAGATGCGACATGGCGGATTCCAGGGATCTTGTGGGCGAATCTTCCCTAAAGTGCTCGCACCAACCCGCGCTCGAACAATTGATGAAGCTTCATACTCTCGGCTTGAGCGAGCAGGAAGCTGTGGAGTATACGCTCATGTTGAGCCGGGATGAGGAGTTGCTGAGACTTCAAGGTAGCATTGGTGAACACGTGGACGAAGGGATATTCGACATTGATGAAAACTCGAGGGGCCAAGCTAGTTCTGATCAGTCATCCCTGTCATCGTCTTCCCTTCGGCAATATTCCCCACCACCGTTATGCACTTTAACATCTGGGTCTGGTACAAGTTCACATGGAGACCTTGTACCATTGGTGTCACCTTCTAACTCCAATATAAAGGTCCAAGTTTCGCCTCGCTTCATACCCGAACCTATGCAGGCGGGAGGTTTGCCTGATAGTCCTCCCGACTTGCAATCGATGATTCTCCGACAAGACCTGTCGTCTTCGCCACCTCTCCCCTTCTCCCAATCAACACTCGATTCAACACCCTCTCGGATCATCACCCCTCCAAAGCAAGATCATACTACGGGTACGACTTCTGGAAAACCAAACGCTTGGAGCAAACCCTTGCCAGGCACAGGGTTGTCAGCACGTCCTGCTCAAATTATACGGCCACTTCTATCTTCATCCCGAACTCACTGGGAGGCTGAAGCGGAAAGGATTAGACAGGTCGAAGACCCCGAACTACGGTTCGCACTCGAGGTGAGTCTAGTCGAGGCTCAAAGTCGTCGTGAGAAAGATGGTACCACGTGATATTAGCTTCCTCTGTTTGTCAATTCCATTACGTTACGTTACGTTGCTCTGTTTCTACCTCGACCCACAAAGTATATATTTCTTCACAGTCCAGACACGTTCTGGAGCTCCATTCAAGATTGGTGCTAACTAATTTATTTTCCGCTCGGGGAAATACGGCAAAAGCGTGTTGTACATGAGGCGGATCTTGCCAGACGTTTGATTCACGCGCGCAACCCGAATCATGCAACGGAGACCCACTTTCGGTTTATGGGATCCGATATTTGGGACAAGGTTGCAACGTTGTGCCTAGAACCGGTCAGTATATGCTCCGACCCTTGGCGGGCATTTTATGTCACCTCCAAAGCGGCCAATCCCTCCCCCCTATCTTCTCTCTCTTTTCACGCTCCATCCCTCACCACTCCGACAAACTGAACGATTTATCCTACGCTTGGTCAGCTCCTCCAGTAGTGTGCAACCATTATTGAGTGTTTGAAGCGGCGATGCAATGTCGTATTCGCCTTCTTTTGCTCGAAGTGCGCACTCTCCGCTCCTTACCATGCCGGGATTGTTGCGCTTACGACGAATTATATCCAATAATTACAGATCAGAACCAGTTGAGCGAACAATTGCAGCTACTGGAACTGCTGAGGAAGAGACGGTCCAATCGCTCACATGCGATTCCTGACGACCGGAGTCTAGAGCGTCTTGCTGAATGTGGTGGCCGTCGCGGGCGCCTAGCCATCCAGGATAACGAAACGCTCATGCTACAGCTCGTCGCGTTGTCGCTCGTGGGACAGACGCGTGGCGACACGTTTGCGGTGGCGCTAGACAAGCGCGATGCCTCCAATTTTACCTTCGTCCTCGCCCCCAATCGAAGGCACACCCCAGTCGATGAAGACAGAGCGCGCAGGTTCTTCGATGTTGTGGCAGCCGCCGACTCGGAACGGGCCCTCATTTTGTTCGCCGTGGGATCCTCTTCCCGGAAAGTGAACGGGCGTCTTGCGAGATTGAAGAAGACCATCGTTCATTGCCTGCCCGCTATCAGGCGCCTCATCCAAGGATACATGTGGCCGCAGAACGATTTACGCAGGAAGGCGCAAGAGCTCCTTCCTGTGATGTACGCAAAGTTTGGGGAGTTGCCCCCGATTGCGCTTTATGTCAAAATCTTTCAAGCACTGACGAGGGCCGTGTCGTCCAATCACTCGTTTCATGGCGCGCCATCGGATGATGACTACGATCGCCTTCTTGACATCTTGAATATGGCCACATTCATGGTATCTACTCGCTTCGTGTCATGGATGGCTCGGGGCGACCGATATTCGGGACCTATGGCCATTCTCGAGCGCCGCTTATGGAGAGTGGCGCAATATTTGATGGGCGCCACAAGCATGTTGGAAATGAGAAGTGAACTCCCACGGAAAGATGATGCCCCTCCTTATGTCTGGGCCGCCGTGGGAGGAGAACCCCGTATGGTGGAGGACATCTTTCTACTGCGCACCCCTTCGGAGGTCGCATGGGAGGTCGCGCGGGAGGTCGACGCCCGCTGGACAGAATCAGCACTCCGCACGAGGTTCACAAACTTGGAACATTGGGTTCCCTTTGCAAGTCCGCGCATCCACGCAGAGCTGCGCTTGATCGCATCCTGCAACAGGGCTTCCCTTAATCCATCATTTGATATGTATGATCCGCGGAAGCCTGCAGCTATTCGCATTGGCAGCTCTCACGACGTCTGCGCGCTTTGTGCCCTATGGGTCACAGTGTACAATCGCCACTTCGGAACCCGTTTCAAGGTGTTCCCCGAAGGTGGTTCAGGCAAGGCCGATCGAAACTGGGCCCTTGTTCTCTCCCCATGTGAGAGGCCTGACCAGGATGTTAGCGAGCTGGTGTACAATCTCCTCGAGAACGAGCTGCGACGTCTCCAAGGCGCGTCCCGAGCATCGTGGGGGGCCATATTACGGTCCTTGGGTTCGTGGATTTGCCTTCCGAGGCCAGATGTGGTAAGAGTAGCCCGCCATTCGTTACGTGAGGGTGACGTGACTGAAGTTGAGCACAGGGTTTGGTATCATGGAGGGAGCCCAATCGGAACAGCACTCAAACTTATGTGCGTCTTCTTGCCTCACGTAGTGGCGTCATCGTTGGACAAGCGTTCGGAATATAAAGGTAGCATCGCATATATCGGATTCAAAAGTGACGAATACGCCTTCGCCCGCGGCACCTCTCGCTGACACTGACGCACCTGTCGTCCAGAAGAGCCAGAGTGTCACCGCCTCTTCGAAATATGATATTATACGACGTCGCGCGACTCGCGAACTCACAGGGTACGATAATCACGAGGTCGGTCCTTGGCTGTCAGATAACCGAGGTTACTCACCGATTCGTGACAGATGAGTCCACTTGCTTTACCTTCTCAACCGACCGAAACGTGTGGGGTTAGAGCGGAGGAATCAGAAGTGTAATGTTGCATGGGCAATGGGTGGACAATGAGCGCTATGAGCTCTCATCTTTGCAGTCGACTCATAGTTGTGCGCAATAAAATTTTCTTTCTTGGAGTGCCCCTAATTCGTCGTTCCAGGAGGCTCCCTCGGCTGTAATAATGATAACTGTTGAACGTTGAACTCTTTAGTGAGAAATGTCCCTTACTTTTTTTTGTTGGACAGTTGGTATTTTCGATTGATGCGTGTGGAGTCTCACCGGGCAGGCCCCACGAGTGCCACCGGTTTTGCGTCGCTTTTCCTGGAAGTGACTGGAACCTACACATCAGCAGGGGTCTTATGTTTTCTTTTCTCATTTTGCCCTAGTCGCTCTGTTCTCCTTGTCGGACCCTTTTTCTTTAGATCTCTTCGACATTATTATCGGGCTGCGCAGCACTGTTCCTTGCCCCTGTGCCCTTGCACTCAATGTCGGACTCTTCACAAAGCATTCAGTTCATCTTGTCTTGTGGAACATTGTCTTCTATTGTTACGACGCCGTGTGGCCTGTCGCCGGCAGCATTCTGACTCGTTCAATTAGTCCTTTCATACTTACTCTTTTGCTCACTTCTACACATAGTATACTTGTTCCGTCTCGACTCTAGCTCTGCATATATAAACCTCCACTGGCACATCTGGCCTTGTCAAGGCTAGTCACTGGCACTAGGCAACTGCAGTCTCATTCCTCTTCTCTTGCTTGTGTGTTTTCGCCCGACTGTCTGATGACCTGCGAGCCTGCTGCGCCGCCGCTCGTCCCTCTGGTTTCGCTTTGAGTTTCGCCTGTCTGCTTCTTTCGTCCCAACGTCCGTTTTCTTGTCCTGCCGACATCCGCTGCTCTCGCCTCGCCAACCTCGATCACTTTTGCCTCACTGACATCGACTGCCTCCGCCTCCGCCTCGCCAACGCCGACCGACACATCTTCGACACCACCACCGCCCTAATCACCAGCATCTGCGCAAGACACCAACATCTTCGCTTCTCCCGTTCCACCCCTTCTCGCGCGTTCTCATTTTGAGAACGTGGCCTCTCATCTACTTCAAGAACTATATCTCTCGAACTCACTCTGCTAGGTCACTCCAACCCAGCTCCCTACAATATCGCTCGAGTTCAGGTAGATTTTGGACGACAAAGTCGATGCAGAGTCGAGGAGTAGGTCCATATTCCAGGAACACTTCTTGGGCGTGTGTGCGCTCCGCCTCTGTGGGCATATGAATGTCGGCACTGGTGGAACTGAGTGGTCAGCAAGTGATGATGAAATGAATACCAGGAACTTCACGCTTTGCATATTTCCTCCCATGACCATGGATTCATGATAAGGCGTGCCCCACGTTTGTTCTTCAGTAGGGGCTCTCATCTCTCTTGTCGGAGAGATGTGGTGACTATGGCGAAGAGTTGGGTCTGCCCCGCAGTAATCTCACCCGGAAGGTGTGATGGACAGTCATCCGCATCAACAAACGCCCACATAAAAGGAGCAAACAAGTTGGGACGCGAGGGTCCAGGGAATGCGAAGACACCGGCTTGTACAAATAAATGCCACTCGTTTGAACTGTACCAAAGAAATGGTTGGGCTTCACCAAGGCGTCGGCGTACGGCATAAAAAATCCATTGACTTTTCCCTTTTGTATGAGAGTGTTTGAGAATGAAAACTCTATGAGAAGTGGGCCTTCGCCCGCTCCCGTTCGCTTTCCCGTCACGCGTGACCACCCCCCACGTGAGCCGAGGCCGTCAGGCCGTCACAGGCTCGGTTCGCGCTC
>Ga0307510_10010416_pt1 | contig 11040 bp, 10 predicted proteins | sample 12_EM_MG_FD_207224 | JGI IMG/M metagenome (GOLD analysis project Ga0307510, IMG submission 207224) | Populus trichocarpa ectomycorrhiza microbial communities from riparian zone in the Pacific Northwest, United States - 12_EM | ecosystem: Host-associated > Plants > Roots > Unclassified | place... | reverse complement strand
CGAGCTAGCTAGAGATGATCCGACCGCGCTTCCTGTCGCCGACTCGGTGGCGCAGGGTAGTTTCATTGAGGCGTTTGCAAACAAGACCCATGCATTTGAAGCGATTCTCGCTCAACCTACGCCAACACCATGCCATTCCCATGGCACGTCTTCTGCAGTTTAACCGTGACATGGCCTTCCGCGGGGTCTGGACTGCCAAAGCAAGGTCCCTCAACGAAGGCCTATGCAACTCCATCTTTAGCCTGGCTCTGGTAAGTTCCAAACGACCTCCACGAGACTATTACCCCTCACGAGAATTAGGCTCACGGCGCAGGCGACCATCTCAACCCCGCTTTCCCACTCTTTCTTGATACCTACGCGTATCTCATCGACGGTAGGCTTGTTTGTCAAGACCTTGTACACGGCCCTATCACTTACGTACTTCCGGCAGAACTTGCTGCTGATAGCAAGGCTAACCCGACGGATTTCTTTCGCAACTACCCACAAATTCGCTTGGCTGACCTCCAGCTGATATGCCTGCCGAATCCCGACAGCAGCTTCGCTGTCTTCTCCCATATCCTCCACCTCACGATGGCGTGGTAGATTTGGTATCTGTTTCTCTCGACTCATGGGGACGGACTGTCCCTGGATCGCCAGTTACCAACCGACCGTGGGACTGGGTAGAGACCTTGGGAGATAACGCTTCTAGCGAAGCCCCACCGAAGGCGATATACGTGACAACGCGTCGCTCTCTCTGGAACCTTTTGCAGCGACAGGCGAAAGTGTGCATTCGGAAAATAACACACGCGGACCCCATGACGTCCTCAGTGGCGAGAGTGTCTTTTCATGCCATTGGGCAGAGGCTCGGATATCGCTCAGACGAGACACCGCCGCGGCGCGAAGACAAAAATACCGGCGGGGAGTCAGCGGGGTCACGCACGTGCCACGCGATCGCAGCCGTGCGTCGAGTCTCCCGCATCTCCGGCCCGGTCTCGCCAATCTGCCACATTATCGCGTTTCAGAGCCCGACGAGCAGTCGCTCCAAGAGTCGCTCACACGTGGGTCAGCCTCGCGATCCGATGAACCTCCTGATATGGAGCGATAATCGATAATCAGTGGACAGCAGGCAGCCGGGCAAGCGCAAGGCGTCGACGGTGAGTTCAGACTCTGATATCGAAGTGATCGACACTCCTCCTGCGCTGAAGGAGGCAAAGGTCAACGCAAAGCCTTCACCTGGCAAGCAGCGGGCGAGCAGGAAAAAATGAGGGAGGTTTTACCAGTAGGAAAGTCCTTCACCTTCGCATTAATTGAGATAACATCAGGAAGAACCTCAGTAGTTAAGCGAAGATAATGATCACCTGAGTTAAGATGTGTCTAAGTTATTCCTAGACGAAGTAAACATACTAAGGGTTGATAATTCGCTATTAAGATGATCTAAAAACGCACTGCGGCCTCGCAACGAGCACTTTTCGCCCAGTCTTCCCTTATGCTGTGCCCCATTTTTCCTGCAGAAGACATGCCGACATGTCCCTCCCTCTGCGGTCCTTAAGCCGTGACTGCCCCTTGCTCAGTCACTATCTTCCCATGTCCTCACTTGTCCCTCTGTGGTCCCTAGGTCCTGAGTGCCCCTCACTCGGTCGTTTTCTTTCCGTGTCCTGACTTGGCCCTCCCTCTGCGGGCCCCCGTGGGTTAACACGGAAACTGAGGGTAGGAATGTGTTGTACTCAGGCTACTGGGTATGTCTTATCGACCCGCTCCGCGCCCTCAATTTGGAACAGCCAGGTCTTTTTCTCTTTATGAACGAGGCACCATGCCAGTGAACGGGGAGCTACTACTGTAGTGGTATCACCAGTTCTATTGAGCCACAGTTACACGAGCATGTCTCTGCGTATGATAAAGGACCGCTCTGATGAGCTCGTTGGGGTGTCATTACTTCGTACTACTAGAGTGCGGCACAATTGGCCCTCACGTACGCCTATGCTCACAGTACTACAGTAGCCACCATTATACTCCCAACGGATTCCATAGCAGCCTCTCATTCTCCCCTTTTCACGATAACATTTTTCCAGTTCTGAGGTTCACTAATGATCATGCGACGCAGCACGACGCTTCGAAGTCGCTTCCTGATGGAAGCCTTTCGACTCCTCAAGTTTCTTCCCGAAGCCAATCATGGATTCAGGAGCAGTCCGAGAGGACATGGACTTAAGAAATGGGTTAAGAAAAAGGTGACGCATTTTCGCACGTTCTCACTGTGTACTGATGGAGAGGGGTTGAAGTTGACTAGTTGACCTCTCCACCTATCCGTTGTGGATGATCGAACGCAAGGTTAAATTGGAAGAGCGACGGTGCAACATGGTTCAAAAATACTGCAGTTAAGTGGTAATCTCTGCACAAGCGATATCAAGAAAAAGTATACATTAATAAATACCGTAAGGTGCTACTGCGGAGACGGAGAGTGTAGGGCACCAGAGGCTTCAACGTAAGATAGCCCACACTTGAACCCATACTATACGTTGGGCTCAACCCCAGTTACTTCATCAAGCTTCCTGTGCTTCTCTCTTGCTCATGGTCTGTTGCAGGGGTACAGATTGTTGCGTCGGATCATTAGGTAGGTCCTCCCTGCCCCAGTCATCGTCGATGTTCGTGTGAAGCTGTAACTGTCGCATGCCCAGACTGCAGAGGAATCCCGCGAGCGCGATGCCAAGCGTGACCTGCCAGACGACCTTGAGGGCCTCCGCAAACGTGTCCCGCACCTGGTCCTTGAATGGTTGGCTCAGCGTCGGGATAATTGGTATCGTCGAAAACGCGATCTCGACACCCTGCGGGAACTGCGACAGGAAGGCGGCGGGCAGCTTTTTCTTCAATTCGTTCTGTAGGATGGCGCCGCCGGCGGTGACACCCCAGATCTATGTTTCGTTTCGGGTTACTATTGGCACATTGTGCGGGAGGGATGGATGTAAAAGGGGGCTCACATAGCCAAAGTTGCGCGAGAAAACGTAAAGGGCCATAGAAGGCGCAGTCTGCGTGACTGGGATTGATGCCAGGATCGGGAAGAGCGTGACGACGTAAATGATGCCGACTCCACTGCCGATGACGATCTGGAAGCCGACAGTCTTGGAGAGACTGGTGTTCGCACGCAGTGTCGTCAACAGACCGGCGCCGACGATAGTGAGCACCCAGCCAACGAATGTTGGGATCACATAGTTGCCCGTCCTCCTAACTGTAACGCCCGCCACAATTGCAATGAGACTGATGCTATACGACAGGCCAAAGAGGTCGACCCCGGCTCCAGCGGGAGATTTGTCCTTGCATGCCTCGAAGAAGACTGCGTACCAATCTGACAGTTGGCAGACACGTCGTAAGTTAATGAGGTGTCACCGAGAGGGCCAGAGGTGTTTACGTACAGCTCAAGGTCGCCAGCACGACGGCCATTACGAAATTTTGTAGATAACCGCTGGCGCCCGTCCAGTTCATGCGCAGCACGATGGGAACCTTAAAAGCATTTGTCAGCTCTGGTTGATAACTACCATCTCGTACCTGCAAGAGGACTTACAACTGGTGGCCTACAAACGTAGAGCTCATAGATGACGAAGGCACACAAGCCTATGAGACCAACAACCAAGGACGAAAGGACGCGGGCTGATGACCATGGGTACTGAATACCTCCCCATGTTAGCGCAATCACGACAGACGTAGTAGATCCTATAACGAGAACGTTTCCTCTACAAGCCAGAGTGAGACCGACAGCACACGAATTTAAGAGCGCTTACATGATATCCATTCTGCTGACTTTCTCCTTCAGAGTTGCGGGAGGCGTCTTGAGACGGAGGAAGAGCATGACCAGGGTTGCATTAAAGGCACATATCGGGAGATTGAGATCTGTATGGGTTGTTCACGACACTGATCGCACTACCAAGCAAAAGTTATACATACAAAACAACCATCTCCTGGTGTCACGGTACCATTAAGAAGAGTTGGCGAACGTTAGAAACAACGGACATACCATTTCCCGTGTTCAGCCAATGCGCCTCCGATGACTGGACCGACGCCACCACCGATTGCCCAGGAGCTAAACGCAGCATCAGCGACTTTTCCAGACAGAAAGAGGGGACGACGCACAGAGCCATAAGCCCGCTGTATGTACCACGCTCTCGAAGAGTGACCAAATCGGATAACATAATCTGCACCGACGAAGTGATAGCCCCAGCTCCCAGGCCCTGTACAGCTATTGCGGTATGATTAGAACAGGTGTTCGGCAATCGCGGAGGAACAGGACTAACCTCTTCCAGCAATGAGCATACCCATGCTCGACGCAGCACCGCATATGGTGCTTCCGAGGGCAAATAGGAATATGGCAGAAAGCATGATGGGTCGCCGCCCTATGATCTGATAACGAGGGAAATAAAAATGAAGCCACATTCGTTCTTCGCATTTGCCGCAAAAACTTGGCGTCGCACCTGTGCTAGCCCGCCACAAAGGGGTACGAGTGCTGTGGAGCCTAAAGTATACGCAGAACCGACCCATATGAACTGCTGGCCCTTCAAGTCGCGGATGATCGTCGGTAGCGCTGCCCCGATTCCAGTCTATACGTTTTGTATCCCGGTATTGCGTCAGTACAGCGCTCTGGAAAAAATATACAACGAAGGAGATGACTCACAAATTCTACGGCAGTCAAGAGGACAGAAAGTGCTAGGGAGAATATGATGCACCAAAACTTCCAATCCTTCGGCACGCCATCATGGGTATTTGGAGACGGATTTTGCTCGAAGGTCCTTGAGTGTTTGGGGGTTAATAGACCCCGAGTCGACGAGGCTGTATCCATCGCGAGTTTGTTAGGGATCGCTCCACAGGGGGAGAAATAGTGGCAAGTTCAAGTGTGAATTGAAGTGCCAGAGGCAAGCAGGATGGTAGGTGGTAACGGGAAAAGAAGGCGGAAGAATGGTGAGTGGAGAAACGTCGTTGATATTATTCCTTATTAGAACGGGATGCTGCACGACCTGCATCCTACTGCGGCTTCCTCTCCCAGGCGTACAAATTCTGGCGCAAAGAACGAGCGTTCTGTTACGTCCCATCGCACAGCCCAGCTAGTTCTGACCGGAACGGGATGAAGAAGGGGATTGTTGCGTGAAAGGGTCCGAGGATGGCCGTCCATAATTCGGTTTTTGGCATCACGCGCAGTCCTCTGCTTCGCGTGGCGTGGAGCCTTGGGGCGCCCACCGATTGATGTGACGACCCATCAGTGGGTGGGTTCAAGTTTTTTGCGTACCATGTGCATGCATGTGAATCAGTTCACGACCGATTACACACCGGCACGCCCCAAAAAAGGAGCGAACCCAGTAGTTTGGTTGTTTCTGTTTCCACTCCACAGCATAACGACACGCGTTTTTATTCGGCCCGCAACTCCGGCCCGACTAATCTGCACTCACTTTCAGACTGCCTCCCCTGCACAAAAAACTGGTTTTTATCAACTGATTTGTGATTTATGCAATTTGAATGCACTATGTGATATTTTAAATTTGAATAGATGCAACCGACAATCAACTTTGGGTACTTGCACATTGAAAATTAGCTTTGCTTTGGATTTAGACATTTCAGTATTATATAATGATTTTTGGGTGTGATGACAACGGTCCTTGCGTTGCGTTGCGCTTGGCGTGCATCGGCAGAGCGGTGTTTCATCACGAAATGGCGTGACCCAAATGATTGCCCTACCTACTAGAGGTATGGCGCGAAGAATGAATGATGGAAAAACGCGTAGACTAACTTGTTATAACAGCTCGCCTGGTCTGCAACGTGGTGCGTGACAAAACAACCGGAAATGAACAAGTTCGGACGCTACAGGCGCTGATGCGCTGATGAGGCATACTGACGCATCCTCCCCCCTTTCCGCGGATAAGGAAGCGACACAAAGCGGGCTATCTAGGGCAAAAAACACTTAGAGAACTTTGAAGAGCCGAACATTATTGGGAGCGATACGAATCACGTATCAAGAAGGGCATGAAACAATGGCAATTGACGGATAATCAAAGTCGGCGATGAATGAAGCTTAATGAAGCCTGGCTTCTACTTCTATCATGTAAAAATCTCGTATGGTCGGAGCAAATGAGTTCGGGTGATTGTTAAAGGCCCTGGTCATCGGCTCGGCGAACCTCGCCGTGACCGTGGTGCCGTTCCGAATATAGTAGGTACGGTTTCCGGGGGCCTCATTCCTCAGATAATCTCATGCTAGTAAGTTAGTGGGCTTCTCGGTCTCGGTGAACGTTGTTCAGATGAGATCATGATGTTAATGCCAGAGAGATACGGCATTGGGTATGGTAGGTAGCATCGGATGTCGTCAGTCTTGGGAGACGCCAGCTGGTTTGGTATCAGGTATTTCGGGCTGGCGTCGGTGAAAAAGAATACTCCGTCCAGAATACTAGCTCTATTCGATAGTCAATTACGACTCATACATAGACATAGACTCCTAATAACACACCATGCATACAAATGTGGAAATCAGTCCGAGGGCCGCAATTCGTACGAGTTGTACATCCATTCCGCAACGTAGAAATCCCGACTACCCCCGCGGGTCACTAATAACCGCTCGACACGCAAGACTAGTCTTGTCACTGTAACCGTCGTTAACGAGAGGACAAACCTGTTAACATGTCAGCTGAAGCCCATAGGCGTCGTAGCATTAGCGGGTAGAGGGCAACATACGAGACTGCGATGGGGTAGTATTCTTGCTGGAGTGGGATTCAGTGAGATATCTCTGGCTGAAGGGACAAAAACCCACACTCGTAGGGATACTAAGAGCAATGTTCAGAAAGCGTCCGACTTGGTGCGTAAAGGTTGGTCCGGAATACAGGCCTGATTCAAACGCAATGCTCACCAAATAGTCCCTTAATGGCATGTTAGGTACGGTTCACCGCAGAAGAAATAGAATGTACGTACCAGGTAGAACACACAACCATCACGGCGCAAGTCCGTAATGATTTTTACATTAGCTCTCCGTGGCCGGCTCGCGGCATTAAATATCGTTAAAACAAATAAGAACACGTCAAAAAGCCCCTTAACGATTGGTCAGTCCATTGATGGAGAGGACCAGTCGATGCATACTTGAGACAGCCATATTCCTATCCAATATGGGGTCCTTCCCACTATGAGACACATGCGGAAGATATTGGGATCATATATTATGCGCGCTGATCAAAACGAGGGTTAGTCAAACCGACGGCTGGGTCGTTCCGAAGACGAACGTATAAGTTCCACGCAGGTTGCCACCACGAAGGCAATCATGGCGCAAACTGAGAGGACGTAGCAGACATATAATGTCTGCAAGACCCATTTTCGGTGATCCCATAGTGTATACACCCTGATGAGCATAATGTCTGCTCTTGTTAGCGCTCGATCAATACATCGACTGATCACAGCTCTCACAATTCGCGAGGACAAGTGCGAAGGACCCGACTGATGCCACCACGATGAAAGACCCGACGCAACTACGCCAAACTGTCAGCACCACAGCATCATGAATTGCATGAACAACGCTACAACTGGGAACAGTCAAGACTCTGCTAAGGGCATAGGCACGAGCTGAATACGCACGTCATGTGTCAGGTGTCTTGACAAACCGCTTAGCACTGTAAATGATATATGTTAAGTTTGGCACATACATACGCTGGTGGGGGTCCCACCTTGGAAATAGACAAGCTCTGCGACAAGCACACTATACCGCAGCATGACGTAGAGCACCTTGATATTCGATATAGGTCGTCTCCAGATGTACCGTATTTCATCACCAAATGTGAGGACGTAGTCATACACCAGTATCGATAATGCAACAGCTGCCGTATACGCTTGAGCATCCAGTAGGTGAGTAGAGAGAGGGGGCTCAAGCTCACCGGAGAGATAACGTTCCGCGTTTATTACATGCCTATTCTTGAGCTCGAGGGATAACAAGGGAAGGAGGGGACTTGAACTGTTCATCGCAGGCTAAGCCTGAGGGGAGGAAGGGGGAGATAGGTACCCTGTGACATGCCCTCCATAATTAATGTAGCTCGAGCTTCGCATGCCGTGCACCCTTGAAACGAACGTTGGGCCAGAACGTTGGTGCGTGCGTTCATGTGTGACTGAATTACGGGGGTAGCAGGGGTCTAGATGCCGATCAATCTGTGATAACCCCACGGACCTTATTTGGGCGCTGTCGGTCGGCGATCGGTGTTTGCAAAGTAGGGACGTTGGCACGACCGGATTGGTACCGAGTTTGAATGGAACCTAGTACCACCTACCAGTACTTACAGGCAGAAGTCAAACAATGACTTCTCCCGATTGTTCGGCTTTTCCCATGGGTGCTGTTCCACTTGTGCGCCGTGTGATCACATTACTGTATCCTGAGAAAAAAAAACCACATGACGACTTGAGGGTTGCAAGTCAGTAGTTGAATAGAGTACCTTACGGGAGATCAACGGGGACATTCCAGAGAGGCCGGGATCCGTTAGAAAAGGACTACTAATCAGCCAGCAGGGGAGCTTGCCTTCCATTCCATGATTGCGCATACACGGAGCAGGGCGGTGCGGCTCCGGAAAGCTCTCATCTTTGTGAGTACACTGGCAGTGAGGTACATTGGTGTTTTCATTGTTCGGTTCGTCAAAGAACAAAAACGTCAAAGATACCCCAAGACGGAAAGTCATCGCAATGCCTGAGAAAAGTCCCAGCGAATTGGAGCAGAAATTATTAGGTGATCGATGCCATGCATGGAAGGGAGTGACCGCCGTCTTTCCCAACCCGACCCGGAGAGACGCCGTCACGCTGCCACAGGGGGGCGTGTTCCGAAGGAGACCTGAGCAATGCAATCAACTGGCGCACCAGCAATGAATTTTCTAAAATGCCCTGCAAGATCAAAATGGGTGATTGGTGTGAGTTGTGAGTTGTTGTCCCCGAAACTGTTCCCAAGTCCGCAGAAGGAGGAGGTTACATTCGGCCAGGCCAACTAAATGATGACGCCTTGACTCACGTCACGTGACCCCTTCAAGCTTCAAGCTTCAACGTTCGACGTTTAACCCCGGATATTTTTCCACGTCCAGCCGCGGCGCCGCAACGAATGGCTCCAGATTCAAAATGGCACGAATGGCACGGTAAAAGCTCCCGATCAGGCTTTACTCCAATTTATTTTCCTTAATCCCGCTTTGTGCAAGGCGTTCACACCACTCCGTATGTGTCGGTGGTTTCTAGTACAGTGTGGTAATCGCATGTGTAACCCTGTCTAAGGTTGTCCCAAGCTAATTAAGACCTTCAAGTTCGCCCCCACCATGGTACGATACTACAGTATCACCACAGCCGTTTCCAGGGGTCTGCTCTGTTCAACGTCATTGATTCCAGTGGTAGCGCCGGTGACGTCGAACTTGTCTACCTAACATACGTGTTCCATAAACTTCCATGCGTTCCTAATGCCTTGTCTAGGATAGCCAGAGCTGCTCATAACTCGGATGTTTCTGGACACGGGCCATATTTCAACCAACATCGAATACTTCCGAGTCCTCTGCCTACACCATTCCCTCGCCCATCTCGGATCATCGAGTCATGGGAATAACATCTGTTCCATTGATTCGAGGTAATGATCATGAGACACCAGTGCCACATGGGTTATCCCCATTTCTTGATGCTTTGATTTGGTACCAGTCTTGTGCCCGACCTTCTTATGATAGAACTCCGGGTTTCCCATTGTGGGCTGGCCTCTCTCAAGCAATGAGGCTGGATACCTAAGGCCTAAGAGCTCACCTGCGAGGATTATCGCAACGCAACTAGGAATTTTTCTCTCAGATTGCGATTTCAGCTGATCACAAACTGAAACCATATTATAGGTCGTTTGTGTTCCCCTGAACGCTGAACGAAAAGTAGCATGCCTATCGGAGTACTAAGAAGCTGATATGTGATCATCACTATTCCATCCAGGTATCCACAGTCTCCAACGTGGATAAACCACTATCAAACTGTATTCTCTGTACTGCAAGCACCCTGAAATAGGAGATACGCTGCGATATGATCAGGTACCATCGATAGTACGATGGGCTTCTAGGCAACCGAAAGTTGCACCGGCAATACCTGCCAGTAGCCACGAAAAGCCCCCGGACGTAGACGCGAACGTCAACCCCGGAAGGTTCGGTGGCAGCGGAATGCTTCCGCCAGAAATTTGCCCTTAGAATTTGGCGCATTACCCGCGGAAGAACGGTACGGTCCCACAACAGAGTGGGGTGCCTGATGACTGACATCATGGCACCGACCTAACGCCGCCAACGGCTCTGTTGGATTTGGACATGTCCGATTGCTGCTATGATATCCCCAGGCAAAAAAATTCCAAGTGAGACCGATAGAGCCAAATCGTACGATCCAACCGAGTCACCTGGTTGCGGATGTCACTGTATTGAGTCCGTATTGCTGTGGCCCGTCTGCCATTTTGGGCGCTTAACGATCCGCGCTCATCACGTCAAACGCTCCCTATCACCAGAAGAGAGAAAGAAACTCATGCCCTACAGACGTTGTGAAGTCGAAGACATCTATAGACAGATATCTGAGGGTATGAAGGGGAGAGTGTCCCCAATAACGTATGAACGCGCCAACGCCGTCCCAATCCGGCGCCATCACTGTGGTACACCCGTCTAATCACAGCTCACGCTCGTACTAGATGCTGCGCAAAAATATACTGCTAATTCACACGCAAGCCTGTGTGGTGGTTCCAACGCACCCATCGGAGGCGATGCCATGCCTAGTGCACCCTGTGTGCGCTCCCTTCCCCGATCACACTGGCTATGTCTGCGCTTGTGCCCTAGCGTATACAGAGGGGAGCAAGTGGTGGCGGTAAAGGGGTGTGTTGCGGACGACCGGCGTTCGTCGCTCTTTCGAGCACTTCTGGCGGCTCTCACGGCGGCTCCACTGTTCGGGAGATTAGTTATCTGGGTCTCCGATAAGTCTTTCGCGTCCTCAATGTTTAATTCTCGTAAACACAGTTGTCTCACGGCGTCAGTCGCCTTCATTAACTTTATTAACTCTTTCTTGGCTCTGGACGAGCTTCACCAGGCGGAA
>Ga0307510_10010414_pt1 | contig 11041 bp, 9 predicted proteins | sample 12_EM_MG_FD_207224 | JGI IMG/M metagenome (GOLD analysis project Ga0307510, IMG submission 207224) | Populus trichocarpa ectomycorrhiza microbial communities from riparian zone in the Pacific Northwest, United States - 12_EM | ecosystem: Host-associated > Plants > Roots > Unclassified | place... | reverse complement strand
TTTTTGCTGGGATAAAAAAACTTGGATGGTATTCTGTAGGGAGGGTCCGAGTTTCGCTGGTATTGAATAGGTTTTCTCGGTAGAGAAGGCATGTTACAGTAACATACCTTAGGGGCAAAGCAGGATTTTCTTCCACCCTCCGGATAAGCTACCTAGTGTGGAGAGTTAGCACAGATGAAATATGATATCATATTGTGCTAGTACTACGCAAGTTCCATGGGTGATGTTTTCATCCAGGACAGGACTTATCTTGCGGTTAACCTAAAATAACGGTTTGAATATTATATTATTAATTTTTATTTTTTTAATAAAAAAAAAGAGCTATCCATAAAGCCCTGTTGAGCACGCAGGAAAACTAACATTTTCTGACTTATGCCATTGTTTTTGCAAATGAAATATTGCAAAATTGTGCCCTTTTGATTATAGCTCATATACGGTACAGGCCTTCTAGTGCACTATTCTTTTCATTACAATAGCTAGAACCGCGGACAAAACACTGCGGTTTCATGTTTTTACTTGGACTTCGCGGCCCGAAAGGAAGAGTCCGCAACCAATGTGCTCGGTTCCTTGCTAAACCAGATAGTTAGCGGAATGAAAAGGGTTCCGGAAGAAATACTGCGGGCCTTTCAACAGCAGAAAACGACCATCGGTGGATGCAGACCACAACTTGTTGATATCGTGAGGATGCTACAGCTCGTCACCTCCAACCAGCCTACATTTATGTGTTTTGACGCTGTGGATGAATGTGATCGAGTGCAAAGGGCCAGGATCCTTGATTCACTCAAACAAATTCTCGAGAAGTCCCCGCGCGCTCGGGTCTTTGCGATGGGGAGGCCTCATATTTAAGTTGAGATCGAGAAGCTGACTAGTGTCTCTGTTGGTCCCACCAGAGGCGACATCACTAGGTTCCTTCGTGTTAGACTCGGAGAGGACGACATACTAGATGCCATGGACGCCAGTCTAGAGGCAGAAATCCTGCCGAAGATTCCTGAAAATATGTCACAAATGTGCGTGGGGCCAAGGTTGCCGAGAATCACACTCTACGTTATCCGCAGCCGGTACCTGGATATCAATCCTTTTATACCTGTTGGCCAAAGAGGGTTGAGTTTTAGCAAAAATGAAGTTTTTAGGAAAAATGGCATTTTTTTCAACGGTGGCATGCGAAACAGGGCCTTATCCCTTAGTCTGTCAACGCGCTCAAGAAAACTGGTAGAGTGGGTCTCAGTTTGGAGCCTTCAGTAATTTATTTCCAGTTAGGGAAGGATACTTCTCACATCCGGTGATTTCTTGGCCGGATTTGGTATTTTCTAAACCAGTTTTCTTGGGTCTGCGTCCGCCTACACAACTCTCACCCTCCGGCCACAAATGTTGCGAGGCATCCCCCGTCGCACTCGTACCCAAATAGGCCCTGTCCTATAAAAATTCCATGCGTGTTCTCTCTTCACAGCGAGTTTCTGCCAGCCAATCCCAGGCCCTCCGGACACCCGAGCACGATACCAGTATTGTATTTTTAGCCTAGGGAACAGCAAACGTTTTGCCCGGAGCCAAGAAAAAATTGCACTTCAACCTCTAAGCAAGAAAACACAGACATAGAAAATCTACTCGGTGCAAACTAAAGATTGGGAAGCAGTTACAGGCACTAGCGGCCGGCGACGGGCAAGACTTTTTCGTAGCAACTCCCGGGATGCCAACCACGATATCATGGACTGCTATTCAATCCAGCCCGATAGTTACGATAATTATGAGTAAAAATGAATTATTCTCCTCTCATGTCATTGAATAACAATCGTTTAGACAAAGTTTCAGAAAGAAGTCTTCAAATGAGGGGAATAGTTGATGAAATTGGAGTTCACGATGATTAGTTTCAAATTACCAAAGCTGACATAGCCATGCCTACTGTGTTGAAAAGGGTTTCCCTCCCAGAGGCAGCGGCCAACGCTGGCGATAGTGGACTAAACGCTGGAACAAAAACTGCAAAACCTTTCAACTCAGGGTATTTGGATCTCCTTTCCTACCAGGAACTGCTTTGTTAGCATCTTCGGAGCCGTTTTGTGCCGTTGGTAGTTTCTGTCTCAGGACATTTACAAGTACAAGTAATCTCACCCCAAGGAAGAACCAAAATCTCTTTGGATTAAAAACAACATCTGATAGATTCCTGACCTTCCCAATTAAGGTGTGGCGCAGTGACCTTGGCTGGCAAACTCACGTGATTGTTGGGGGGAGGGGGCGGGGCGGGTATGATAATTATGATAATATGATATAACTCATAATGAGTCATACAAGATTATGTAGTGCGAGGTGAAGAGTCACCAGGGTTAGGGTTGTGAATATGCACTTTTTAAAAGATGCAAAGGACTGACAAGTAGATAGATTCTTCACTCAACTTGAACAATCCAAGTACGACAACACTTGGGTCTTGAGGCACGCACCAAGCCCTTTGATAATGACTATCCAGTCGTGCAAGATATACGATCCTTTTACTCTACCTTTTATTATTACACTTTTGACTTGAATGTAGGTTCCAAGTCATTTCACAATAGAACCTTGTATCTCTCAGACTTATTGTGATAAGACTATTTGATAACGAGACTATAATGATAGTTAACGATCCCGACATCCACAAGAATCATTACTTGTCCTTCATTAAATGAAACGCCTACGATATTTTCTTAGTTACATATTAATGGGGGCAGAATCACAATAGGAATCTGTGGAGGGGTAGAGAGGGCTACTTTAAGCCCAGAAATCTCCCAAACCTGTTTCCAAACACATCTCTAATTCCATAATACCTAATAACCATAAACATCCTCAATCAACTGACAGGCTAGAGGGATTCATCAGTGAGTCAAAACTTTATCCGTATTCTACAATATTGAGATTGCTAACTCAGTTTGGATGCCCTACGAAGCCATCCTAAAGAAGTCTGTCAAACCAGTCATTAGTATTTGGACCCTGCTAGGAGTGCCTTCAGGTTGGATGGTAATTGATATCATCGAAAAAGGCAAGTATCGCGAGGAAGACATGTTATGCAAGGAAGATATGTTATGCAAGGAAGACATGTTATGTAAGGAAGACATGTTATACAAGGACCTTTGTGCCACACACCCTGCCTCAGAGTCTATCAACTCACTCTGTTATGAAAAAGAGGCTTGCAAGGTTGAAATTTTGAGGAGAACACTTGACAATATAGCCAATGAAGCAAAGGCAGTCACAAGCCCGAACCTGAAATTCAAGCCACCTAGCCGCCAGGATTAAAGATTGCACAGGGCACAGAGGAAACACGGAGCCGAGGGTGGAGCAACTAGAGTACTGGGGGGCCATGTGGGGGAAGAGGAGCAGGGAAAAGACAGGAGTGGCAGGAACAACAACTAGGCTGGCGGAGAGAGTGGCCTTAGTGCAAAAAGGAACAGAGCACCCCTGATGCTGTGCTTTTTCCTGTGTGCCAATTTATAGTATTATTATAGAAGAACAGAAACTTTGATCAAAAATTTTGGTCTTCAATTTCTACAATGTGACACTCATGAAGTAAAGTGGCAAATATCGAATAGAAATCCACGAATAAATAGTTCAACCAATAGCAACGCAGAAATCGTTCCAGGAATTTTGCTAGCGTTTAATATACCTCCATTAGCACTTCCACTATTCCCCATATCACGCTCTTCATCACTTTGCTATTCGCGGACTAACTCTGGCAGCAAAGTACCACTGTAGCAAGTTCCCACAACTTTTGTCCAGCCCCAGTATTTTGAGTCCCACTGTCCCACGGGCTTCAGGCTTTATTGTCAAGGTTAAAGCAAAATATTTTTGGGTTCACATTAGTGCAGGCTGGTACTGTATAGTACAGGTTCACAAGCAAAATTATTAACACAACCAATTCACAAGCAGTATATTAGAGAGAAGTTATTTTAGGTTGTGCTAGGCATAGCAAACCCTTCAGATTGTAAACCTTTACCATGAAGCCTACTACCAAACTTGAATGTTGTAGTGCAAAGTGTGTAAAACCAGGTCCTCAAAACAGGCAAACGCGATATGGAACTAGTTCACCAAAACAAAGAATAAAAAATAAAAAAACCTCAGAGAGGAGGGCATTCAGGAGTAGAGGAGACCTGAGGTTTTCTTGTTTTAATTAAAAATCATAAGAACAAGTAGTTCAAGTTTAAAAAGTGAGAATTTTGGTGAGAGTGAAACATGTGATAGAATGTACATAGTAACAGACTGAAAAATACTCAAGAGTGTGAATGACTAATAAGTATGAATAATCAATGAGAATTAATTTATCAGTCTGAGTATAGTATAGTGCATGAGTGTAACAATCCTATTGTTGAACGGTAATGCAACAGGCAACGATAGTCGTCCCTTACGTAAGCGAGTCTCGCTTTTCGGCACCAGAGTGTAGGGAAGTACTATCGCTTCAGATAGTACGGAACTGGCTTGCTTGTCTTGGGCGATTTGTCGAAGGATACTATCTCTTCAGATAGTAAGATGGGTGGATTGTCATGCCTGATAGAACTATCACAATAGTCCTATGTTCGGGTTACCCGCCTGTGAGACTATCCCAATAGTCTCCGGGTTCTTTCGTAGAGCGTAGGCTCTTGTCGAGGAGGAGTGTATGTAAAGAGAGTACAGTGTAATTGTATTGCAATATCTTAAGCATAGAAAAGTCCTTAGATGGTTGCGTGAAGATCCTATCTCTTGATCGGGGGGGTTTTTTTTTGATATCATGCGTTATTTGTTTTTAGGTACAAAAAGCCTTATGCAGTGTGAGCTATGAAGAGAAAAAAACCTATAAGTCACAACAACAGCCCGCTTCACCTGTTCATGGGAAAAATCAAACACTCCGAAACCATAGGAAAAGCCTCCCTCGCCTAGCACCTAAGATACTAATACTCCAGACACGTAAGAAAACAATTCAAAGAAACGTACAGGTAGAGAGACCCAAATCCTTCCGCAGGCTCCCCAGAACGAAAGAAAGTATCGCTAAGGCCTCGAAACACGGGCCTGAGGGAGAGAATAGTGATCGCGCATGAGAGAAAAACCACAGGAATGTGGGCCAACACTGTAACCGCAAACAACGGTCGCGCCGGTAATTATATCGTTCAATCAAAGCGTTGGCGGCAGCCACGCAGGCAGTGCAATACCACGGCTGGGCGTAACCGAGGAGGAGTGCGTCGATCGGAGAGGATAGAGAGGCGAGCGGAGCCACAGGGCAGTAGGGTGCTAGCTGGTAAGTGGCAGTAGGGTGCCAGCCGGGGGGAAGGTAAGCAGTAAGGTGCCAGCTAAAGAGGCAGTACAGTGCGAGCGGAAGGAACCGGGAGGGGGGAGGAGGAAGGATCGCGAGCGGGCTAGGCAAAACCGACAAATGGACCATAGCAAGGGGTTTAGGGACGACGACGGGACCAGGACGAGACCATGAGGTTACTAACCGAGGCTTTCCCCAACAGAGGCACAAGCCCCGCAAACCGAGGCCTACTTTGACCGAGAGTCCGACACCGTAACGCCCACCGTGAACCAAGCGAGAAGCTTTCCAACCGTGCAAAATGCTAAGTGAGGTGCAGAGCACTTGCGGGGTAAGGGGGAGAACAGGACATCATGAGTGGAAGTCAACGACGAACGGGAATAAGAACCCTAAGGAGGGGAGGCTAAGGGGCCTTAGAAGAGGAGGGAAGATGGCTTAATGTAACCGGTACAGGTACTTTGGTTACTGATGCATTTCCTTTAGAATTAGTTTGGTTTCAGGATACGAGCCTTGTGGCTGTAGCCTTGTTATGTAGGAGGTATCGTTTGATACCTAAGTTGTTTTATGTTTGGTTTCGGGATATGAGGTTGTGGCTCTCCCTGATTGTGTTTCGGAAGTATTAGTTGATACTCCGGTTGTTTGAAGTTTTGTTTTAAGGGATCCTTTGATACCTTGAATGTTTTATGTATTGTTTGATGGTATTGATTTGATACCATAGTTGTTTTAGGATACGAGCTGTGCTCATAGGAGTAAGGCTTTAGGAAAAGCCGGCCATGTATTTAAAGGCCTCATCTTTCAGATTTAGAAAGACCAGCCTTCAACGGACAGAGTTTTCAATATACTTGGTTGGATAGTTACCTCGTCAGTTCGCCACAATTGTGAGAAGCGGCCAAACACTTCAAGATCTTAGCGATATAGTAAAAGGTTTTATCTAACAACCTTTCAGAGCCGCCGCTTGATCAATCCGCCTAGGCCACTCTTTGGCTACGAGTTCAAGTGCACAACCCGGGGCGGTTCCTTAGAGGGTCTCAGTGTACTGAGAACCGATAAGGAAACGTTACACTTAACGTCAACCCCTAGGCAGTAGCCATCGTGGGAGAAGAGAGGTGGGTGGGGGAAAGTGACAATGATTTCCCGTGGCGTTGAGATTTCAATCGCTGGAGGTGTAGGAGAGATGGTTCGTGCCCCTATCTCTTGGTCGATTTCTTTCTTCTTTTTTTTCTAATCATGTGTTATTTGTTTTAGGTACAAAAAGCCTTATGCAGCGCTAGCTATGAAGAGAAAAAAACCTATAAGCCCAATAACAAGCGCCCGCTTCACCTCATCATAGGAAAAATCAAACCCCTCGAGACCATAGAAGAAACCTCCCTCTCCTAGCACCTAAGACTCGCACGTCAGACAAGTAGGGAAACAACTCATAGAAACGTACAGGAGAGAGACCCAAACCCTTCAGCAGGCCCCCTGGTAACACTAGGAAAAGAATCAAAGAAATAACGAGATGTAACTACTATTGCCAATATGCCTAACCAAAAGGCCCCGCGGCTAGTCACCGTAAGGGGCAGGCTGGTTCACGGTCGAGACTGACTGGAAGATGGCGACGCGTCGGCGTTTAGGAGAGACCAAGGAGGCAGTGCTGTACCATGATCAACCGTAACCTAAGCGAGGTTTGCGAACGTAGAGTAAATCGCAGGGGGGAGAGAGAAGGTAGGCGAGCGGAGCCACCAGGCAGAAGGGGTGCCCGCCAACGACGATGAGCAGTAGGATGCCAGCCAGTGAGTAGCAGTAGGATGCCAGCCGGTGAGTAGCAGTAGGGTGCCAGCCGGTGGGGAGTAGTAGGGTGCCAGCCGGTGGGGAGGATTAGCAGTAAGGTGCCAGCTTATGGGGCAGTACGGTGCCAGCGGACGGAACAGGGAGGGGGGTAGAGGAAGGATCGCAAGCGGGCTAGCCACAACCGACAAACAGACCATAGCAAGGGCTTTTGGGACGACAACGAGACCGGGACGAGACCGTGATGTTACTAACCGAGGCGTTCCCCATCAGAGGTACAAGCCCAGCAAGCCGGGGCCTACTTTGACCGAGAGTCCGACACCGTAACGCGGACCGTCAGCGTAGCGAGAAGCTTTCCGACCGTGCAAAATGCTAAGCGAGGTGCAAAGCAAGTGCGGGGTAAGGGGGAGAACCGAATTTCATGAGCGGGTGTCAACAATGAACGGGAACAAGAACCCCAAGGAGGGGAGGCAAGCGTGCCCCAGAGGAGGAGGGTAGATGGCTTAACATCAACCCCTAGGCAGGAGCCATCGTGGGAGAAGGGAGGTGGGTGGGGGAGGGTGACGATGCTTTCCCGTGGGGTTGAGAGTTCAATCGCCGGAGGTGGAGGAGAGATGGTTCGTGCCCCTATCTCTTGGTCGATTTTTTTTTCTTTTTTTCTAATTCATATATTCTTTGTTAGGTACAAGAACTCGCATGCAGCGCTAGCCATGGCGTGAACAAAACCTTAATCCCAACAACGGCCCGCTTCACCTCTTGATGAGAAAAATCAAACCCCCTGAATCCATAGGAAAAATCCCCCTCGCCTAGTACCAGAGACAAAAAACCCCAGACACGTAAGGAAACAATTCATAGAGACGTACAGGAGAGAGACCCAAACCCTTCAGTAGGCTCCTTTGAAACAAAAGAAAGGATTAGCTCGTGAAGGCCCGATAGGGCCCGGGGGGGAGGATGTGTGATCGCCGTTGCGAGAGAAAACCACTGGACTTGTGGGCCGACATTGTAACCATAAACATACGGTCGCGCCGGTAAGTACATCGATCCAAGGAATTGGACACCAGGCAGGGAGATAGTGCAATAGCACGACTGGGCGTAACCGGGGAGTGGACGAACAATCGGGGAGGATGAGGAGGCAGTAAGGTGCCAGCTGCTGTAGCAGTAACGGTGCAAGCAGACACAACCGGGAGGTGGGAGAAGGAAGGATCGTGAACAGGCTAGCCACAAGCGACAAACGGGCCATAGCAAGGGCTTTTGGGACGACGACAGAACTGAGGTGAGACCGAGATGTTACTAACCGAGGCTTTCCCCATCAGAGGTACAAGCCCAGCAAGCTGAGGCCTACTTCGACCGAGAGTCCGACACCGTAACACCGACCGTGAACAAAGCGAGAAGCTTTCCGACCCTGCAAAATGCTAAGCGAGGTGCAAAGCAAGGGCGGGGTAAGGGGGAGAACTGAACATCATGAGCGGATCAACGACGAATGAGAACGAGAACCCCAAGGAGGGGAGGCCGACAGGCCTCAGACGAGGAGGGAGGTTGGCTTAAGGTCAACTCCTAGGCAGTAGCCATCATGGAAGAAGAGAGGTGGGTGGGGGAAAGTAACGATGATTTCTCATGGTGTTGAGATTTCAATCGCCGGAGGTGTAGGAGAGATGGTTTGTGCCTATCTCTTAGTCGGTTTTTTTTTTTTTTTTTTTTGTAATCATGTATTCATTGTTTTAAGGTACAAAAAACTGCATGCAGCGCTAGCTATGGCAAAAACAAAACGTATAAACAATAACCACGACCCGCTTCACCTCTTCATGGGAAAAATCAAACACCCCGAATCCATAGGAAACGTCCCCCCCACCTAGCACCTAAGATGAAAACCTCAGACACGTAAGGAAACAATACATAGAAACGTACAGGTAGAGAGACCCAAACCCTTCCGCAGGCTTAGCAAAACAAAAGAAAAGACTCTAACGGCCAGAAACACTGCCCGCGGGGAGAGGATTGTTGATCGGCGACATAGGAAAACTCCAGTAGAGGGCCCACCGAAACCGTGATGTATGGTCAGGCAGGTCATTACATCGATCCAAGGCGTTGGACACTAGCCACGGAGGCAGTGCTATACCACGACTAGGCGTAACCGAGGAGGGGCCAACCGATCAGAAGGGTAGAAGGCGAGCGGACCCACCGGGCAGAGAGGATGCCAGCCAACGATGGTGAGCAGTAGGGTGCTAGCCGGTGAGTAGCAGTAGGGTGCCAGCCGGTGGGGGGGAGCAGTATGGTGCCAGCCGGGGGGGATTTTTAGCAGTAAGGTGCCAGCTTATCGGGCAGTACGGTGCCAGCGGACGGAACCGGGAGGGGGGTGGAAGAAGGATAGCGAACGGGCTAGCCACAAGCGACAAACGGGCCATAGCAAGGGCTTTTGGTACGACGACGAGACCGGGACGAGACCGTGATGTTACTAACCGAGGCTTTCCCCATCAGATGTACAAGGCCAGCAAGCCGGGGCCTACTTCGACCGAGAGTCCGACACCGTAATGCCGACCGTGAGCGTAGCGAGAAGCTTTCCAACCTTGCAAAATCCTAAGCGAGGTGCGAAGGAAGTGCGGGGTAAGGGGGAGAACCGGACATCATGAGCGGGTGTCAACGACGAACTGGAACAAGAACCCCAAGGAGGGGAGGCAGGCGTGCCTCAGGAGAGGAGGGTAGATGGCTTAACGTCAACTCCTAGGCAGTAGCCATGATGGGGGAAGAGAGGTGGGTGGGGGAAAGTGACGATGATTTCCCGTGGTGTTGAGATTTCAATCGCCGAAGGTGGAGGAGAGATGGTTTGTGCCCTATCTCTTGGTCGTTTTTTTCTTCTTTTTTTTTTGTAATCATGCGTTATTTGTTTCTAGGTACAAAAAGCCTTATGCAGCGCTAGCTATGAAGAGAAAAAAACCTATAAATGCAAACCCACTGCCCGCTTCACCTGTTCATGGGAAAAATCAAACACCCCGAGTCCATATGAAAAGTCTCCCCGCCTAGCACCTAAGATAATATACCCCAAACACGTAAGGAAACAATACATAGAAACGTACAGGTAGAGAGACCCAAACCCTTCAGCAGGCTCCCCAAAACAAAAGAAACGACGGCTGTTCTAAGGCCCTTTCGGGGCCTGGGGGAGAGCACAGGTGATCGCTGACCCGGGAAAACTCATAAGTTGAGGGCCCACCAAAAACCATGATGTACGGTCGGGCAGGTCATTACATCGATCCCAGGTGTTGGACAAAGCCACGGAGGCAGTGCTATACCACGACTAGGCGTAACCGAGGAGGGGCCGAACGATCGGAGGGGGAGGAGGGCAAGCGGAGCCACCGAGCTGATGGGATGCCAGCCAGGAAGGTGAGCAGTAGGGTGCCAGCCGCTGAGTAGCAGTAGGGTGCCAGCCAGAGGGGGAAGAGCAGTAGGGTGCCAGCCGGGGGAGAAGTTTTTAGCAGTAAGGTGCCAGCTTAAGGGGCAGTACGGTGGCAGCGGACGGAACCGGGAGGGGGGTAGAGGAAGGATTGCGAACGAGCTAGCCACAACCGACTAATGGGCCATAGCCCGGGCTTTTGGGGCGACAGCGAAACCGAGCAAGACCGTGATGTTACTAACCGAAGCTTTCCCCATCAGAGGTACAAGCCCAGCAGCACCGAAGCTTTACTTCGACCGAGAGTCCGGACGCCATATCACCGACCCTGAACGAAGCGAGAAGCTTTCTGACCGAGCAAAATGCTAAGCGAGGTGCAGAGCAAGTGCGGGGTAAGGGGGAGAACCGAACTTCATGAGCGGGTGTCAACGATGAACGGGAACAACAACCCCAAGGAGGGGAGGCATGCGTGCCTCAGGAGAGGAGGCAAGATGGCTTAACGTCAACCCCTAGGCAGTAGCCATGATGGGGGAAGAGAGGTGGGTGGGCGAAAGTGACGATGATTTCCGGTGGTGTTGAGATTTCAATCGCCGGAGGTGGAGGAGAGATGGTTTGTGCACTATCTCTTGGTCGTTTTTTTTTTCTTTTTTATTTTTTTT
>Ga0307510_10010413_pt1 | contig 11041 bp, 8 predicted proteins | sample 12_EM_MG_FD_207224 | JGI IMG/M metagenome (GOLD analysis project Ga0307510, IMG submission 207224) | Populus trichocarpa ectomycorrhiza microbial communities from riparian zone in the Pacific Northwest, United States - 12_EM | ecosystem: Host-associated > Plants > Roots > Unclassified | place... | reverse complement strand
CCAGAATCACTGCATGGTGGCGGCTGATGAACTTCGCATCGATCTGCAGATCGTTGTCGGGTGTACGTCCCACCGTCGTCTTGCGACCCAGAACATGCACGACTTCGGTTTCGCCATCGGTCCGAATGAGCAACCGGGTTGCGCCATCCGCACTCGGCTCGCTGACCCGCGGCGGCGCATCGCTGTCCAGGCGATTGACGCTTTTCTGGATGTGACCGACCAGCATGGCGCTCGCAGCGGTCTCCTGTTCGAGCCGCTCGATGAGGACATCGCGATCGGCAATGGCGTGCCGGGCTTCCTCGACGGTCGCACGCCAGTCGTTGTTGATCTTTTCGAGCTCGTCGACACGGGCGCCCTTGCCGCGCGCATCCGTCTCGAGTCTGTTGATGGCATCTTCGGCGGCGCGGAGGTGGTTTTCCAACTCCCTGGCGCGGGCCACGTGGGCGTTGGATTCCGCCTGCAGCTTGCGAACCGTCTCCTGCTGTTCGGCCACTCGCGCTTCCAACTCGTGGATGCGGGACTCGCCGGCGGCAATCCGGGCCACGTGCTCGTTGCGCTCGACACCGGCTGTCTGCAGCGACGAGCTGGACGACTGCAACTCGGCGCGCACGGCGGCGACTTCGGTTTCGAGCTGCTCGACACGGCGACGCTGCGTCGGGGCAGCGGCTTCGTGTTCGTCGATGCGGGCCTGTGCCGCTCTGGCCACTGCTTCCTGTTGGTCGCCACGGGCTGTGGCTGCTTTCAACGCAGCTTCCAGGGAAGCAGCGCCCGCTACGAGTTGCGTTCGCTCTGCGGCAGCACGCTCCAGCTCACCGCGCAGCTGGGCAGCAGCGATCGTGTGCTGCTCGACCGTTCCTTCCAACACCTTCACGCGGTCATTGCGCTCAGCCAGCGTGCCGTTGAGCGCGCTGATGCTGTGCTGCATGCCGGCGCGAGTACGCTCGCCGTCCGACTGCTGCTCAGTGCGCTGGGCCAATGCGGCAGTCAGGGCACTCACCTGTTTGTCGAGCGCGCTGATACGGGCAATCCGCTCGCGCAGCTCGGACTCCAACTCGCCTTCGTGGCCGGTACGCTTGGTGAGATTGCTCTCGAGTGCCGCGATCCGCGTATCACGCTGGGAAACATCGTCCTCGAGCGCGGTAATCATGTCTTCGAACACGGACCGGCGGCCTTCGTTGGATTGCAGGGCCTCCAGGTATTCGGAGTTGCGGTCACGCGCTTCGTGCAAATCTCTCTCGAAGCGGGCCAGGGACTGCGCATGGGTAGCAAAGCGGCTGTCGAAATCCCGATTGCTGGCCGCCAGCTTCGTTTCAAACTCGCGGCTCGCGGCCACGAGCTGTGCCTGGATCTGCTGGTTGCGCTCACTGAGCTGCGCCTGGATTTCGCTGTCGCGGGCGCGGCGTGCCTCATCGGCAGCCTGGTTGTCGTGCAGCGCTTTCTGCAACTCGACGATGCGGGCCTGGGCGGCAGTCGCAGCCGCTTCCGTGCGTGTCAACTCATCGGTCAGTGCACGGGCGCGTTGTTCGGTTGTGTTGCGTTCGGCAACGGAGCGCTCGAGCTGCTTCTCCATCTCGGCCAGCCGCTCGCTCTTCCTCGTGAGCCGGTCTTCGACATCACGCAGCGTGGTCGCCAGCGAGTGGAGGTTGGCTTCGAGCTTGGCGCGATTCTCATCGATGACCGTGTTGGCGACGTCGGTGCCGGGAGTCTTCGATACACGCAAGGACGGCGCGGGAATGTGCCATGTGTCGGTGGTGTTGAGTGGGTCGCGCTCGGACACAGCCACGGCATGGGATCCGGTGCTCGCGGTTGAAGCGGCGCTCGCCTCATAGGCCGCTACATCGAGAACCGGCAGTTCGGCCGTGATTTCCAGATCATCCTGTGCGGGCGGCGACGATTGGCGTTGTTGTAGGTTCATCGCATGTCTCCTGGCGCGGGTACTGTCCGGACACTTCCGGTCAGCCGCGGCCGGTCCCCTGCTTCATATAGTTGTGGACCTAAGTCTAACGCTGCAGGGCACCGTTGGTCGCTATTCAAGACCAAAGTGTGAGAGCTGTCGCGCAGATGTGACATAAAGCCGTTCCGCAAGGCGCGAAAAGGCCCCGCGAAGGACTCAGCCGCGCAGAAATTCCCGGGTGACCTCGACCACAACCTCGGGGGTAGCTTCAAAGAGGCCGTTGCCCTGGTCGGCAAGGTCAACAAAGCGCGCTTTAGGTAACAGCTCGCGGGCACGGAGAGTGGCTTCCCAAAAATCATCCTTAGGACGCAATACCAACGCAGATTGTGTGACGAGCGCAAGCCGTTCGCGTGACGCGTACTGTTGCGCTGCAGCCAACGCCCACGCTGTATGAACTCCGCTTTTCAACTTCTCGGCGAAAGCACGCGCGCGTACTTCCAGCGGAACGCCAGGGCCATATGACTCCAACGTTCGCTTCCACTCTGTCAGCAGGTGGCTGCCGTCTTCCGAGGGCAACCAGGACCCGCGCCTGAACGCATCGCGTTCTGCATCATTCAAAACAGGAACCGACACCATGACAACACGGCGGATCTGTTTGGGCCGCGCAATCGCCATCTCGGCCGCAACCAACGCACCGGCCTGATAACCCAGAACATCGATCTGCCGGAACCGCATCGTGTCGAGGAAATCGCCGAGCACGGCCGCATATTCCGCAATCGTCGGGCGTGAAGGCGGAGGATCCGACTCCCCGAATCCGGGCAGGTCAGGTGCATAGACAGACCGGTCGCGACCCGAGAGAGCGAGGAAGCGTTCGAAGACTCGGCCCGACCCCGTCGTCTGGTGAAGGCACAGGAGCGGGGTCCCTTCCTCAAACCCTCCACCGGGGGGAATGGCGTTATGAATATGCAACTGCCCGAAGCGGCATTCGAAATAGCCGCGACGGACGCGCGGCTCCGCCGCTGGTCGGTTGGTGACAGTTCCCTTAGCCATGTACGTGCTCCGCCATGTAATGAATACTGCCACGAACCGGGACCCGCCATCTGCACCCGGTCACGAAAGTGAATGCGCGCCCTTGCCGGGGGTCGCCCCCACGGACAAAGCTCTGAGGATCACTGGAGGTTCCGCATGGCAAGGTCATTCGTTCTTCTGACCCTGGTGCTCGCACTGACCGGCTGCGGGGTTGCCGAGACAGGCTCGGCGGCAGCCGCTGCCGCCGCTTCGAAGGCCCAGGAGGCACGCGAGGGGCTCAAAACCGAGGCTCGGGTGCGTGAACAACTCGACGCGGCCATGAAGCAGGCCGCCGATCAGCGTAAAGCGGCCGACGACGAATCGTCGAAGTAACGGGGGTGGGTCCGCCCATAACGGGCGGACCCACCTGGATCGCTTTACTTCTTGCGAGCCGCTTTGCCCTTGGCCTTCGCCTTCGGCTTGCTCGCCTTCTTCGCTACCTTCTTCGCTGCCTTTTTGCCTACCGCGCGCTTCGCTGCCGGCTTGGAGGCTGCTTTTTTGGCTGCCTTCTTGGCGACCTTCTTGGCAGCCTTCTTCGCGGTTTTGCCGGCCTTCTTCGCTGCCTTCTTGGCAGCTTTGGCAGGCGCCTTCTTGGCGGGAGCTGCTTTCGCAGGCGCCTTTGCGGGAGCTTTCTTGGCAGCCTTTTTAACGGCCTTCCTGCGCGGTGCCGGCGCGCCATCGGACTCGGCTGCGCCCGAAGCGGCCGCGGCAGACTCGACCAGCGCAATCGCACCGCCCTGAGGATCGAGAACCTGGACGATCCACGAGCCGCCCGGAACCTCCATCGGCCCGTTCAGGACCCGACCACCGGCGGACTTCACCGCAGCGGCTGCCTTGGCGGCATCCGCGACCCGCACATAACTCAGCCAGTTGGGCGGCGTGGAGTTGTCACGGACCTTGTATGCGCCACCCGCGTCTTTACCTTCGTGGGTGATGATGTGGTAGACCATATCACCCATGTCGTGAGCGGCGCCCCGGGCCCAACCGAACAGCTCCGTATAGAAATTCAAAGCCGCGTCCGGGTCCGTTGTAGCCAGCTCGTGCCAGGTGAAGTCACCCACACCACCGCTGGGTGCCGTGCCTTCCTCGGGCATCCCGGACGGAGTGAACACTGCGAATGCCGCGCCCTGCGGATCCGACAGAACCGCAAACCGGCCGACATTGGGAATATCCGCCGCGGGCTTCAGAAGCTTGCCGCCGAGTTTCTCGGCCGCCGCGACCGTCGCGTCAACGTCAGGCGTACCTACATAAATGATCCAATGTGGCGGCGTACCATCCGCTTCCGGCAGGGCCATCAGCCCGCCCGCACGGGTCTTGCCTGACATCCAGAGTGAATAGGAGGGCATTCCCGAGTCTTCCGCCTTCCACGGGACGACGCGCGAGTAGAAATCGCTGGCAGCGCCGGTATCCGTAGTCATCAACTCGTGCCAGACAAACCGTCCCCGAATCTCCGCGTTGCTCATGGCGAGTTTTCCCCTTGTTTGGAGCTATCCGCGCGACATTCTGCACTGTCTAACGCGCGAACGACAGACTCACGACGCCGACAACAATGCAAACAGCACCAATAATCCGCTCCGGCGTGGTTCGTTCACTCAATAACTTCGATCCCATGTAGGCACCGGCGAGGGTTGCAAGCTCGCGCGCGGGCGCAATGTGACTTATCGGAGCAATCCGCATGGCGAACAGCACCAGTATGTAGCCGATTGGACCCAGAACACTCACAACCATTGCCGGGCCTGCGTACTCGCGGGCCTCGCGTTTGACTTCAGCCCGGTCTCGCCAAGCGAGCGGCGAGAGAACGATGATGCGGACCAGGTTGCCCGTGAAGTCCACAATGAACGGGGAAATCGCGAGCGCCTTGACGGCCCATCCATCGTTAAGCGTGTATGACGCGATGAATACGCCCGTCAAAAGCCCGAAGAAGATGCCCTTACGGGGTGCACGGTGTGGCTCACGAGTCAGACCGGCCACGAGAAGAATGCCGGCCACAATCAGCAGCATCCCTAGCGCCGACAGAGCCGTCGCTTGCTCGCCCAGAAGCAAGACGGCTCCGATGAAGGACAACAAGGGACCAAAGCCGCGGGCTATCGGGTAGACGAGCGACAGGTCCGAGCTTCGGTAGCCCGCCTGCAGGGACAGCGAATAGCCCAGGTGCAGGACGCTGGTCGCGGCGAGCGCAACATACTGCCGCGTGTCGAAGTGGGGGCGATGCTGGATGCAGATCCAGAGAATGATGGGCAGGTACAGTAGAGCGGAGCCGACCGAGTAGAGCCACACAAAGTGCCGCGCGTGAGCGGCCCTCTTCGCGGAGATGTTCCAGGTGGCGTGCGCAGCAGCGGCGAGCAGCACCGCGACGAGTGCAATGGTCGGGATAGCTCAGGGCCTCTGTGCTAAAGCGACGAAGTCTCCCACAAACGAGCCCATCTCGTGGGAGGCGTGCAGCAACTGTGCATTGAGGGTCATTCGAGCGCGACCGCGACGCTCGAACGTCGTCCGGAACTTCTGCCAGGCACCCTCATCAGCGAAATCGCACACGGCCTCGAAGTCGCCGCGCATGGGCCGCTCGTACTCCATGGAGCTGCGCTGTATGACCAGTTGTGCATCCAGGTGCTCACGGGCCAACCGCAGGTGCAACAGTGTCCAGGCTGACAGCGTGGCGAGCACGACACCGCTGCCACCGAACACCGTCTGATGATGGTTGATGTTGGGTCCCAACGGTGCAAAGAGCAGCACTCGTTCCGGGGTCGCGATTCTGACCTCGACCCCCATGGCCGCCGAGAGGGGGATATTGGAGTGCAGATACGCTTCAATCTCGGTCGTCAAACAGGTCCCCTGCGCAAGGTTCCGCTCAAGGCTGAGTCGAATTGACCGCGGTTTCCGCAGCAATCGGGGGAGCACGCTGCACATGCTCTCGCCAGATCAGGTACAGGCCGCTGGCAATCACGATCCCGCCGCCAATATAAACACGGCTGGTCGGGAACACTCCCCAGATGACGCGATCGATGCCGATTCCCCACAGCAGGGCGGTGTACTCAAAGGGCGCGACCACGGACGGCGGTGCATTTCGGAACGCTTCGGTGAGCAGGTGCTGTGCGATCGCGGAGAAGAAGCCAATGGCCGCGAGCAACAGCCAGTCATCGCTGCGGATCGCCACCCAATTGGGCAGGGCCAGGCTCACTGCCATCACTGTCATCAGACTGATCATCCAGAAGGTGACGCTGACGGTTGAATCGGTGCGAGTGATGATGCGCAGCGCAATCGCGTTGAACGCATAGCCGGTGGCCGACACGAGCGCGGCGACGGCGCCTAATGAAACGAAGCTCGACGCCGAGGGCTTCAGCATCGTGAATACGCCAATCAATCCGACGCTGATGGCAGCCCATCGCCGCCAGCCAACATGCTCACCGAGCAATGGCACAGAGAGCGCGGTGACGATGAGGGGTGCGCTCAGGAAAATTGCATAGCAATCGGCCAGCGACAAAGCGCGGACGCCATACACAAAGGTCACGAGCACGAAGAGCTGAAGCAGGGCACGAAGGAAATGCATGCCCATGCGGACGGGCTTCAGAGAACGCAGGCGCCCCATCAAGAGAAGGGGGACAACCATGAACGGAATGGCCGCCGCGCCTCGCAGCGCGACCACTTCCATGGGCGGGTAGTGCGCCGCGAGAAGCTTGAGCAGCGTATCCATGCCGCTGAACGCGGCAACCGCGAACAGCATGAGGGCTATTGCTTTAAGAGACCGCCCGGCCTCCGGGCGATCCATACCCATGGCCTCAGACGAGCGAGTCGGGCTCGGCGGCCCGTTGCGGCGGATGGAACACTGCCGAGCGGTAGCCGCGACCCAGGAGCTTCGACGGGAGCGGGAACGCACTCGCCAGGGACACGATGAGCGAGGACAAATACGGTACCGACTGGATCAGCAGCACAACGACCCAGGCAATGCGGTCCGGACCCCGCGTCTGGTACGTCGTCGAATGTGACACGCCCCAGGCCGAAACCCACAGGCCCAGCATGATCAGCGTTTCATCGCGGGCCGCACCCAGCGCCTGAAGTACACGCTGCGTCCCGGCATTCTTGGGTGTGCGGAAGAAGGGCTCGCCCCGGGTGAATAACCCTTTGAGGACGGCTGTACCAATCGTATGGGTCAACGCGAGTCCCGCAACCGCAGCCGCGAAAGTCTGGCGAATGTTCGCCCCCACCCTGACTTGATACAGGTGCGCCAGCTTCGCGAGCTTGAACGTGAAGAGCGAGAGCGGAAGTACCGAGTACATCATCAGTGGCGGATCGATCTGGCGTGGCAGACATACGATTGCAACGCTCCAGGCCAGCGCCGCAATGTTGAATATCAGGTTGAAGCCGTCAGCAACCCAGGGAAGCCAGCCGGCAATGAAATGATACCGCTGTCCCAGAGATAACGTGCCTTTTTCGGAGAACAGCGCACGGGCGTGACTCTTCAGAATCTGCATGGCGCCGTAGGCCCAGCGGAATCGCTGCTTCTTGAAGTCAATGAAGGTGTCGGGCATGAGGCCACGACCGTAGGAGGTGGGTACGTAGGACGCTTCGTACCCCGCTTCAAAGATCCGCAGCCCGAGCTCGGCATCCTCGGTAATACACCACTCGGCCCAGGCACCCGTGGACTCGAGAAGGTTGCGGCGAACGAGTGTCATCGTTCCGTGCTGGATGATGGCGTTGCGTTCGTTGCGCGTGATCATCCCAATATGGAAGAAGCCGCGATACTCGGCGTAGCACATTGCCTTGAACGCACTTTGGTTTTCGTCGCGATAGTCCTGCGGCGCCTGGACGATCGCAATGCGCTGATCCTGAAAGCCGGGGACCAGCTCGCGCAACCAGTTCGGCTCGACCACGTAGTCGCTGTCGATCACCGCCACAATCTCGGCATCCGCGCACGTTTTTCGCAAGGCGAAATTCAGCGCACCCGCCTTGAAGCCGGCCAACGGGGCAACATGGAAGAAACGGAATTGCTCGCCCAACCGGGCGCAATGCTCTTGCACGGGACGCCAGACAGTCTCGTCGCGCGTGTTGTTGTCGATGACCAGCACTTCGAAGTTGGAATAGTCGAGCCGGGCCAGGGCATCCAGGGTCTCGATCACCATCTGCGGCGGCTCGTTGTACGCCGGAACGTGAATCGAAACCTTCGGCTGCGGCTCTCCCTCCGCACGCACCGGCGGGGGACCCAAGCGCAGGCGCGAGGTCACCCAGTGGGCCTCCGCCCACTCATAGGCTTCCAGCAGCAACACGAGCAGCACACCCAGCATTCCCATCAGCAGCATCACGCCGGAAACGACATTGGCTACCGTCATGTACTGTTGGGTGAAGTCGTAAAACACCCAGACTGTGATTGTGGCGGCGGCATACACCACGAGCGCAAGAAAGCTGCGGCCGCGATTGCGCAGCGGTGTCACGCTGTTGAAGTAGAAAATAAACAGCACAATGAACGCCACCGTCACCGAGATGGCCGCCAGCATGTGCCATTCGGGGACCCGCACGATCCCGGCGGTAAACTCGAATTTCGGCACCCGGTTCACGTTGTAGACACCCCAGTACGAGCCGACATCGCCCTCCTGGGTTGCCTTCCAGGGCTGGTCGAACGCTTCCATCACGTAGTAGACAAAGTGTTCGTGCTTGGCGCGCGCCAGAAAGCGCCTCAAGAACAGAGCCTCATTCGCTTCCGATGCAACAGCGGACTCATGAGTGCGACCGCGGCTCGGCCAGCCGACTTCGGCAATGATGACTTCCTTGTTGGGGAAGGCTTTCTGGATGCGGTGGAACTGGCTGATGGAATAGTCCACGGCGACATCGACCGGAACGCCTTCCCAGTAGGGCAGCAGGTGGACTCCAATGAAGTCGACGTGTTGCGCGAGGTCCGGATGCTCCAGCCAGGTGTTCCAGGGCTCCGCGGTGCCAACCGGCTGTCCGATCGCGGCTCGGGCCCGATCGAGATAGCGTTCCAGCTCCTTCAGCGGCACATAACCCTGAAGTGCCACCTCGTTGCCAACGAACACCCGCATCACATTGAGATGGGTACGCGCGAGCTCAATGGCAGTCTCGAGTTGGGCTTCGTTGGAGTCGCGGTGGTCGTCGATCCACGCGCCAACAGCAACATTGAGCCCGTGGCGCGCGGCGAGTTGCGGCACATCCGCCAGGGATCCGGCCACACTATATGTACGGACAGTGCCCACCTTACCGGCGACGAGCTTGAGATCGGCATCGATCTCCGCATCGGTGGGCAGGACGTGAATCGTTGGATCCTCGTCCTTGCGTATGGGGGAGAACGAGAACCCCTGGATGCGGGCAGGCCATGGCGGCTCCGCAGCCGGGCGGTTGAGAAACGCCCAGACGGCACAAGTCAAGACAGCGAAGGCTGCCGCAACAACCAGGCCAGGTAACGACTTCATGGGGTTAGAGACCAACAAGGAGCCCGTGCATCATACTCGATTACACGGCGCAACAATGCCTGTCGGCGGCTGAACGCAGCCTGTCAGCCTCGTGCGACAAACCAGGGGCGACTGGATATGTCAGGTCGCCTGGGAGCTACCAGACTCCGACGTTCTGCATGGACTTCCAGGGCTCCGCCGGCTCCAGCCGGGTCCCCTTTTGGAGCAGCTCAATGGATATGTTGTCCGGGGAGCGAACGAACGCCATCCAACCATCCCGCGGTGGACGGTTGATGGTCACGCCGTGATCCATCAGGCGTTGGCACGTGGCATACACATTGTCGACTTCGTAGGCCAGGTGGCCGAAATTGCGGCCGCCGTTGTAGGCCTCCGGGTCCCAGTTGTAAGTCAGCTCTACTTGGGCGCTCTCATCTCCGGGAGCCGCCAGAAACACCAACGTGAAGCGCCCCTGCGCGTTGTCCTTGCGCGACAGCTCTTTCAAACCAAGAGCCGCTGTGTAGAACTTCAACGACGCATCCAGGTCGGTGACGCGCACCATGGTATGGAGATACTTCACTCAGAACATCTCCGAAGCGCCCGGCGTCGTGATACTGACCTTGTAGCGGGACGGGATGTGATCGCCGGTGATCATCTCGTCGTAGCTCTTGCCGGGGCCCACCATCGGGTACACGCCGGCGTCACGGTCGATGATGACCTCGAGGAAGGCCGGGCCCGGGAAGTTGATGAACTCCTGGATGACCCGCGGCACGTCCTCTTTGCGATCCAGGCGCACGGCATAGCGGAAGCCGTCGGCCTGCGCCGCCTTGATGAAATCCTTCTTGTGCAAAGACCGGTCGCTCGAAGCGAAGCGTCCGTGGTGAAACAGCTTCTGCCATTGTTTCACCATGCCGTCGCCGAAGTTGTTCAACACAACGACTTTGACCGGCAGGTCGTAGGTAGTGACCGTCTCGAGCTCGCCCATGTTCATGCGGATGCTGGAGTCACCATCGATGTCGATGACCAGGCGCTTGGGATTGGCGATCTGGGCGCCGATGGCAGCGGGCAGCCCGAAACCCATGGTGCCCATGCTGCCGGAGGTCAGCCACAGTCGCGGCTGACGGAAATCGCAATACTGCGCGGCCCACATCTGATGCTGGCCCACGCCGGTGGAGATGATGGCTTCGCCGCCTGTCAGCCTGTTGATTTCCTCAATCACATAGTACGGCTGGATGAGGTTGCTGTTGCGGTCGTAGTTCATCGCGTACACGCGCTTCAGCTCAGCAACGTCCGCATGCCACGCCGAATAGTCAGGGGCAAACTTCTTGCGCCGGCCGTAGGCGAGCAACGCCTGCAGCGCCTCCGGCAACTGACCGACATAACTCCACTGAACGCGCTTGACCTTGTTGACTTCAGCGCGGTCGATATCGAGATGCGCAATCCGCTTCGCGTTGCGCGCAAACTTGGCCGGCACACCGGCGACGCGATCGTCAAAACGGGCGCCGACGGCGATCAGGAAGTCGGCATCATCGACTGTGTAGTTGGCGTAGGCCGTGCCATGCATGCCCAGCATGTGCATCGCCAGCTCGTGTTTCGTGTCGATGGCACCGATGCCCATCAGCGTGGTCACCACGGGGATGCCGAAGCCTTGCGCGAAATCGGCCAGGGACACGGCGGCATTCGC
>Ga0307510_10010411_pt1 | contig 11042 bp, 7 predicted proteins | sample 12_EM_MG_FD_207224 | JGI IMG/M metagenome (GOLD analysis project Ga0307510, IMG submission 207224) | Populus trichocarpa ectomycorrhiza microbial communities from riparian zone in the Pacific Northwest, United States - 12_EM | ecosystem: Host-associated > Plants > Roots > Unclassified | place... | reverse complement strand
CCTGTGAATCAATAAATCAAACCCCCACACAAACATCGTATAAAAAAAAAACAAAAAATTCCAAAGAAAACCCAAAGATATTAAGAAAAGAATCCTTTCTCTTCCTTTGTTTTTTCTCTCTTTTTTCGGTTTCTGGGTTCTTAAAATTGTTCTTTCCTCATCTTCTCTGTGTAAATAATAATAGTAATAACAATTCAATTTCAATCCTCGAAAAAGAAACCTTTTTTTCTCTCTCTTACTAAACTAGAAGGAAAAAAAGAAAGCAAAAGAAAAAAACGGCAGCAAATGATATGATCCTGTCAAGCAAGAAGAAAATCTCTTCTTTCAAGAAATAAATCTGTGGGTTTTGTTAGAATTTCAGTTTTAAATAATGGGTGATCTTCAAGTTTGTGACTTTCCGACTGAAAACGGCCATTTTCACGACCACCATCATCACCAAAATGATCATGATCATCACCATGGTCTTCTGGGTTCGGGTCAAGACCCGGTTTCTCCTTTTTCTTCGAATCCGGATCCTTGGTCAATTGTGGAAGAGAATTGGGAGAGAGCAGAGGAATTTACGAGAGAGATTGTTTATAGAATACACCCAACAGTAGAATCCAATTTCAAGAGGAAACAAATTATTGGTTATGTTCAAAGACTCATTAAATCCTCTCTTGGATTTGAGGTTATATTTTAAACAATCCCTTTCTCTTGCATAATTTCTCTTTTTGTTAATTTTTTTTTTTTGATGTTTTTTAGTGGTTTTGTGATGTGGGTTTTTGCTAAAATTTGTTTTTTGGGGTTAATGCGGTTTATTTTGGTGATTATAGGTGTTAATGTAGTTATTTCACCTTAATTTATTGTGTCTTGTTCCTGTCTTTTATTTTTTATTTTATTTTTTATTGCTAGGAGGAATAGGGTTATTATGTGAATTTGTTTGTATTGTGAAAGTTGAGTTACAATAGTGAAAATTTGGGATATTGAAGTGTATGGAGTAGTGATGTTATAAACTGTTTTTGTGTTTGGAAATTGTAGTTGGTTAAGGGGTTTTTGGTGATATAATGCTTTCAAGGATTGGAAAATGGAGTTTAGGGTGAGAGGTTTTTTTTACGTTAATGATTAGTGATTTTACAGTATAAAGGAAGATTAGGTGGTTTGCGTGAATAAGCTCTTTGCGGAGTAATGTTGTGGACAATTTGATTGACTGAGGTAGATACTAATCATGATGATTAGGATTGCAGAGGTATACTTATGTTCTTGTGTGTAGTTAACTGGGTTTTGCTTGTGAATAGCTGAAATGTATGGTATGAGTGCGAGTGTTCATTGATGTGGTGGGGTGATCCCCGGATCTGTTGAAATCTGGATAGTTAGTAGTTGTAAAGTGACCTTTAATGTTTCGATTCTGATCTTGATTCCTGCAGCTGAATTTGGAAGGGTTTATTACTCGAAAGATCAATTGAAATATTTATTACATCGACAATTTTTTTTTGAGATAAATCACACCCAATAAGTTAAGATTGGTATCTGTCTATTCAATTGTCTGCACTGCTTTCTGAAATATCACGAGTTCTAAAAAACACAGAAATAGCTGCAAAAGATATGGCTACTCTTTGAATGTGAAAATTGAGTTATAGTAGTGGCAGTCAGTTTCTTAACGAGTGTAGGATAGTGATGCTATCAAAAGTGTTTGTGTTTGGATATTCCTGTCAGTGATGGAGTTGTTGGTGATGTGGTGTTCTAATAATTTGATGAACATTCGTAGTGGAGAGATGGAGACAGAGCTGGTGTTTGTGTATGTTTTGTGATTGGAAGTATGAAGTAAGATTTGGTGGTTTATGGTTACGGACCCTTAGGCCTTTACAAGGTAATTTATTTTAATCCAATCAACTCAAAGTAGAATTCTAATCATCAGAATTCTTAGTGTAGGAATCAATGTGTTTTGTTTATGTGGTTGATCAGTTATTGTGATTCATGAATTGTAATGCAAGAATAGGTTAATGAGTATGAGTTCATTACGAGTAAATTTCTCATCATGATTAGGTTGCAGAAGTAGATTTTCATTCTGTGTGAGGTTAACTGGAGCTGTACTGGTGTGTTGTTTGTCATGTTTGACATGCGTACAGGTGTTTAGGCTTGTGGCAGGGAGGTCCCGAGTGAGTAAAAGCCTTGATGTTGCAGTAGTTGTAATGGGATTGTGAAAGTTCTGGTTCTGGTGCTGATGCCTAAAGCTTAAATTGAAATGATTTAGTTGGGATTTCAGTTGTTGGTGTAAACATTATCACATTTTTAACTTTTCTCAGTTTAAGCATCACCCATTAAGTCAAGATTGGTGTCTATCTGCTTGATTGTGATCACTTTCTGCAATTAGTGTTTAATACACAGGAGTTACAGTTAATTTCAATGATGTGGATGCTAATGGAATTTGTACCCTTTTCTGGTCATTCTTTCTTACAGGTGTTCCCATATGGGTCAGTTCCTTTAAAGACATATCTCCCTGATGGGGATATTGACTTGACTTCCATTAGCAGTCCTGCCATTGAGGAAGCTTTGGTCTCTGATATTCATGCTGTTCTAAGAAGAGAAGAGCTGAATGAGGATTCTACATTTGAAGTGAAGGATGTCCATTGCATTGATGCTGAGGTTCTTCTCATGCAGATGCCTTATCTTTTATTGCAGTTCTAATTAGTTTAAAGTAGAGAAATTGGTACTTTTGCAGAATGAATGTTCCAGTCACTTCCCTTGTTCCTTCACTTCTGGTTGATTCTGGGTATTTGTTGGCAGGTTAAGCTTATAAAATGTATTGTACAGAATACAGTGGTGGATATTTCCTTCAATCAATTAGGAGGACTTTGCACCCTATGCTTTCTTGAAGAGGTATGATTCTTATCTTCATTGTCTTTTGCACTTATTTTAGGAAAGGTGAGTCTTAAATTAATTTATCTTCTAGCGCCATGCTCTGTTGTAGCACCCAGCTCCCTGATAAAATTAGGATCAAAATTTACAAGTGCTGTAGAATATGATTTTGGTCAAGTTTTGATTGTCATTTTAATATCACTTGTATGCAGGTTGATCGGCTTGTTGGAAAAAATCACCTCTTCAAACGCAGCATTATTTTGATCAAGGCTTGGTGCTACTATGAGAGTCGAATTCTTGGTGCCCATCATGGCTTGATTTCAACGTATGCTTTGGAAACGCTGATTCTGTACATCTTCCATCTATTTCACTGTTCCTTAAATGGGCCTTTGGCGGTAAGATTTAGAGGAATTAACAGTGGATTGTGCTTGTGCTTCTTCAATTGAAATATTGCAGTGTGCATGCAGTATCTCCATGTGTGCAAATTGCAGTGTTCTATGCATTCATGAACCATTGAATTTGCATGCATTTTCTGTAGGTTCTCTACAGATTTCTGGAGTACTTCAGCAAGTTTGACTGGGAGAATTATTGTATTAGTTTAAACGGACCAGTTTGCAAATCTTCCCTTCCCAATATTGTTGGTGAGATACTTGCTGCATTCTTTTTAACAAACCAGTTTCTGATGTTATAGATCGTTTGATGGATTCATATTTGTCTTATGCTTTGTCTCTTTTTGTGCAGCTGAGCCACTTGAAAATGGGCAAGGTGAATTGTTGCTTAGTGATGAATTTCTCAAAGATTGTGCTGATAGGTTCTCTGTCCCATCAAGAAAGCCTGAGATGAATTCACGGCCTTTTCCCCAAAAACATCTTAATATAGTTGATCCTTTGAAGGAGAATAACAACCTTGGGCGCAGCGTCAACAGAGGTTTGAAGCTCTCTTTTTCTCTTTTAATTCTGTGGCACAACAAGAAGAAGAATTTGTATTGACTGATGTACCTGACCTTGGATATGGATTTTCTTTTTCATCACATTGAAATTGTAAAATTTTCAGTGACGTCAAAACTGAGTAGTTTTAATTGTTAAAATCTGTTTTTCTACTGCTCATAGCATGACCATCATGGCTTTTGCCCTGAGATTATTAATGGAATTAGCACCACTGACAAATCCATTATTAGCACTACCTCCTCTACACTTTTGCCCTCATGACTACCATAGCTGCATGGCTACCTTAGATTCTTTTGTTGTGCTTACCTTTGGTGGAAGGTTTGTTCTGCATTGTGCCATAAAATCCAAGCTGTTTATCTTGTGCTAAAGGACAAGGGTAACAGATGACATTATTCTTCTGCTTTTTTTTTTTTTTAATGGGATTCTGTGCAGTTTTAATAAATGACAATTTGTTTTGCGCCTGTTTGTTTGCATGTTGAGTCCAACTAAATGGGCACTTAAGAATGTTTGTGTTATCTCATGCCAATGATTATACCGTGGGTTTTTTGCAGGTAATTTCTTTCGAATAAGGAGTGCCTTCAAATATGGAGCTCGCAAGCTTGGCCAAATTCTTTTGTTACCCAAAGAGAGAATAGCTGATGAGCTCAAAATATTCTTCGCAAATACTTTGGATAGGCATGGAAGCGACTATTGGACAGAAGTGGGAAATTCTGAATTAGCATCTGGTGCTAGAAGTTCTGATAACTCAGTATCACGGTCATCACATTCCGATACTTGCTCTGAAGATGACATGCATCTGAAATTGAATGGTGGCTATGATAATGATACACTATTTTCTGAAAAATCTAATCATACCCCCCCTTTGCATTTCCCAGGGCTATCTGAAGGAAATAGAGAAATGCTTATAAATTTTAGTGCTGATGATGAAATGAGCTGCATTTTTAGGCCAGAACCAAAACAGAACCATTTTCAGAATAGTAATTCAGTCTGTTCATGTACCAAGCATGAAGGAATAGCTCCATCTGTTTCAACAACCCCAAATCCTGCTGATGATGTCCCTGAGAACCTATCAACTACTCGAGTAGAAAAAGACTTTGCTGGCATTACTGGAAACTCCCAACCTTTGAAATCCTTGTTGGGACTCAGAGGGGATCACAATGGCCACTTGCAAAGTTTGGCATATAGTCAGTATTGCCATATGCATGCTGTATCTGCACCTATACCACCCTGTCCTTCCATGTTGCCTCTGTCAGAGAATAAGAATCGTTGGGAAACCGTTCAGCAATCCCTACAATTGAAGCAGAATGGTCATTCTCAAATGAACACGAACCATATTTTTGGAACACAACTCTATTGTGTTAACCCAGTGGGGCCATTTAGAGCTGCTACTGATTCTGAAGAAAAGAAGAAACGACGTGGAACAGGAACATACATTCCCAACATGGTATTTCCAAGTGACTATTATGCTCTCTCTGGCATTTATGCTTTTTGATGATTGTTGGCATGGCATCCATTTTTTTTTTTTTTTATAGAATCCAGGTCTCATTGTTTTTCCTTGCTTATGATTTCGCAGAGTTATCACTCAAGTAGGGGGGATAGGCTGTCCTTGGGAAGAGGGAGGACTCAACCACAAGCAAATCATGGTCAGTTGCATAAATATACCCATGAAAATGGTTTGCCTACAACTTTGCAGGAGAAGAATCTCTCTGAACATGGCCATGATCTTTCAGAGGCTGAATACCCACATCTTGGTAATGGGAAGCCTGTGCCACTAGAGGCCCACCATTCTTACCCTTCTGTATGGGGATCTTCCAATGCCAATGGTTCCTCCCGTGCATTTGTGAGAACTGATTGTGGGTCTCGGGGCCTTCAGCATCCTGAAGGGCCTCCTTCCACGTCAGATTTGGTGGTCCTGTCATGCCCTGGGACCTCAGCTACAAGCCCTGTCGCATCAACAGCCAAGGACCTCGAGATTTTAGAAAATGAGCAAGAAAGGTAAACAGACTTTCCTAGAATCTGTAAATTTTCATTTTCAATAAAAAAGAGGATAATTTAAGGGTTTTTCGTTTTTAATATTTTTTCTTTATAGAAGGTGGTACTTTATTAATACCTCATCATCTGGATTTTAGGGCTTTATTGCAGCAATATCATCTTAAAGACAATGTTCATTTTCCTCCTCTGACTCAATGAAGGATTTTGAAGCGTAGATTAACTGAAGATAATGACTTTAGATTCTAATGACTATCCAAGATTCGGTGAAGACTTGTGTTTTGCTTTTCTTCTTCACCTTCCGTTTGGAGATTGAGGTCATTCTAATGTAGAAAACGACTATTTTTGTCCGCCATGATGGTTTTCTACGCTGACTCTCTGTAACACCGGCGTTTGTTTCTTAGTTCTTATGTTTCCATTTAAATGTTTGTAGGATTTGGAGGTAGTCTAACAGAAAAGGTTTGTGTAGATATCTTTTCAGTGAATATAGAAACATACGAGCATCGATTGTTGATGATAAATTTCAGCTTTGCAGTGAAGACTAGTGGATATTTGAATACAAGTTTTGGTCTCCAACAGAGGAAACTTTTGAATTTGCCCTGTGAATACCCCGTGCCAAATACCCTACAACATGGAGTGGGGAGGACACAGAATTACCAAAGTTTTTTTTTTTTTTTTTTTCTATGCTTTGGTGGAGTTAAATCCTCTGGGTGCTGAAAATCTTCCAAAATGTTGAGTTAAAATCCTGAGAACTTTGTCATCATGACCTTCTCATCCTTCATTTAATCCAAGTGTGGACTTCTAGTCCCTGAAATTTGTCACGAATCTCCCTGTTCTTCATGTCACACAATCCCTTCTTATAATTTCTCTCTTTTTTTTTTTCTCAGTGGTGAACTTGGATCATACTAACACCACCATTTTTAGAAAAGAAGGCCAGAAATCATCTATAATTAGTGTTGGGTTGCTGATTCGAGATAGAAAACGAAGACAATGGAGATGTCTCTCTCACCAAGCATATTTTTATTCCCTTCACATTAACCAATCGCAACATTAAATTAAAAAAAATGATATCTAATGCAATAATGAATTGAAATAGTTTTGGTTAAAAAAAAAGTTTCTATTTTTTTAGAGGTTGTATTGCAACTCATAATTAAAAAGGTACGTCTATCATTAAATAATTTAACTCGGCCTTACAATATAGTTCGAAAACAAAAAATTTGAAAAATAAAATTCTCCAATATATATGTGTGTTGATATGTTATTCTGCCAAAAAACAGAAAAATAGAACAAAATTCAGAAATCAAGTGCTCAGATGCGCTCGCTTTCGTCCGATGATGATCAGACGGTAGTGATAGACCCTATCATCACGTTGAGCACAGAGGTCATCACAGCTCAGGATTTGCACCAGCCGGGAATCGAACCCGGGTCCGTACCGTGGCAGGGTACTATTCTACCACTAGACCACTGGTGCTTGTTGATTCTCTTCTCCAATATAAATATAATTAAATATATTACGTTCTCATCCAATATCAATCACCAGCTAGAAAGTAAACACGTCATAAAAGAGTGACATTTCTCATAAGAATTTAGAATCAATCATTGTTAGAAATTACAATTATTAAATTCAGCACTATTGCTTAGATTGTTAGTCTTTGCATTCTAAATAGCATAATATATACTCCCTTAGCTTTATACCAGATTTGTTGCCCATACTTGGCCGCCGCCTGGTTAAATATATATTTTTTACATTAAAAAAAAATACTAAGAAAAAAACAATTTCTATTCCGAATCATTAGTTCAATTAGTAATTTAAATAATATAAATAAAAAATAAAATAATAATAAATAAACTAATAAAAAAATAACAACAACAAAAAAGTAAAAAAAACCTGATCTAAGTCCATCTACAGTATAAAAACTCAAAGTTAAAGGATAAAATTAAAAAAAAAAACAAAAAAACCTAGTTAAATCGATTTAACTCACAAACTCCCGTGGCTATAAACTTTGAGATAATTTTATAGAAAAAAATGAAAAAAAGTTTGAAAATCTATTTCTAATAAATCAAATGAGAACATGATAACTCTATATTAAACAAAATAAAAAGGATAAAGATGAAGCTCAATCTCTAGAAAATAAAACATTGTAGGATGAAAAAAAATACATAATTAACAAAAGGTTAAAAAAACTCGATCCGAGTCCACTCGGGTCAAGATGAAAAATCTTTAACTCAGTCTTGATACTAGTGTAACCACGTTCGAAAGTAAACTACATAAAATCATGAAACTCGATTATCGAACAACAAAGAATAAAAACAAAAAAAAATTAATTAAAAAATAAATGGGAAAACAATTGAGGAGCAGACTTGAATTACTAAAAAATAATAATAAAATATTTATAATTTAATAAATTATATAAAATTTAAATAATAAAAATCAAATATAAATAAAAAATAAATTATAAGAGCTACTCTGAATCTTTAGAGGGCCGGGTGCTAAATTCAAATAATGATAATAATAATAAATTGCTGTCACGCCAAACCATTTCTTGTAGAAACTTACTTATTGTATTCATAAAATTGGACAATACGATGAGATAGGCTATTGCTATTTACCTAGGTCTATATAAAGATTGTGTCCCAGCAGATCACTGCAACATCTGTTATAACTCTCTTTGCTTTTGCTTTTATAATTCTCAAACAATCTTCTAAACCTGAAAGTTTAAGATATTATATAAAATTTTAAAATATAATTTTTATTATTTTCTAATATATTTTTCAAATAAAATTTCATTTGAACTTGAAACTTGTATAGATCCACACTACTTTATAGTTGATTTTTTATCAAATAAATAAAAAAAATAAGATTCAAACTTGTAATCGCTTGATCATCAAGACTAAAAACCATCTAAATCTAAAAACTTAAACTGTTATTTTCTAACAATAATATCCTTCTCCCATTACCCTTATTTGGCTCTCCTTATCACCTTCTTGCATCTTTGTTCTTTAGGCTGGTTTCTAGCATTTTTTTTCCAACGGTAAGAGCATATTGTTTGTTGAGGTTTAATTTTTCTTAATTACCTCGCTATCATTTTATTTATCATGTGTTGGATTAAGTCCCAATTATTCTTTTTTTTTTTATTTGGTTCTTTCCTTTTCTTCGATGCAAATGACGCGTCTCACTCACTCCTATTAGGGCAGGTGAAACCTTCCTTTCTGCTCTTTTCAGCCTTGTTATTGAGTGTGGCACTAATCGATCTATACTCTGCATCAGCTCTGAGTTTTTTTTTTTTGTTTTTCCAGTGTGCATTTTATCTACAGTAAGCATTGTGTCACTTTGCACTGTGCTGGGGTGACATTAAGCTAAATGATGCTAGTCCCCCTTCTCCAACTCGACTATTTAACTTGATGCATGGCAACTCTCATTTCGATATTTTTCATCAGCTCGCTCATGCTCTTTCAAATGCTTATGTTTGACTTTTTCTTGAGATCTATCCCACTTTTCCAGGTTTATTACTTGAACCAAACTTTAACATGTTTCGGTCTAGCCCATTAATTAATGGTTAGGTTCGATTTTGCAATGGTCGGTTGTCGTTTCATCCCAATAGCTCCTCTCGAAAAACAAGAGCATAGCTTTACTTATTTTTCACTTTGAAATTTACATGCCGTGTGCAGCAATCCCTCTTTCTCTGTCATTTGCAGGGTGTATCTAGCTATGAACAAATGTCTGAGCTTTTTGAAAAGGCTGCATATGCGCTGGTTTATTTTTTGGGACAGTTGTGAAGCAAGCAAGCATCGCTTCCTTCTACAAACAGTCTATTTATGTTAACTATATGTATACCTTTTCTGTTATGTTTTGAATTAATTACAGACATGTATCTTGCCAAGATTTTCATACAGGTTGAGAGTAAAAATCTCGATATTAAAATGATGTTGGGAGTTGGAACCTCATTTGCAGCACATAGCAGTTGCTCCTCTCCTGATCATACTTCCCGTGCTAGAGAGTCAGGTATGTCTAGACTTGTTGTTTTCTATCCCGAAGAAACACTAAATAAATTTTATTTCTCATTACCTGTAATAATAAATTAAGTTGCTTAAATTAATTTTATATGTTTGTAATCCCACTTACCCCAGACTCAAAAGCTTTAACATTTATTTGTTTGCACAGCATAACACATAGTGAATTAGCCAAAGAACAAGACTGTCCTACAATTAAAAGCAGCTCACGTTCCCAGAACTGGTCCGCGGCAACTCCAGGTTTTATAGATACGCTCTCGTAGTATAACTTAATTAGTCAGGTTTGATGTTCCATAAATTTTAAGGTTATTGAAAAATTACATGATTGTTAATTTCAGGATTTGTGGGATTAGTCGAGAAACACGCAAGCTAACCCAGACATCTACGATACTAAAATAAAAATAAAAATTATGCTCTCTTCTGGACTATAAAACATTGAAAAATTAACAAAAATAAAATAAAATTGTGGCCCATATGTCCACGATAAGCTATTTAATGACATTATAGATATTTATTGTATCTCAAAGTTGGTTTAATCTTTTATTAATTAATAAAGAAACTCTTATTTATTTATTTATTTATTATTTTTGGATCAACATCAACATATGATGTCATAGATGACTAAATTTTTCATAGCCTTACATCACACTTTAATTGGACCTAATAGCACATAATCCTTGTATTAGTAAAGCCAAATTATTAAACCTCTATTTCTATGATTAATTAACAAGTAAGCAAAAATTATTATTTCTCTCACTTCGTTTGTTTCAAATATTCGATTATTTCTCTTCATAAAAATGTCCAGTAAAGCCTTAATTCTTTTGAAGCAAACACAAGAGAGATGAAGGGTTTGATACTAATATATTATCATCACCGTTAATTACTGATTCCATAATCATGCTTGTAATTAAAAACCTCCATTAATTAATTACTTGATTCTCCACCTATTATCTGAGGTCCTCCATGAACAACACCAGTTGGTGGTGGGCTCTATTGTCACGGTCCAGCCATCACTGTGGCCCCACGTTGCCATGGAAATGAAACAATGAAAAGTCGTTCTCGGTAGCAATAGTAGACATGTCCTATGTTTTTCTACATTCAATCCAAGTCACCAGCTAATGGCAAGCTAGGTAGATACATTGTTTCTGTCATTTCATTTTCAACACATGGATTATGTAGCATTTTTCTTGGGTAATCTCTATTGTTCTATAGTACTTCACAAGTGAAGAGAAGGTTATATATATATATATATATATATAT
>Ga0307510_10010410_pt1 | contig 11042 bp, 5 predicted proteins | sample 12_EM_MG_FD_207224 | JGI IMG/M metagenome (GOLD analysis project Ga0307510, IMG submission 207224) | Populus trichocarpa ectomycorrhiza microbial communities from riparian zone in the Pacific Northwest, United States - 12_EM | ecosystem: Host-associated > Plants > Roots > Unclassified | place... | reverse complement strand
TATTTGGTTACCAAGGTCTTATGACCCGGGTTACAAGTTTGATAAGTTAACTCGGGTTGACTTGGGTCATTCTTGGATCCTTTTTTTAATTGAATTTTTTTCAGTTTCTTCATTCAACATTGAGTTTATTGAAAATTAAACTTTATAATTTATTTTGATTTGTTTTATATGGGGTTATCATGATCTTATAACTTGGTATCTAGATTGGCAGGTTAACTTAGGTTGACTTGAATAGGTCCAATATATTGTTGTCTCAATGTTTAATAAAAAAATCTCATCTTAAATATTTATTTTGAGTTAAATTACATTTTTACTAGTCATCTAGGTTGCATTTGGACCTGCTAAGACGACCGAGTCACATCGAATCAATTCTTACATAGTTTATTTTTTTCTACTAGAAAAAATATTAACATTAAAATAATTGATATGATCCACAGCGTAATGCATGATAAATTATCTACTTTGTACTAAATAAAGATATCAATCTTTTTGTTTTAGATCACAACACAATATTGTTTGCTGAGTAAATTAGTACATTTTTAGTAGTATGAGCACTGACTTCCTTTAACTATCGACTATGACAGATTCTATACCTAAGAAACCCCTAGATATATGGAGAGATGCTGGGCAGCCACTAAAGGACTACAATAGATATATGGCATGTGATCATGCATATCTTCTCAAGAGGAATTTGGTACGAATCGAGTTTGAGAATGGCAATAGGCTTTTGCCTAAGGTATTCATAGAAGATGGCCTTTTCAATGATCTTTACCTTCCATGGCAAGATTCACTTGTCATCAAGCTTCTTGGCAAATAGATTAGATTTTATCAGTTTAACATGAGATTAAAAAAATGATGGAAGTTGACAGGTGATTTTGAACTAATGGATGTTGCGAATGGCTTCTTTATGGTAAAATTTGATCTTAAACAAGATAAAGCGAAAGTTATCAATGAAGGCGGATGGTTTGATCATTACTTAACTATTAGTCATTGGTCGGTGGATTTTGTATCATCATCTGCTAAATTACATTGTACTATGGTTTGGATTCGTATCCCTAATCTAAACCTAGTATTTTATGATGAGAATCTCTTGATGGTCATGACATTAACGGGTAAACCCATTAAGGAAGATATGCATACTCGCAATGTAGAGAGGCAGATTTGCAATAGTTTGTGTTGCGATTGAGCTCAATAAACTAGTGGTGGGTAGAATTTGGATTAAAGATCACTGGTATAATGTTGAGTATGAAGGACTTCACATAATATGTGGGAAGTATGGATGTTATGGCCACTATGACAGGGATTACAAGTTAGTTAGGGGGATCGGACCCACCACGGTTGAGTCAAATGCTACTGCTCAAGTGGAGGTGGTGCATGGTGGAGGAATCGTGAAAGGTAGTAGAAGCCATGACAAAATCTAATCCCATGAAAGACATAACTGTTCCCGCAACAAATGGTGACTAGTTGACAGTTACAAGAAAAAATAAATCGTAAATTGATCATAAAGCTAAGAATAAAGGGACTGGTTATGGAAATGTACACGATAGATTTACTGCTTTAATAGAGTAGTTGACGTGCATCCTGAAAGCTTGGAAGTAGCTGGACCAAAGTTTCATGTTGGGGAGGGTATGGTCTGAAATCCTATTCGACATGTATGGGCCCAACAAAAAAAGAGAGTTAGGCAAGATGATCCCACTTTAATCAACCCCAAGCCTGTTAATGATATTTCTACAAAAAGAATTAATAAGTAAACTGATCGTTTTCTCTATTGGAGGGTTTGATGAAGGTATGATGGGGAGCATTAAAGGCAATGAAATAATGCAGCATGCAAAAGGGAATTTGAATCCAAGTTTTATTTCAACTTTGACGAGTGTCAATGCTTATACTCCGACCTTTGTTTTAAAAGATACTCCTCTTTACCTAGGTATTGAGCTTTCTCCTTTTACCTGAACTTTAGAAGGAACTATGCCTAGGGTTGAGGGCATGACTATGCCCCTGAATTGTTCAGGTGATTAGGGGTTTAATGAGGGGAGCTATGCAGATGGATGGTGGGCAGTAATTGTTTTACTATGCTTTTGCTACTTATTATCTATCTTTTTATTATGAATATGTGTACGGATTTTTCTATAATCTCATGGAATGTTTGTGGTGGCACTAATAAGATAAGAAAACGCCACCACAAAGAATTGGCAAGGAGGTATCGTCCTTCTTTGTTTGCCTTGTTGGAAATACATGTCAATTTTTTGTCTGGTTATACTTTAGTGGCTTTTTCTAAAGCCCAAGGGTATGCCGGTGGCATATGGATTATATCTTCTATTAGTTATGTCTCCCTTTCGACCTTGGATATCACTCGGCAATGTGTTACCATTCAGGTTTCTATGGGAAGTAGCTCTTGGTTCTTATCAGCGGTCTATATCTCGCCCATTCCTGGAGTTCAACTTCAACTTTGGGATTATTTGAATACAATAAAGTTGAAAGTGCAAGGCCTTTAGGCCCTCATTGGTTACTTCAATGAAATATATTCTCCTTCTGAAACTTGAGAAAGTCTCTTCTCATAAGCTAGGGCTTCGCGTTTCTTGCAGATGATGTCAGATTATGAGGTTTCAGAGTTGGGCCACCGGGGCCCTAATTTTACTTGGCATAGACATATTCATAGGGTTTGTTACTTAGCCAAACGGCTTGACAGAGTGTTGGCTTCTTTAGGTTAATTGGCAAACTAGTTTTCTTGAGGATTATGTTGAAACTCTTTGCAGGCTTCACTTTGATCATAACCTGATTATTCTTCGTTGTGGGGACCGCCTAGACTGAGTTGTGAAAGACCTTTTAGGTTTGAAGCAGCCTGGACTACCCCACTCGGATTATCAGGATATTGTTTGTAGTGCTTGGGATAAAGGCTATCATAATGTCCTGCAAGGGATTCAGAAGGTTCGATAGGATTCTATTTCTTTCAATCAACACACTTTTGGGAATATTTTCCACAGGAAAAGACGACCTGAAACTCGGATTAATGGTGTCCAGAGGTGTCTTGAGCACTATACTGATAATTCACTTCTTTCTCTAGAAAAATCTTTACATTATGATTATAATGTTGTTCTTCAGCAAGAGGAAATTCTTTGGTTCCAAAAATCTAGAGAATAGTGGGTTACTCATGGTGACAGGAATACAAAGTTCTTTCATGCTTAGACAACTATGCGAAGAGGACGGAACATGATTCACGGGTGTTTTCTCTCTGATGGGACTTGGTGCACTGATGATTCTAAACTACGGGAAGAGGCCATCAAGTTTTATAAGAATTTGTTTTGCCCTAAGGTAACTATTACTGCTCACTTTATAGAGTTTTTATTATGCAATCAAAACAAACTATTTAAATTTAGATTAAAGCAAACCAAGTAAAGATGCAAAATTTCAAATCCAAACATTCATCAAGGCTGTGGTTTGAAATCTTTAAAAAGTAAACTAGTTTAAGCTAGTTATTATCAAACAAAAACAAAACTACGAAATATACTAGTTTGATTGAATTAACTAATATGCGATAAGTAATTAAAAGTGGGGTTTGTTTACGATCTAAACTATTTAAAAACAACTTAGAAAGCTAAGAAAACAAAAAAAAAACCATTTTTAAAAGTAAGAGGCAGAATCGACATAATATAAAAAATAGAGAGAAGAATTGCTTAACTTTATTTGCAAGAAAGTATTCCTTAAAGAAACACCAATAATTGAATTTTGATATATTTTCTAATCTAATTTATGATCATAAATAAACCAACTATAAGCAAACGTTTTTCCACCTATCATTGCTTTTTAGTAAACTTAGCATTCATGCATCAATTAACTCTAATAACATAATAACCTTGGTTAAGCATACAAGATTTGATTACGTGATAATATTAAGATCAAGATAGGTGTGATTAGTTCATGATAATTAAACACGCGTGAAGACTTAATTTAATCAAGATTTATATTTTTCAAGTAACAAATAATCAAACATGGGTTTGAAACTTATATACTCCTACTACTTAAGTCAAGTAATTTTGCTTTCAACATAAACTAATCAACTATCAATCAATTTAAAACCAAAAACATACGATGCACTTCCTATAAAATCTCAATCATAAATTATCGAGTTTAATCATAGAAAAAAATAAGATATTCATATATCACAATTAGATATATAATAATTTTAAACACAAATCCTCATAATAATTTAAGATTCAAGAGCGCTAAACATATAAAATAAAAAACTAAGCTCGTATAAAATTCATGAGTATCGCAATCTCAAAAAAGTAAAAAGACAGAAACAAATAATTTAAAAACAATAAAATCCCTCGTTCTCTTCTTATATTCTCTAAATGTCACTTTTTTTTTTAGAGGTTAGGGCTGGTTACGGGAAAATGAGGAGGTGGAGTAGTTTTTCTAGTAAATAACTAATTCCTAGTCATACTTTAAGGTTTTCTTATACTAATCTCACTCTAATAACTTGTGCATTGACTTTGATTTTCTTGAAGAGTCTCCCTAATCATGTGGAGCCCTTATCATGTCATTAATAAGCTACCATGTCATTATCCCAATATTGAAAGATGGGCTGGACTCATGTTAGTTTCCTGGTAGATTTCAAACATGTCATTCTTTCTCGTCTTAATGATTTACTAAGCCTACCATATACGAATGGAAAGCTTGAGATGTATGGTTTTGAACCCAACTAGAAATGGAGTAAGATTCCGCTTGTGGTGACATATATGGTCTAGAAAGTACATAGAGGTCCAGTTTGACAGGTTTGCAAGTCTTAATCCAATGTTTTACCACATGTTCACATGAACTTCTATGCACGTTCAACCCTTGATTTATGCTCAGACCAATCCTGATTCCACTAGGATTCTTTTTTCAAGTTGGATTCCTAATGCAATTATAATTTTTCACTTTTTAACTCCAATAACTCATCCTAATATGCTCTTTCTAGTCATTTGTTTGAAATTATACTAAAAATACCTCATTTAGCTCATTTTTATACATCACATCTCCATAGCACTACTAAACATAAAACAAGTTATGTTATTATAAGACATAAAACATGCATAAAAGACATAGAGTAAGGTATTAAAAAAAGATAGAATAATATGAGTGTATCTTTTGTAAAAAAAAAACAAAGTGAAAATTGAACAATAAATAATATAAGAAACCAAACATATTTTCTTATTAATCTATTTTAATGAATTTAAATTAAAATTGTAGAAGTCTATCTATATAATAGGGTCACACCTTAAATGCCAAAAAATACATTTTCAACCATTTTTTTTTCCATATAAAACACTTAACTAACACCCTGAAAACCTCAATAAACCTATTTTAAGTCTAAAAACAACATTTAATTGGTTAAAAAATAAAAAGTTAACCTGAATTGAAAAATACTCTCTAGCCTCGATCTATTTTTTTTCGAGCAGATGATAAAAACAATCTAAATGAAACTTCTTTTATTGAATAGAACTCGTTGACTTCAAGATTAATCTTTTTTTTTTTGTTGTACCTTTCCATTATAGCTAATTAAATTGGACAATGTAGTTTGGAAACTTGAAGAAGAAAAACCTTCAAATACATAGATCACAATAGAACATGAGAATGTAAGAGACAATCAACTCACAAAATACCAAAACAACTCATAAAAATATGCAATAAAAAAAGATTTTATGATAAAAAAAATATATTAAGTGACACGTGCAGAATACATGTGCATTGCTTTTCAGTTTATGTTAATAACAATTAACAATTTGCATTTGCCAAAACTACTGATGAAAATAATTATAGAGTAATCTTTTTTCATGAATTCATGAATATTCCTAAATTTTTCAAAATGTCAAAACTGCAGTTTATGAAATTAAAAGAAAGATAAAAAAGCCAAAAGCTAATCTCCAAATCTAAAAAAATCACATTCGCCAAGTTCCTTCAAACTTCAAAACAAAGATAGGATAAATTCCTGTCTTTCAACTCACACAATAATTCTCGTTTTCTCGACAACAACCAAAGATGAAACAAAAAAATTGAAAACTTGATTGAACCAAGAAAACAAAAAAAATAACTAAAAAAACCGAACCATGAAAAAAAATCGATTAAACCGATTAGAATATTTAAAAAAATATTTGGTGTTGTTCGGTTTTGGTTTCATAAGCCTGAAACCGAAAAACCTCAACCGAACCGAACCAATTTAGTTAAAACATATAAAATAACCGAACTGAAAAAACCGAATCAAACTGAAACCAAGTCCATCATAAAACCCATTAGAAAGTCCAAAACAAAATCCCAAAAAACAATATAGTTTCGGTTTTTAATATAAAATAATCGAATCAAACCGAAATTGGTGGGTTGGGTTTCGATTTTTAATATAAAATAACGGAACCGAACCAAAACCGGTCAATTGAAACTGGTTTCGGTTCTGTTTTGGTTTTATTTTTAATATTTTATAAAATTTTAGTTTGATTAATTTTATAAATAAAAACAAATCAAACCAAAAATAATCACTCCTAACATCAATAACCATGCAATATCCGTAAGATAAGAGGTCTCACCTAGGTCCTACAAAAAAAAATATTACAAAGAAAAAGATAAACTATATTTTTACCACTATAAATTCATTTATGTTCAACTTTCACAGCTATATTTTAGGACATTTTTCATTGAGTTTCAATTACTCTTAAACAGTTTATTACTCTATGAATTTCTTTATATATATAAAAACTTTTTTATGAGATGAAAAAATAGGAGAAAGATATGATTTTTGTTTTGAATTGAAAGAAATTATTTTTCACTTATTTAGTTTTGTTATTCTGAAAATTTTAGTTATTTAGTATAAAATGGAAAAATTGAAAATCTCAAGGGTAAAAATGAAAAGAAATCGAAACTATAGGCATTGATAAATCTGCAAAGGCAAAAAAGTTGATGAGCAATGAAGAAAGACCGAATGCTAGATCGTGAAGGAGGAGCTTTAGATACAATAAATAATAGGTACCCACCCCGTTGAATCATTTACAACATATAAGTTGACGAAGGAGGGGAATTTATAGTAGGTAACCCAGCATTTTAAACTATAAATTCTCATTTCTCTGCGTTTTGTTTCCGTTATGATGATTAAATTAAAATCTCTCTCTCGAAGAAAACTAACTTCCTACTTGTCTGCAATAGCAGACCAGATCGTGTTTGGTTTCTGAAAAGGATAAAAATAAAATAACATCTCTAGATTTATAATCCGATCTTTCCCTCCAAATCAAGGAATACCCAGGTAGATTTCTCCACCACCACCACCCTTTTTTTTTATTCTACATATGTTTTAATTTCATTTTTGCTTGTAAGGTAGTCTCGAGCTGATCAAATCATGTTATGTTATGTTAGATGCAAGAAGGAGTAGTTTTTTTTCCTCTCTCTCTCTCTCTCTCTCTCTCTCTCGAGTTAATTGGGGAGTTTTCAATTGGCTTGAGGTTTAAGATCAGTTGAGATTTTTTTGGGTTTGGAGTAGATGAATAGATGCGTTCTTGAAGAGTATTGGCAAATTTCATCGTTTTCGATTGTATATTGAAGTGATTTACACTCGGAAGAGAAGTAACGGCCCATGTTCGTGAGGTTGTATTGCGTTGATTGCATTGCGTATTCACACTCAGATAGCAATTTTTAAAAGTTTTTCTATGCGCTATGTGAGTATTTTGTTTGGTATTATTACATACCAATGATGAATCCATGGCACATTATGGTACTGCAATGCCTACTGATTTAGTACATCCTGGGAATGCACTGGCTTGATGAGGCTGTTATCTTATGTCCTTTATTTAAACTGTCACTGAGATGTGATATTATCCAGTTTTCGTACTGCCTTTTCTTTTTCGGTGGGTCTTCCAAGTTTGACTAATGTACTAGGATGCTCGTCAGCTTTTCTTGCCGCGAGGAAGTTCATTTCTTTTTCAAGCACTGAGAACCGGACTTGATGAGTGTGTCAAGAAGCTATTTGTTGCTGGATTTCAACTTGTATATTTGTGATTCTGTACTTAGAAAATCTCTACCATAATGCCAGTCCCCATTCGGAGGTAAAGAAACACTGTGTTATTTCTTTTCAGCCACAGGTCTATTTTCCTCCTTAACTTACAACTGGATTAGTTTTAACAACAATGGCTATATTTGTGACTTTGACCTCTACTGAACTGCAGTGGAACTCCCAAAAAACCTAGTGAGATGATGAGGCTTTTCATGACAACTTTTATTGGAATAATTTTTGGCTTCTTTTTAGGAATATCCTTTCCAACGCTGTCCTTATCTAAGGTATATATATTTTTAACCTTTTCAATCTCTACTTTATAGTTATGTTTCTCCTTCGTTTGGTTTTGCTGTTGTTTAACGCGGCAAGAAAACTCATGTTTCTATGTTTTATGATTGGCAGATGAATCTCCCATCCAGTTTGTTTCCTTCCATTGATCTTACATATATTGAGGACAAATACTCTGGTCTTTCAAAGCAAGCACTGTTCAATGCTTGGTCTTCTCTAAAGGGTAACAAAGAGGCCTCTCCTTTACTTCCCAGATACAACGAGACTGAGGTATATAGTCTATTTAAGCTAATCCTGATGTGTAAAAATTGGTTAAGTGCTGGTTGTGCATTTAAGCAAAATAGAAACCTGATACTATTTGTGAATGGGCCCAGAGTTTGTGCTGCAATGGTGAACCTGAACACCTGAAGGCATTAACTCCTCTTTATTATGAAACTGTGATTCTCAACTCAAATAGCCTTGTCTTAGTATAACTATTATCCTACTTATGCTGATGCTGGTAGGTTAGTATGCAGCTTGGTCATGAGTGTAGATGATATCTGATTGTGGGGATAACTGTGTGAAAATATATGAAAGAATAAGGAGATACGAGTTCATCCTAAGTAAAAATGGAGGTGGTGCCCTTTGAGGATGAGTATGAGGAAGATTGTCTGAAAAGATTGACATATAGAATGTAGATTTATGGATGCATCTATGCGGCATAGTGATTGGATTCAAACAATTGGAGAGAACAGAGGATAGATAGACCAAAAACTGACAAGGTTTGAAGTGCTAAAAATGATTTATGGTTCACGACAGTTGAGGGATAGATGGAAGCTTGCTCTTTTGAAATTAGAGTGACATCAATTTGAGAATTGTGGAATACTGATACCTTTGCAGCTACCTTTTGCCTGTTTCAGAATTTGATTTCTTTTGCTTCGATAAGGGTGATAAAGGACCAAGGTCAATTACCTTATGTTATTTGATTACTTGCGTTTTACCTTAAGGAACTAATTAACTTTGACTTGCAATTATCTGTAACTAATGATGATGAATTTTCAATAAAAAATGTATCAGCATGGATTCTCAGCAGGCACAATTTTTTACCATTGTGTTTCTAATGTAGATCTGGGTTCCAACAAATCCTCGAGGTGCTGAAAGACTACCCCCTGGTATAGTTGCTTCTGAATCAGATTTCTACCTCCGCCGACTTTGGGGTCTGCCTAGTGAGGTGTTTAAATATCCCATATGAATCATCTTATCATGTCGGTTACTTTCATGCATTTGCATTTACTAGTAGCTTGATCTAAAAACATGAACAGTGTAGGATAAAAAGATCATTTGAAGATGATTTGCATCAAACAGTTGCAATTACATCTAGTTGTATTTAGATAGAAATTGAAAACTGGATAATACATCATAACAAACTGACTCTTCAAAATGATTTAAAATCTTTTCTTTTGTGCTGCGCTCCATTTATATGATTAGATCTTTTGAGTTTTCTTGACTGTCGACTCATCATTTTCTTCTCTAATCCATATCTTTGATTTATGGACATTGCGTCTGCAGGACCTTACCATCCAACCTAGATATCTTGTAACCTTTACTGTTGGCTATGATCAGAAAAAAAATATCGATGCGGCAGTTAAAAAGGTTCTCTCTTTCTCTCATTCACCCTTTTCTCGTGTTCCCTTTCTCAAGATATATGTATTTATATATATATTGTCTCAGTTCTCCGAGAACTTCACCATTGTGTTGTTTCACTATGATGGACGGACAACTGAATGGGATGAGTTTGAGTGGTCAAAGCGAACTGTTCACATCAGTGCTCACAAACAAACAAAGTGGTTAGAAATCCTACCTTTTCTTAACTTTTAGTTAATTCTACTAAATACTTAAGCTGCATTTACTAAAATACTCCTTGAAATTTGGTCCAGGTGGTATGCCAAACGTTTTCTTCATCCTGACATTGTTGCTCCCTACGATTATATTTTTCTCTGGGATGAGGACCTTGGGGTGGAACATTTTGATGCAGAGAAGTACTGGAAGTTCAATTTCCATTTGAATAGAGATGCATATTTTAATAAATTGGAATATGAAGTTTAAATCCAATCTGTTTCAGATACATTAAACTGGTAAGGAAACATGGTTTGGAGATTTCACAGCCTGGTTTAGATCCAGATAGAGGAACAACATGGGCAATGACAAAGAGAAGAGATGGCATTGAAGTGCACAAGTAAGAATAGTAGAATTTCCTAATGTGCCTTCACCTTTTCTTGTGAAATGAATCTCAACGCTAGTGTCTGGATGATATTGATTTGTTTTTCCCTTCCTTCAGGGACACTGAAGAGAGGCCTGGTTGGTGTACAGATCCACATTTGCCTCCATGTGCAGCGTATGCAAACATGATTAAACCCATTTCCAATTTACTCTATTACTGTAATGATTGGGCTTCCTTTTTCTAATCACCCTGAAGATACATTTTGTATTGGGTTTCAGTGTATCTAACATTATATACTTTATGAACAGATTTGTTGAGATAATGGCAACTGTATTTTCTCGAGATGCATGGCGTTGTGTTTGGCACATGATTCAGGTAAAATGAGTGAACTTAAATTTCCTGCCAATGTCACTCCTTTAACTTTAATGTGTGAAATCTGAAACTTGTTCTATTGTAGAATGACTTGGTTCATGGTTGGGGTCTAGATTTTGCTATGAGGAAATGTGTTGAGGTCGGTAACCATTTTCTTTCTTGCACCTGAAC
>Ga0307510_10010409_pt1 | contig 11042 bp, 9 predicted proteins | sample 12_EM_MG_FD_207224 | JGI IMG/M metagenome (GOLD analysis project Ga0307510, IMG submission 207224) | Populus trichocarpa ectomycorrhiza microbial communities from riparian zone in the Pacific Northwest, United States - 12_EM | ecosystem: Host-associated > Plants > Roots > Unclassified | place... | reverse complement strand
TGAATACGACAACAAACTTATCAAGGTATGGTTGGAATACTCGGTTCATTAAATCCATAAAAAGTGTTGGAGCATTAGTTAATCCAAAGGGTAGCACCAAGAACTCGAAGTGTCCGTAGCGAGTTCTGAAGGCAGTTTTCGGCACATCTTGCCCTTTGATTCGCATCTGGTAGTATCCTGATCTTAAACCAATCTTTGAGAATACTTTGGCACCCTTCAAATGATCGAACAAATAATCTATCCGCGGAAGCGGATATCTGTTCTTTACCGTCACTTTATTTAGCTGACGGTAATCTATGCAAAGTCTCAATGTTCCATCTTTCTTCTTCACAAATAATACGGGTGCCCCCCAAGGTGAGTTGTTTGGTCGTATGAACCCTCTGTCTAAAAGCTCCTGCAATTGAATTTTCAACTCATCCAATTCTTTTAGGACCATTCTATATGGTGGTTGGGCTATAGGAGACACCCCAGGCAATATATCTATGGTGACTTCAACTTTTCTTTCTAGGGGTAGTCCTGGCAATTCTTCCGGAAATACGTCCTGAAATTCCCTCATAATTGGAATGTCAGACAGTCCTATTTTACCCTTTTTCGAATTTATCACATAAGCAAGGTATGCTGTACAACCTATCCTTAGTAGTTTTCTCGCAACCATACCCGAGATTATATTTGTAAAATTGGAAATTCTCTCCCCCTTAAAGACCATTGTTTCACCCTTAGCCCCTTGGAAGGTTACCGTTTTTGTAAAGCAGTCTAGATGAGCCTTATTTTTGCCCAACTAATTCATACCTAGAATTATATCAAAATCACTTAATTATAGGGGTATTAAATCTGCTTCTAGTTCACACCCATTAATGTTCCCACCCCTTCAAATACAACATTTGTTTCCACAGTTTCACCCAAAGGTGTCCCAATAATAAATCCTTTTTCTACCCTTTTTGTTTCCTTACTCAATTTGGTTACATTTTTATTTGCTATAAAGGAGTGAGTGGCATCAGAATCAAACAAAACATGCATTTGATAGTCATTCATTTGCAGCATACTTGCCACCACATCTGATGCTGCTCTGACATCCTCCTAGGTCATATGGAAAACCCTTCCTTGATCCCTTTCATTTTGCGCTCTGGGTCGTCCCCTATTTGAGTTAGTTCCTGACTGAGTCGACCTTCCTGGTCTGTTTACTGTGATGGACTGCTGATGACTCTGACTTTGCTGCCTATGTCTCTGAGGTTGTTCGGTGTTTAACTGGGGGCATTCCCTTTTAAAGTGACCCTTCTCATCACAGTGATGACATTCTCTTCCCAAGTACTGACAGGTTTTCCACTTATGACCTTCTCCTCGACATATATAGCATCGTCCAGGAGAAACCATACAACTCCCGGGGTGTCTTTATTCACACTGAGCACATCGAGGGTAGACAATTTCCTTCTGATCATTATGCCCCCTCGCAGCTATAGCCCTGAAGTGAGTCTGACCACTTCCCGACCTCCCACCGAAACCCTGTCGGAAGCTAGTTGACGTCCCCCCTTTCTTTTTGAATGGAAGGAACTATTCACCTCTACCTTTCTTTGGAAGCGGTGGCCTGCCTAAAAATTCCATATCCTTTCGTTTTCCTGCACCCCCATGACTTTGTTGGCCTTCTTCCATACAAGCCTCCAAGGTCTGTACTGCTTCAATCAGTTCCCTTGCTGTCTTGAATTGCAAAGTAATCAACCCCTGCTTCAATTCTTGTCGAAAGCCATCCCTTAACTTTTCTATCATGTGTTGTTCTGATGGAACATAATGTGGTGTGAATAGTGAGAGGTTATGAAATCGTCTCTCATACTCGAGTACTGACATTCCCTCCTATCTCAAGGTTAGGAATTCATGTTCCTTCATCTTCCGATGATATTTGGAGTAATATTGATTCTCAAACTCTATCTTGAAGTCATCCTAGGATAGGGTTTCTGTAGTCCTCCTCAACTAAACTGTCTCCCACCAAGTCATAGCACCATCTAATAGTAATTGAGTAGCACAATCTACCCGCAGATCATGTGGTATCTTAATTTGAATAATTGTTTTCTCCACCTTTCTAATCCATCTTCCCACCACTTCAGCATCCTGTTCACCTGAGTAGGGTTCACAACCCATTTCTCTCATACTCTTTACCAAACGAACTAGATGTACCACGTCATTAGTAGATGTAGCTGCTTCTGAAACAGTTGGTATGATGGGTGCAGGTGGGGGTGCTAGCATAGGAGTGGCAGCATTAGCCATACCTTCCATTACTACTTTGACTAGCTGGGCTAAGAGCATCGGATCAACATAAGAAACAGATGGCCTTGCAGGTGTAGTCTAAGGGGGTTCCTCTACTCGTTCCCGTAGGGTTGACATGGTCGGCCGAACATCCCCAATTTGCCTTGGTGTCTGTCTAATTTAAGGCCCCGATGATTCTTCATGCCCTGCTTGAGTCGATACTACCGGTGCATGTGAAGCAGTATCTTTCAAAGGGCTCTCTTCTTGCCCCTCAGAAAAGTCTATATCTCTATTCCCCCTCCCTGCAGAGGTTAGATCTGTTCTAATCTCTTGACGGATACGTACCATCCTGCAATAAATTAATGAACATCAACAACCTCTTTTGAATTCTTCCCAGAACCCATACCAGGGCTCTGATACCAACTGTAACAGTCCGACTATACGACTTACTCAATGTTAAAAGATCCCAACATATCCTTTTTATTTGAGGGTAAATTTTTTTTTCTACCAAAAATTCGGCAGAGTTTCGTTTGTATTTAGGACATCCCAAATTATCGACAAATATCAATTTACTCAATCAACCCATCATCACAAGGTCTCATAATTCCGGACCTTTCATCAAGCATCATAATTCAACACCTCATACAATCCACACAATATATATATCCTACGAGTAAGTTCAATATGAACATAGTCTACATATCCTAACATAAAATTTAAAAGAAAAGGAATACTAACATGTAAAGAAAGCATTTACAACATAATAAGTGTTCTTAAACATTTCAAAAGGGTTAATTACAAGATAACTAAAATACTACATTCTAAGCTGAACTTTTATAAAAAATACATCAAGGTTTACACAAAAGTATACTACATAAACGCGTTAATTCCCTTTTGTTTAAGTAAAATATTTACATAAGCTTGACAAAGTAGAGTCCTAAACTAATGATCTCCCTAGATATTTGATGGACCTGATACATAAATAAACATACCATTATGTTGATAAAGAATATATATATGCTCATATAATGTATACGAATGAAGTATTAATTTTTTATCGGATCCATAAGAATTCTAACAGAGAACTTATATATATTGCTTATAAATCTTTTAAACCCAATTAACACTCATTTGCATATTCTTAATTTGGATACTCTTATTTACTTGCGTGAACTGGGTGGCCTTGCAAAGTCTAATCTTGAAATTCATCTCCTGGCATTCCTATCACGGATGCCATTAGCCGAAGCTAATCTTGTAAATCATCTCCCGGGCAATCCTATCACGGATACCATTAGCCGAAGCTAATCTTGTAAATCATCTCTTGGCATTCCTATCACAGATGCCATTAGCCGAAGCTAATCTTGTAAATACACTAGGCTTTATTTACTTTGAACATGATATTTATTATAATTACATTCACCAGAAGAATTTTAAATTGTATAAGTGCAAGTAGGAGGGAAAATCACGCACCTGCTTCGCCTGTCTCGCGACCTCCCCTAACAGAAGATCCAATTCTGGTTGCTCCTCCTGAATCACAAAGAAGTTTTTGGTTATGATTCCTTCAAGCCGATATTATAAAGAATCCATATTCATCCATTACTCATATGTTACTTTCTATGCATGTTCATTTCCTCATAATAACATACATACATATATCATGTATATTTTCAGAGTTAGTATCTCAATGTGCAAGTGTTTGTATGACTCAATTATTTTATATTCTTATATATAGTATTCACGTGAAAGTCTACTGTTACTGTCTAACTTTGAACTGTTACTGTCTACACATTGAACTGTTAGTGTCTACACATTCAACCGTTAATGTCCAACCGTTACTATCTAACTTTGAACTGTTATTGTCTACACATTGAACTGTTACTGTCCAACTGTTACTGTCTAACTTTGAACTGTTACTGTCCAACCGTTACTGTATAACTTTGAACTGTTATTGTCTACACATTGAACTGTTACTGTCCAAGTGTTACTATCTAACTTTGAACTGTTACTGTCTAGACATTTGAACTGTTACTGTCTGAACACTCATCAGATTTTTAACTATATCTAAAGTTCTAAAACTCCATTTTTAAGTGAGATTGATCTCGTTAGAAAGTTAAGACACGAGACTACTAGTTCTCTGAAGGAAGGAGAACCCAGTTCTGCCTCCAAGATAGTCAAAATTGCTCATCAACTAATTAGTCCTACTGCCCTACATAATCAGTCACGACTCAGTCTCGGTTGGTAACCCATAACTGGAGTTCTACATCTCCAAATTAAGCAAAACCAGTTTCATTGGTTATCTAACATTCAAATCTACAATTTCTATGAAGGAATCCGATCCTAATTCCCTCATCCTCCTACCTAAAATCTCATCGAAAGTCAGGAGACAAGTCTATTCCAGATTCGTCTCCCCCTCCCCTTCACACAATACTTTCATAAACTACATACCACACACATGAATTAACTTAATCTTAACAATAAGTACTTTTTCCCCAATTCATGTCTAAGAACCTTAACCTATAATTCAATATCAAGGCATCAATTCATTATCAGATTAAAAATGAATTTTTATGATCATTTTAGAACACCTTACCCAGTACGAATTAAGATTTTGATCTTCAACTAGTTGAAGATTTTTAACTCCCTCCTTTCTTTTCTTCTTGTTCGATTTCTTGGTAATCCCTTGCTCTCAAGTGTTTATCCCATCTATAAACCCTTAATCTTGGATGGGTTATTGAAATTTTAGTGTTTCTCTCTTGATTTCGCAAGAATGGGTATAAAACTCCCTATTTTCTCTCCTTATGGTTCCTGTAGATTTTTGGTGAGGAGAGAGTACTTATACTCTATATTTTCCCTTATTTTCATTTAGGCCCCCTTTTTCTTTAAGTGTATTATTCTCTTCAGTTAAATCCAACCCTCAACAGTACCGAGTTTATTATAATGTCTCGAATTATTTCACTCGGAAATTTATATTCAAAAATTTATGAATTCCTGTTTTTATTTAACCATATGCATGAATTTCTTCACTTTTATTTATTTATTTTTTTCTCAGGGTTTACATTATGCATACTGCTAAAACTTAGCTCCATGAAGTGTGGTTCAATGTTGTTTGTGAGCTCAAAATTGTTTGGTTACGAAGCGTCGAGTCATTTCTGAAATCAAAATACTTTTAATCTTTTAGAATTGATTAGCTTTAATTTTGCATGTTGGAGTTTGATCAAAATATTATAGTCAACAATAAAATGTTAAATATCTTTTAATTTCATAACAACAAAAAGAAAGAGAAAATGCATATTTCATTAAAAAGATGATTTAATCCCAAAAAGATACATAATAGCAAAATTCTATAACAAAATTGTTGACAATACAACACCATAATGAGTTCGGCTTCTCCAGCAACATCCATGTCTTGTCATTGTTTATCAACCTTTGTTATACTCATGATGATCCAGTGACTATATGGTAGATGACATTATCATATGCAAACTCAACTTGCCTCTTGTTCACCAACTTCTGAACTTGATAATTGAAATTCTTGCAATTATTCATATCTCTCATCTTGATTATACCACATAAGGAATAATGGCTTAAGGCAATTGTTCTTGAGAGCATGGCAATTACAATGTTATGTCCAATTGTGCTCCTACCTTGGTAATAAAAGTAGGTCGAAATGGGAAGCATCCATGGAGTAAACCATTCTCTAATCACAACATATCAATGCTTATGGTCTTGAAGTTGAAAAATATTTTTCCATCAGCACAATGTCAGCATTGTAAAAGGACAAAGGACTTACATAAGGTTCTTTTTTTATTAAAACTCCTATGTTTATTGAATGACTTTTGTTCTAATGTCTTCCATTGTAACTCTCCATGATCCATACTTCTATGAAATCATTCTCCCTATCAATGCAGATCATGGCAAGTTTTTCTTCATATTTGACAAGCCTAATATCTTTGCTATCATTTCCCTTGAAGACTGGTGAAAGAAGTGGAAACAAGCAATAGCTCTCCCTCTTCACATCAAATGCAAATATGTTTCTCTTTCAAGTAAGCAAACAAAGTGAACCATTCATGAATACTTTTGTCACACAACAAAGGGACTCCTCTTGTGACAACTTTATCTTATCCAACAACTTTTATCTCCAAGTCTTTGAGTCAAACAACTTGACTCTAACGTAATGGTATATATAGAATTATTTATCATGCGGGCAAAACTTGGGTTTCAAAAATCTCATGATCTTGTACTGTAAAAGCTTTGATCTTTCAATCATCATGCTAAATTATATAATATCATATCATGTCTTTGGATTTGAGATCTTTTGTCGTTGTTTGATAATAGGGTTGCCCACATAATAACATAAGCCATGGTATGCGTGGTAAAGTAACACTCTTTGATTTGTTGATGTCAGAATCTCCACATGGTCAGGAATGAAATCAAATGACATTTCAGGATGGGGCTTTGAAGTGTCAATTGAAACAAAGGAAATATGATATTCATTTTTAATCATGCTTTGAATAAAGAATCTAAAGACAATATTGGTTCTTTGGCTATGTAGCTTCATGAAAGTGAATTTATAAGTGAACTTATTGCACTCCATGGATAGAAGCTTAAATTTCCCAACAATCTCTATTGATGAATGCGTTAAAACTTCATAGATAACATCTGGCATAGGTCACGAGCTAAGTTCATGGTAAAGAAGAGGTTCTTGTTACAGGCTTGAAGAAAACCACAACGATGCTTCTAGATTGGAAGTCGAGCAAATCCTCCCCGACACCGTTAGATGTTAGCAACTCTTTATTTTTTAAGGGAAAACCAGATTTAGGGGACCTATAATTCAACCTGTGAGCATGTATGTTAAATGTATGAGCATGTTTTTATATGATGAACTCGCCTTTTAAGAGGTGATACATGGTCACCATGTTTTTATACAAGGCAAACCCTCTTGTATGATGAGTAAGAATTTTGATTCTTTTCCAAACTCTACAACAAAAATTTCTTGAGTGATAATCATTGTGTCACTCGTAAATTCTTAACTTAAGATGTTACATGAAGGGATTGCCTTTATGCTCAACATGTGGAGAGAGCATACATCCTAAAGGTAGGTTCTAATCCTTTTACATGAGATAGGGGGTAGGTTTACTACTTGGTCTCTAAAAAAGGTCTCATGTTGTCTTAGTGATCATCCTCGTGAAAGCAATATAGGGCTCAATAAGTAATGGGATGACACATATATCAATTATTACCAATCTAAGCACTCAACAAAGAGTTGGATGGTTTCACGAACTTAAACCCTGACTGAAAGTCATAGGATAAGCCTCTACTCCCCTAACTAACCTAAAGTTTCCATATGTGTGAATTTCGAAGCGATATATCACAAATAAACTAGTAATGCATGAAGACTTTTATCTATATCCATCCTACATAAATGAACAAAACAAAACATGCTAAAGTGAAATAAGTAAACAAAGAAGTACGCCAAATGTGAAAATTTAAACACATAAAATCACATAACCACATAAAACACATAAAGCCTAGTCCAATCCTGTCAAAGAAGTATGCCAAATGTGAAAATTTAAACACATCAAATCACATAACCACATAAAACACACAAAGCTTAGTCCAATGTTGTCAAAAATAGAAATTCCTCAGTGGAGTTATCATTCTGTCGCACGTAGGCGCGTGGCGTAACAGGACGTCAGGATTAAGGAGTCGCCACCTAATTCTTTGGTTCAGGGTCACTAGAAAACTCAGATGTACTGATCTTATAAAAAAATCCAAGAGTAAAGGACTGGTTGTGGCTAGGGAAGGTATTAACATCCCTAATGCACCTTATCTGAGGTAACCTGTATTATGTGGTCTATATATGGTTTAAAGGTTTTGATGGGTTCCTAACCAATGGTCTGTCTATGGCTCAGAATAAAGATTTACTCCCATTAATAAATCTGGAATTTTGAATTTATTATGGGCTTGTACGCCCAGATATATGTTTATAGGAAGGGTCCATGTAGGTGCTCTAACAGGGTTCACCTATTCTGGAAGGCGAAAGTGTTTCCCACAACTCGTATATTGCGATGAAAAATACTTCCAATTAAAATTGGTAAATATTAAAAAAAAATTAAGAATTTTCTAGTGAACTTCTGATGTCTAAATATCAGCCTACTCGTAATAAGTCTAGTATTTATACCAGAATATTGACCATTAATTTTTAGAGAAAGAAAAAAAATAGATTTATTGAAATATTGGCCAAATCCTTAAAAAAATTTACAAACTTATTGTAAATTCAACAAAAAAGCAAATAAATACAAAACACATTTCTAAATCAAAGCTCCAGAATATTGACCATTAATTTTTAGAGAAAGAAAAAAAATAGATTTATTGAAATATTGGCCAAATCCTTAAAAAAAATTACAAACTTATTGTAAATTCAACAAAAAAGCAAATAAATACAAAACACATTTCTAAATCAAAGCTAAAACATTTTTTTTCTCTTTTTTATAAATAAAAATGCTATTTTTGTAAGGATTGAGCTATATGCAACAAGAAGAAATCATTTTTGTTCATATGAATTAAAACATTTTGTTCAAAAAAAACTTTTATCTTTTTATCATTCATTTAACACAAAATAAAATAAAATGCAAACACACACACATATTGTTTTATTATATTTTTACTCAAACACACCACAATTACATATTTACAAGCCATGAAAATTCAAAATTTAAAAATAAATTCAAACAAACTAAAAATTTTAAATTCACAACATAGTCCTTCCAAAAGTTAGAAACAAGTTGGAGAGATTGTTGGGAACCCAGAAAGCGTACTGGAAGATTCTAGGACTGCCAGAATAGTGGCGGAACATGGGTTTCATGTGTTGTCGCCATCAGCAGCGCGTAGGTTCATACGCTGTCATCGGGGAGGACCAAAAGTGGATGGATTGGGTAGATCTCTTCTTTTTCTTCATGTTTGTACCAGCAGTGAAGGATACCACCACCTACAAAACCAAGAAAAATCCACAAACAATTGATTTTATTTTTTTCTCAGATCTACCTCTCCTTCTCTACTATAACGTTTGTTCTTCTATTTTTCATATTTGCTCATCTCTATTTGCTGTAGACGAGGGTTATTATTGGTGGAGGGAGGCTGATAACGCTGCCATATAGAAGAAAGAAAAGAGGGTTATCATGGCTAACGATGGTGCTGCTACTTCTCTTCCATTGCTGGTGGCTTGTGGTTTGCGTGTGTAAGATGAAGAATGACTGCTACAAGTAAAAGCTGCCAGTGTGGGTTGTTGCCGAGGGAGCTTTGACTGATCAAGAGTTGTTGGTGCACGGTCACGGCTGGTGTTGTTTAGGGCTCACAGGTTTGTAGAGGAATAAGGTTGTTAGTTTCTATTGAAAGGGAGGAGAAAATAGCTAGTGAAAGTGCTGGTTTTTGACAACAACGGGAACAGAGCTATTATTGTGGGGTGCTTGGTGTCATTAGTGGTGAGGATGAAAAAAACTAGGGATGTAAGGTGTTTGGCAGTGAGAGCGCGCAAAGGGAAAAAAGAGGTGGTCTTATGTTGATGGTATCGTGGAGGTTTGGACCGTGTGAAAAGGGAAAGAGAGATGAGGCTTTTTGGTTTGTGCGTGTGTTTTTAGGGGAAGAAGGTTGTGGGTAGCCGGCGATGGGGAAGAAAAAATGAGAGTGAGGAGCAGTCAGTTTTTTGGTCTTCCCAGCGGCTAGGTTTAGGTTTATTTGAGCTTGAAGATGATGGGTCTCTTTTTTTTCTGTGGATGGGGGCTAGGGTTTTCTTGTGTGTGATCTGGTTTTTTAAAAAAGTTTTTTTTTTCCTTTTATTTTTTCCTCTTTTTTTTTTTTTTTTGTGGATGTGATCTTGTAAAAAATTTTGTCTTCTTCCCCTCAATTCCTTGGTCCCCGAACAATTTAAATTTTCTTTGGTCCTTTATTTTCACTTTTGATCTCTTTGCTTTTTTATTATATTTTGATTTTTTTATTATTATTTTTTTTAAAAAGAGCAACACCATTGTTGACTCAAAAGCACATTAACAATTGAACGCGTTTGAAAGTAAACTTTTTATTTATTTTAAATTCTTCGGAAAAAACACTAAAAATAATTTAAATATGTAAAAAACATATATTTTTTGGAATTTTATTATTTTTTCTATTATTTGGTTTTAAAAATAAGTCAAAAATTAAATAGCAACTAGAATTAATTTTGTCACATCGTTTGTACTTGCATTTTACAGTTTGTCTCATTCAATTTCTTCTTCCTGGGTCGATGCCCGAGCATGGGGACAGACTGTAATTTTGTTGGCAATATGCCTACGCTGGTTCAAATCCAGCTCGGATTCACTAATCCACCATGAGAAAACCCAGAAAATGACATTCCATTTATTGTAGGGTTTTCCAGCAACAATAGTATAGCCTTTTTTTTAACCTCCTCCCAAAGAGAGGATCCGTGTCTGTAAATAGCCCCGTCTGCATTACTCCTTATTAGCCTGGTCCCTTCTCATTGGGCTTCTTAGCCTTCAGCATCCCCTTTCTCTTCTTCTTCTTAGCCTTCGGCTATCGGAGATTTGTGGTGGTGAAACGATAAGTTGTTGAATCAAAAATGAATCAATTTACATAAGCTTTTAGACGTGTTTCTAAGACACGTTTTTTTTTTAAAAAAAGATTTTTGTATCCGTCTCCACCATTTGAATCCTTTTTAAATTATGATATGCGAATAAGTTCTAGTGATAAGCTATGTTTTTAGGCTAGACTCAAGTTTTTTTTTTTTTTTTTGTGTTTTAAAAGTATTTTTTAAA
>Ga0307510_10010408_pt1 | contig 11043 bp, 6 predicted proteins | sample 12_EM_MG_FD_207224 | JGI IMG/M metagenome (GOLD analysis project Ga0307510, IMG submission 207224) | Populus trichocarpa ectomycorrhiza microbial communities from riparian zone in the Pacific Northwest, United States - 12_EM | ecosystem: Host-associated > Plants > Roots > Unclassified | place... | reverse complement strand
AATCTTAGAAGAGAGAACTCAGAATTGTATGCATAAAATCATTAAATCATTCCTTTTGCCCCCCCCACAAAATTCAGTAGCTTCTTGCCTGTATTTCTGATTTGATATTGTTGAGGAGTTCGACACTATCTAACCTTTTGTGAGATGGTGTTCAGGACTCACTCTTGCCCAGTGGTTATACTCTCTCTAGCTATTTTGTATGTGATAATTTATTGTATCGTTAATAACTCTAGTTTTAGTGTATTGCATTCAGTTTATTATAATCTCATTAACAAAATTTGTGTGGTTTATGTGTAACTAGGTTAAAACTGCGGCTCGGATTGTAGAAGGGGATCCAGGTAAAGTAATTTGCCAGGAAGCAGACAGGTTAAAGCCAGTAGCTGTTGTCTTCGGCACAGGAGGCTCTGGTTTGCTTTCAAAGGTTCTCTACAGTGTTAATATTATCCTCGTTTGGTGTTCTCTTGTTTATTTTTATTTTTTTCCCTCTATTAGATTGTTTCATTGGTTTATTTTTATTTTTTTCCCTCTATTATAATTGTTCCTGGGAAAGGTATTATTGTTTCATTGTTATTTTATTCTGTCATTTCTATTACATTGAATTTCAAATGTTGGGGACTTAAATATGATTTTTCTTTTGTTCTGTGGGCACTTTTTTTCTGAAGCCGAGGACTCACCATTGATGCAGCGGAATTAGCAAGAAGCTGCAACTCATGTGAAGGAAAAACATGTTACTATATCAAATATGCAACTATTAACAATAATTTATGCATGTTATTCCTTATTAGCCTACACTATAGACCTGAAACCCGTGCTTCGACACGGGACTATTAATTTTTTTTTAATGTATAACATAGATGTTTAGGTAACAGTAATATTTTGTAAAAAAACAAGAAAAACCCAATGTTTGAGTTATTACCTTGATTGGATCCAGTAATATTGAGTAATATAATAGTCTGATTTAATCATAGGCAACGATAGCATACGAGCCGTACAAAAAAATATTTGATTACAATTATCTAAAATAAATAAGCTGCCAATATCTTACCCAAAAAAAAAAAAGATCGTTGGAAACTCACCGTTATTGTCATTCCACTACGAACAATACCCACCACCAGAGAAGACTTTGTTGAGACGGTTCAAACCCAACTACAAAAGAGTAAATGTCGACATTAAAAGAAGCCGCATGGGTCGCTAGAACAACGCCGCAAAAAAAAGAAGTGATCATTTGCCTATATTCAACCAATCAATTCTATTTAATTCAAGAATAACATTTATCTATAAAAATAAACTTAATAAAAAACAATAAATAAAAACACTCGAGAGAACCCGATCAAATTATATAAAAAAAGAATAAAACAAAGGACACAAAAGGTTGGAAAAAAATAGATTTCAATCTCTAATTAAATAAATACCAAAAGATAAAACCGAAAAAACATTAATTTGCTTTAAAAAATATTAAATAAAACAAATAAGTCCCGAGCGAACCCTCTAAAGCTGAGTTAATTTGGAAACTTGCAACTTGTCAAATCTTAGACACAAGCTTAAAAAGTAACTAAAATCCAAACAAATTAAAAGTTGAAGGATGAAATTGAGTAAAAAATAATAATTTGAAAAACTTTGAAAAGAAAAAAAAAACAACAATCAAGATAATGATTATGGAATCTAATAGGAAAAAAATAATGGAGGGTGAAATCGAAAAAAAATCAAATAAAAAATTATCTTAAATTCTATAAATAACAATCAAAAAAATAAAAATTAAGTCTAACAAAGCAAGAACTTGAATGAGGATGAGATTGAAATTTTAATTTCATAAATTATTTAAAATAAAGTAAACAATAAAAAAAAAAAAACATGGACTAAATCCAAAAAAAAAGTTTAATGGTTGATCTGAAAAATTGTAGGGTAGGTGTAAAGACCGCGGAAAAGAGAGAAAATAAAGAAGAATAAAAATCAAATGGCTGCAACGATAAACCGAAGAACTTTTCTATTCACATACTATTTTTTCATAGAGAACATGCCAAGACGCATTGGAAGCAATCTTGAAACATCAATTTTGGCCTCTTGAATCAGTCGCCACGCCCTTCTAAGACGAAAGAGTGGCTGACATGCTGCAACAACATTCATCCGTGTATTTTTTTTAATTTTTTGATTTATTAAAATACTTAAATAACATCACCCCTATTCATTAATTACAAAAAAAAAAGCAAAAAAAGACACAAATACCCTTCAATCCAAGGGTTAAATTATTTGAAATCAAAAGCGTCAATGTCCTTTCACTGTGAAACAAAAATTAAAATAACAAAAAACCACATCATTAGTTAGTTTTTTTTTATTTGAAAGTAAAAATTTTATTGTGTATTTTTTATATGAAAATACAAAAGTAACCCAGAAGTTAACAAAATTATTTCTGGCAGTGATGTAAATTTATTATTCAATTAAAACACAAAATACACGTCCTGTATCCACAATAAATTTCAAAAAACCTAAATTGTCCTAATTCAAATACTATTTTACTCTTAAACAGTTACCGAAGAGTTTTTTCAAAAAAAAAGTCAAGAAAGAGAGAACACTATTCTTGTCCAAAGTGTGTCATGTTTTCTCCTTCCCTTACAGTTTTTTTCAAAAAAAAAAAAGTCAAGAAGGAGAAAACACTATTCTTTTCCACGGTGTGTGAACAGTGTTTTCTCCTTCTCTTAGAGTTTTTTTTTTTTTTTTAATGACTTGCTGGTTCAGGGAATGCAAGTCGAATTGTGGTTTGGATTCAAAGTTAGCATCAGAAAGTATTTAGTTCTTCATCCTGTTCTAACTGTTCTGTTCGAGCTAGTTGATTCAACTAACGAGCTGTTGCAAATTTGTGGTCCTTAATTATTTGACTGTAGAAACTAGTTCATGCGGAAAAGTATGCTTTACAAGGATTATCATTTTTAGTCTTCGTAATTTTAGCAACTTGGCCTGTTGTTCAAACTAGCGTTGCCCTTTTACAACTTTAAGATCCTACACACAGCTTGGCTTGTCTCAGGGATGGCGATTGCTAGCCTAGTTATGATTCCTACACTGCAGGCTTGGATGGATAGGACTCCTGGACATTGTGTTCCTAATTTTTGTGCTTTTGTTGTCCTTGGCTTAATTCTATTTAACATGTTATGTAGATTCCCTTCCATTAGTATTTTCCATTCAACTTCGAGCGCTAATCTCGCTTGCTTATGCAAAATATATCATGTTACTTTGTCCAAAGAGATCAGATATTAGATTTGTCTTGACTACTTGCAGGATTCTTGTTACAAGGTAAGGACACTGACATGGGAGAATACTAGCTCCAAGAAAAAAAAAATCTCCAGTGACAAACTAAAATACACACATAGCCAAGAGAATCTTTGTGGGTGTTAGCTTTATATACCTTGGAATTGCACTATGTGAAAGGTGGAGAGAAAAACCTCAAATATTAGGAAGAGAAAAATTCACAGAAAGCAAAAATGGGACCAAGAAAGAGAGGGCTATATCATCTTTCGCCATCCATAGAAAACAAAGAGAATCAAAGAGATCTTGCCTTTGGATGAGGCCAGGTCCACCCATTTCACTATTCTATATGGCTTGAAAACGAAGGCAGCCTGAGGCTCTTGATAATCCAAGAACAGGAGGATGCTGTGAAGGTGTAGCAGCCTCTAGTGGTCCCCGGCATGTTGCCAAAACCAACAATGAAAGGCTCCTTTCTTATTAATTAAGATTTGACTATTGGGAGGTATGTCTGTTAATAATGTACATGCAAGACATAAACTCTTCATAGGCACAGAACACACAACTGCATGTGAAAATTCAAGCTTACTGTTTCACATTTTGGTCACCTAAACCATTCAAATGATGTCAAGATTGTAACTTGTTACCAAGAGAAGAAACAAGATGATAAACCAATTTGAACACCCTACATTGCAAGTCTCCAAAGGATATTTTTCTAGGCCATTTTACCAGTTTGGTGACCAAATGATACTTTCATAAAGATGGTTCTGGTTTGTTATCTAAAACAACACAAAACAATAGAAATACTTGAAAGAAACCTAAAGCTTAAGTTCGTGCCTAGTCCTTTTCTTTTTCTCTGAAACGAGTAGTTAATGTACTTCTGTATCTGAATAGCATTCTTGTCATCTTATCTGGAATTGTCCATACTGGTATTGGGTTCATAGAGCTCTTGTAGTTAATGCATGGACTTGGTAAAGCACCGAAGCCGTTACAGCTTTGGTAATGGTACATATCTCACATGTCACCCACTTTTGTTTTCAAAAACATAGAAAATTTCTTACTCTGTATCATTTTATCAGATATCTACAAAAGGGAATTAAGGTAAGCAACTTGAATTAGGGTCATTATCATACTAGATCATTGCCTTTTTCGTTGCCTGGAAAGAAGAAACTTGTCAAATGGTTAGGAATTGATGGTTAATGGGAGTATTTAGTAATTTAAATGATCTCATACGGGGGATTAACTTCGTAGTTAATGAGGTGTGTTTCTTCCTTGATTGCATTGTAAACGACATATCTTGGATCAGGATGAAAGAGGTGGGCTTTGTCCTCCCCAGAATTCCACCTAATCGTGAGAGAGAGAGAGAGAGAGGCATAATGATCCATCATAAATGCAATATATTAATGTACGTTAGGACATGAAAACCACTCTAACGAATTCATGCTTCTTATTCTCAATTTATTGCCTAATTATCAAAGTATCAATCAGTCTTATAAATTGTTCTGCTCTAAAGGAAGCTGAGAAGGTCCGCCGTAGGCTCATGTCCGCTGGTCTTAATTAAACCTGTCACTCATGTTCATCCAACAGAGGGACAACTTGCGCCACAGGACTAACCAGGACAGGTTTTGGTGTAAATTACAAGCAACTTGTGGCCTTTCTAAACATGTTTTGAGTGATGAATATAGTGCAAGTTATAATTGATAAGTTAAAAGTTAAAATTTTTAATTAAATCAAGATTTTTATAACTATATATATTTATAACTTTCTTTAGTCAAGAGTAAAAAATACAGCTTGAATCATTTTGTAGAAGTTATAAGAGTTCGCAACTATAATTACAACTTTCTTCAGCCAAAAGTAAAAAATTAGGAGAAACTAGTCGATGTAAAGGCCACGCGTTTCTAGTAAATCCGTGAAGCAGGACCTTAGGTTTCTATCCCTTCATTCAGTCCAAGTTTCATTGCCCTACCAATGCTTAAATTGCCTTCAACCCTAATTCTTTGGTCCCCCCCTCTATCGCGATCGACCATTACGGTGCAAGGAAATCATTATGGCGTGATTGCTATGTATACATTGCGAGAAAGAGAAGGCTTTGATGTTAATAGATATCGATTTTATTCATACTATGTCGAAAGTATACATACAACTATATACGTCATGTACTTAGAGAAGTAAAAGAATCAGGACCAAAGGCAATGTGAATAAAATCTTCTTCAGGAATTGTATAAATTGATATTCTGATTCACATCTCCATCTTCAGATTGCTAGCTTCAATAGAACCTGTAAAAGTTAGACAACATTTAGAATCCATTGCCAATCTTGGTAGAATACGAGTCATCACATTGTGCGATTTGAAAATGGGAGGCAGGGGAATTTAGGAACAGGAAAACCCAGACTCGTTATCCAATGGTTTCTCTTTCATCCAACTAGTAAATTAAATTCCAACATGATAAACAATCATAAGTAGCAAGAACTATTTTATTGTAAGAATTATAGACTTCGCCATGTATTTACCAAGGGACCCATTTTTGTGCCATCAATTGGCAAGAGAGAGATGGCCATGATTCTTTACACAGCCAAAATGCTTTGCAACTTTGAGTGGTTTTCCTTTATAAAGAAAGAATTGTGTGAAACTTAATAGTCATAGAAAAGAATCAGCGGCTTCGATCATTTGGAAGAATTGATAGGAAGTTCCCTGTGACCAACTTTCTCCATCTCTATCACGAAGACTCATTTCAGTCCCAAAGCAAAATCATTAACTTTTGTGGGGTTCTCTATGCTCTCCATCATTGGTACTTAAAACTCACTTTGCTTTGTTTTTTAGCCTTATGGATTTATCAGATTAATAAAGTGAAGATAAAAAAGACATGATAATTTTATCTTGCCTGTAAATGGCTGAGTTGGGAAGGATGTTTGTCTTCCTTGATCAAAAGCTACATTGTAAAGATTTTGTAGATCAGCATCCCAGGCTGGTGGGGGATGGGCTTGCTGCAAGATAAGTAGGATAAGATTAGAAGAAACTAAACCATAAGAAATTACAGATAAATGGACAGAAATAAAAAAGTGAACAAAGGCATTACAGTGAAGCAGGATGAGTCAAGAAATGTTTCAGGAATAGATTCAGGAGAACTGGTGGTCCTTTTAAGCCCCATATCAGGAGGATCTGTCCCCATATCCAATCCACAGCATGTAACTAATTGTTGTTGTGCTGGATTAAACTGAAGGTATGCAGGATTAGTCATATCTGATGACATCCCAATGGTGGGAAAATTGACTGAACAAGCAGGAAAGGCCTGCTGATTGAAACAAAAAGGAGTTCATCAGTAACAAATATATAAACTACTAACAAACACTTGAAGTATTTGTTTGGTTGCTAAATATACCACTCTGAGAAAAGATACTTTACCTCTCTGGCAAATAAGTTGTCAAAGTTGAAGTCAAGCCTTGGATTTACAGCAGCTAGTTTCATTGACAAGAACTGTTCCAGAATTTGGGACAAATAAATATTTTTGAAGAACAATAACCACACAAATATTATCATTAGAGAATTACCATTGATTACTAATTACCTCTACTTGTCTCTGAAGTGATTGAACATAGTTAATGATCTCATCAAGCATGCCTGCCTTACCAGTGATTTTGTTACACCCTGGTACCAAATCTTGAAGATACTTCATTCTTTCACTGATTTTTTCCCTCCTCACCTGCATAACACACACCACAATATATGCTACATATTAGACAGGATTTCTAAATAAAATCTGCAGAGCAGAGGAAAAAGGGGTTGATCAAAACAGTAAAGAAAATATTAAAATCCCTACTCACTCTTTCAGCTAAGCTGTGGCTATCAGTAGCTTGACCGCGACGTGCCCTGACATGAATGTAATCCGGCTTTTGAACCTCAGTTACTTTGGAATTGTCCTTCGAATTCCCAGCAGAACTTTCTTTGTTACTGTTATTGTTTTTGTTGGTGTTATTGTTGCGACTGTTTTTGTTGTTATTTTTCTCTGTGATCTTTGACTCTCCTTCCTCTGCACATCCTTTGATCCTTTTGTCCCTGGTGTCTTCTTCTGCATCAACCTACAGTACCATACCCCCCAAAAAAAAAAGTTTCATTAATTATTCCAAGAAAATCAATCAAACAATTGAATTCCTTGAGATACTTTGCTTGATGTTTTCATTTCAGCTTGAACAAAATTGTAAGCAGAACAGAATAAAAACAACATACATAACAATTCTGCAGTGAGAAATCAAGATTTTGTACAACGTTTCAAAGAAACGATGATCAAACACACACCAAAAAAGAAATAAAGAGAAAAAATAAAACAGACCTTTGAGTTGTTTTGTTTATTATCAACCTTTCTCTTCTTGGAACTCTCTCTTCCAACCCCGGAACTAATCTTATCTGACACAACAGACTCTGAGCCTTTCACTGTAGCCGCTGCCACAGCAGCGACCGCCGCCGGCGGGCAGCTAGAAATCCTAGAAATGGCACCATAATTCAACTCAAAACCTGACCCATTATCATACAGCGGGCCAACACCAAGCCCCACAACATGGTCATTATTCCAACCATTATCCACCAAACCCGGGTCAGGTTTCACAGACCGGGTCACCACCTCACTTAAACCACCCTCATGAAACCCAGCTTGTTGAAACACACCGGTCAGTTCAGTAAAATAACTAATCTCTTGCTGTTGTAGTTGAACCTGTTGCTGCTGCTGCTGTTCTTGTTGCCATTTGATACAAGCTCTTTGTCTCTCGAGCACTGTTATGTCAGTACAGTGCAACATATTCTCTCCACCACCAGCTGGTAACAATGCTCTATTGATCATCAGTTCCCCAAGAAACCAATTCAAGAAAAAAAACAAAGAAAGAAAGCTTAAAAATCTATAATAATGGGAACCGTAAATATAGTATAGAGGTAGAGTAGTAGTGTGGCACAGCAAATGTATAATATTGAATGAAGGGTACGTGTATATTTATTGTTGGGGGTGGGGTGGGGGGGTGGGGGGGGGGGGGAGAAGTGAAGGGGAAAGAGAAGAATGAGGTAAAAGAAGGGAAAGGGAGGGTGGGGTATATATAAATGGTAGAGAAAAAGGAGGGTGTGGTGGCCGGAATCTGAAAGTCTACTGGGCTGGAGCTGGAGGGTTAATTAAGAGAGAGAGGTGGAAATGTTGGGGCAGAGAGCCATCGAATGTATCCATAACCAGAGGCCGTGGGCAGTGGGGTCCACTGACATGACTGCCACGTGGTGGTGTCCGAAGAAAGAAAGAAAACGGCGATGGGGGTAGATTGATGGATATTGTCTGATCAAAGATTAGATTAGAAAAGTCTGTTCCGTTGTGGATACACGGGAACACTGTAATGGGGTTCGAGCACGTAATACACTATGCTTAATTAAGGAAGTTTGAGTCAAAGGTTGTTTATGGATGATGTGAGTGTTTAATGTTTAAACTTGATCACTGGTACTGTTTAGTGGATACACGGGAAAAACTGTTTAATGTTTAAACACTGTAATGTGGATACATATGAGGTGTAAGAGTGGGTGTGTATTTATATATATACTAGGATATTAGCATGTGCAGGTAAATAATAATTTTTTAAAAATATAAAATAAATATAAAAAATATAATATTTTAATTATTTTGAATCTATTGATCGTGACAGATTCAAGAACCTTAAATTTAGCTACAAAGCGGCACCTAATAGCATTAGGTCTGACGACCATGCCAGACCCAATAGCTATTGGGTCTGGCGGGAATATCGGACCCAAAAGTATTGGGTTTGCTGCCGAGCCAGATCCAATATGTTTGGGTCTAGTGGCCGAGCTAGTCCAATATCATTGGGTATAGCTGCAGAGCCAGACTTAATAGCATTGAGTTTGAAATTGTAATGCAAAATATTTTTAAGAGTATTTTTTACTAGAAAATAATTTAAATAAGTTTTTTATTATTATTTTTAACAAGAGCACTTCAAATTATATATACATAAAAACACACACACACTAAAACAATGCATCAATATAATATTGTTTCAAGGTAAATATACCTTTAAAATACAAAAACAAACAAGTTTTAAAGAAAGTATGACAAAAAAAAATGTGATTAAGTTTAGTGTGTGTGTAAAACCCATATGAATTAAAACAAATATTCATTGGGTCAAAAAAAAATGCAAAGATTATAAATATAAAAATGTCATTGGGTCTGGCTAGGCAACCAGGCCCAACTAGATCCAAAAACATTAGGTCTGGCTGTCGAGCCCGACTTAATAGCACTAGGTCTGGCTGCGGAGCCAGGCCTAATATCCGTGGATTTAACTGAGAAACCAGACCCAATAGCATTAATTTTTGCTATTTAGCTAGACCCAATATATATGAGTTTGGCTGGAGTTTGGCTGTGAAGCAAGACCCAATATCTATGGATTTGATAGCCAAGCCAAACTCAACAATACTTTTTGACTAAAAAAACAAAAAAAGACAACATCTCCGGTGCTATAGTGTCATCTACAATGCCAACACTTTATGACAACTAAGCTAGACCCGAATGCTATTAGGCCTAGCTTGACTGCTAGACCCAACAACACTTTTGACTAAAAAATAGAAACCCAACAACACTTTTAGACTAAAAAATAGAAAAGACAACGCCATTTGGTTCTATAATGTCATCCACAATGCAAACACTCTATATCTACAGTGCAGTTCACGGTGCAACGAGTCTATGTACATAGTACTTGCACAATGTTTTTCCCATGCATTTTCCGTGGGTCTGGCAGCCAAGCCAGACACAGTACTTTTTAACTAAAAAAACAGAAACTCAGCAACACTTTTTGACTAAAAAACAAAAAAGTCAACACCCCCTTGTGCTACAGTGCAAATGCTCTATGTATGCAGCGTGGTTTACAATGCAATGAGTCCATGTATATAGTACACGCACAATATTTTTTCCACACGTTTTAAAATATAGTATAATATACATACCCTTGACGAGCAACATTCACAATTAATATTAATAATTAATAAATTATAACTCAATTGTTATTGTAATCGTTTTATTATTATTGTTGACAGCATCTTAAAAAAAAAATAGTTCGAATCATTTTTTATAGTAAGGAAAAAAAAAACATCTTCATGCATGGCTTCATTGGAATGTTAACTAATTAAATTTATTTTTTTAAATTCAAAATTTTAGTAAAACTACAAAAAACAATCAACGATACACTATCTCTAGTATATGAACTTGTCCAAAATTTTGCAGGGAAAAAAAAGTTAAAAATAGCGTTGTAAGTTAAAAGTTTTGATAAAATAACATCGTTTTAAAAAAAATTTAGCGAAATAACACGTTTTTATATTATCGTGCTTTTAAAGTGCACCATTTACTAAACATAGATATTCCTAAGCGCAACAATTTAACATGTAGCTTTATTTACAATCATTTTACTCAACCGATCACCCGATTGGATCTAGTTATATAAATTGGTTGACCGTTTCATGCAAAAAAACATAATTTTATAAACTTTTGCTTCCAAATATGTCTTATGCGTTAAAATATATATTTTTATCAAACTTGTAGACCCAGATTGAAATCTTAAAAGCTTTTGTTTATTTAGTAGTTGTCTTGTATTTTTCATTTTCAATGATTTAGTCAGGCTTGTAATTATGAGTGATTTTGAGCGGTCAGGTATGAGTTTTTCATAACTAGATAAGAATCTACCCGAGATGTGTTACGTGAATGGCCTAACAGATACATTAATGGATTAGTGAGACAGGTCCAGGTCCAAGATGAGATGTGGTCGCACGAGGTCAGGTATGAG
>Ga0307510_10010407_pt1 | contig 11043 bp, 7 predicted proteins | sample 12_EM_MG_FD_207224 | JGI IMG/M metagenome (GOLD analysis project Ga0307510, IMG submission 207224) | Populus trichocarpa ectomycorrhiza microbial communities from riparian zone in the Pacific Northwest, United States - 12_EM | ecosystem: Host-associated > Plants > Roots > Unclassified | place... | reverse complement strand
TATGTTATTATGAGGAAATGAACATGCATAGAAAGTAACATATGAGTAATGGATGAATATGGATTCTTTATAATATCGGCTTGAAGGAATCATAACCAAAAACTTTCTTGTGATTCAGGAGGAGCAACCAGGATTGGATCTTCTGTTAGGGGAGGTCGCGAGGCAGGCAAAGCAGGTGCGTGATTTTCCCTCCTATTTGCACTTATACAATTTAAAATTCTTTTGGTGAATGTAATTATAATAAATATCGTGTTCAATATAAATAAAGCCTAGCGTATTTACAAGATTAGCTTCGGCTAATGGCATCCGTGATAGGATCGCCGGGAAATGAATTACAAGATTAGCTTCGGCTAATGGCATCCATGGTAGGAATGTCGGGAGATGATTTACAAGATTAGCTGTGATAGGATTGCCGGGAGATGAATTACAAGATTAGCTTCTGCTAATGGCATCCGTGATAGGATCGTCGGGAAATGAATTACAAGATTAGCTTCGGCTAATGGCATCCGTGATAGGAATGCCGGGAGATGATTTACAAGATTAGCCATGATAGGATTGCTGGAAGATGAATTACAAGATTTGCTTCGGCTAATGGCATCCGTGATAGGATTGCTGGGAAATGAATTTCAAGATTAGACTTTGCAAGGTCACCCAATTCACGCAAGTAAATAAGAGTATCCAAATAAAGAATATGCAAATGAGTGTTAATTGGGTTTAAAAGATTTACAAGCAATATATATAAGTTCTCTGTTAGAATTCTTATGGATCTGATATAAAATTAATATTTCATTCGTATACATTACATGAGCATATATATATATATATATATTCTTTATCAACATAATGATATGTTTATTTATATATCAGGTCCATCAAATATCCAGGGAGATCATTAGTTTAGGACTCTACTTTGTCAAGCTTATGTAAATATTTAACTTAAACTAAAAGGAATTAATGCGTTTATGTAGTATACTTTTGTGTAAACTTAGATGTATTTTTATAAAAGTTCAGCTTAGAATGTAGTATTTTAGTTGTCTTGTAATTAACCCTTTTGAAATGTTTAAGAACACTTATTATGTTGTAAATGCTTTCTTTACATGTTAGTATTCCTTTTCTTTTAAATTTTATGATATGATATGTAGACTATGTTCATATTGAACTTACTCGTAGGATATATATTTATTGTGTGCATTGTATGAGGTGTTGAATTATGATGTTTGATGAAAGGTCCGAAATTATGGGACCTTGTGATGATGGGTTGATTGAGTAAATTGATAGTAGTCGATAATTTGGAATGTCTTAAATATAAACGAAACTCTGCCGAATTTTTGGTATATATATAAAAAAAAATTTACCCTCAAATAAAGAGGATATGTTGGGATATTTTAACATTGAGCAAGTTGTACAATCGGACTGTTACAGTTGGTATCAGAGCCCTGGTATGGGTTCTGGGAAGAATTCAAAAGAGGTTGTTGATGTTCATTAATTTATTGCAGGATGGTATGTACCCGTCAAGAGATTAGAACAGATCTAACCTCTGCAGGGAGGGGGAATAGAGATATAGACTTTTTCGAGGGGCAATAAGAGAGCCCTTTGGAAGATACTACTTCACATGCACCGGTAGTATCGACTCAAACAGGGCATGAAGAATCGTCAGGGCCTCAAATTAGACAGGCACCAAGGCAAACTGGGGATGTTCGGCTGACCATGTCAGCCCCACGGGAACAAGTAGAGGAGCCCCCTCATACTACACTTGCAGGGCCATCTGTTTCCTATGTTGATCTGATGCTCCTGACCTAGCTAGTCAAAGTAGTAATGGAAGGTATGGCTAATGTTGTCACTCCTATGCCAGCACCCCCACTTACACCCATCATACCAACCGTTTCAGAAGCAGCTACAGCTACTAATGACGTGGTACATCTAGTTCGTTTGGTGAAGAGTATGAGAGAAATGGATTGTGAACCCTACTCAGGTGAACAGGATGCTGAAGTGGCGGGAAGATGGATTAGAAAGGTGGAGAAAACAATGATTTAAATTAAGATACCACATGATCTGTGGGTAGATTGTGCTACTCAATTACTATCAGACGGTGCTATGATTTGGTGGGAGACAGTTCAGTTGAGGAGGGCTACAGAAACCCTATCCTGGGATGACTTCAAAATAGAGTTTGAGAATCAATATTACTCCAAATATCATCGGAAGATGAAGGAACAAGAATTCCTAGCCTTGAGATAGGAGGGAATATCAATACTCGAGTATAAGAGACGATTTCATGACCTCTCACTATTCGCACCACATTATATTCCATCAGAACAACACATGATAGAAAAGTTAAGGGATGGCAACCACTAACTAACTACTTGGCCTTACAAATTTTTTTAACTTACACAATAGCTTTCTACTTGGTAAATTATTTTACAACAATAAAACCTAATTGTACATTCTTCAGGAATCAAATTTAGAATGCTTTAAGAATCTGGACACATTATATTTATGAGAAGAAGATGAAGATGGATAATGACTCATTCCCTAAAATCACTATAATAATGTTTATATCTAAATCGATGGGTTTCTTAGAAAATGGAAGTTTTAAAAGACAATGGTTGATCGACCAAGACAAAGGCTTAAGGAATACTAGGAAAAGCTTAAGGAATGGTTTGAAAAGCCCAATTGATACCTCACAATGAGGTATATAGATGCCTTACTTACAATACAATCCTTTAAAAGATGAAGACTTGGAGAGCAATATTGAGCAAGTAGTGTCTTAATGATAGGTCAAAACAATAAGACTTAGGAGATCAACTAACAATGATGCCACACACTAGCCAAATATAAATCATCTACGCTTAATGATAATAAGGATGATGATCTTTTTAACCATAACCAACATCTCCTAGATTTGAAAAGGAGATATAAACAAGGAAAGTTATCCAAAACTTAGTTTAGAAGAACATAGATCAACAAGTTAGTAGAAAGGAAAGAAATTCAAACATGAAGGAATTAATATTGGACAAGATCTCACCAACTCATGTACAAGCTAGTAGATCATAGAATGATCTTTATTAAGGATAAAATCACTAGGTAACCATAAATTTTAGTAAAAAAATATGAAGAGGGTTCATGTCTCTACAACATTAATGTCTTAAGAGTTTGTAATAAATCAAGATCTATTGAAAAGATAAGTGATGAAAGAAATCATTAAGAACATAAACAAAGCCTAAGCCATCACTAAAATAGTAAAAAAAAAGCTTTGCAAAGTAACCAACCTGATATGGATCAGCCCACAAACACCAACAAGGACTCATTACATGTTTCAAATGGGCCAACTACTTGGTCCAAGACAAAGGCATTGAAAGAGACATTGAATACATTGGTTTTGGACCAAGTTAGATTTCAAGGGTCCATTGAGTATCAAGAGGAAGCCTTAATACATCTTATTCATGTGCAAAAGGGGCCAATCCAACCTTATTTAAGCCATGAGTTGAGGAGAAAACACAGCAAAAGAAACAAAAGAATCCTACTACAACTTGAAAATAACATGGGTGGCTATCTTTTCTTATTGTTTATAGGATTAATGGGTTATATGGGATGCTATAAATAAACCTTGAATCAGTTCTGTAATATTTTCTTTCCTTCTCTTCTTCTCACGACAGAACATGAATTGAATATTATGGACTTTATTTTGTTAGCTACAGCTCAAGGCTTGTTTAGACTTAATTAATACTTTGTTTTCAGCTATCTAAGGCTTGTTTAGATTAGGTTATGAGTTTTTTAGTTTAAGATTTTTGGGTCAGTTTTTTAAATGGGCCAAATCAGTCCACTAGGGTAGATCCATTAGAGTTAATTTTTCAAGAACTATTTAAACTCATGTAACCTAAATTTTGAAGGCCATTTGGTGAATATACTTCTGAATTTTTCAGTTTTAACATGTGAGAGTGATTATTGCATTCTTTAGGTCTTGAACAAACTGAATCTGACTTATCGAAGATTAACTAGCTTCGTGGTGTCATTCTACTTCATTCTAATAATGTTGGTGCCTTGGAGAGGTTTTCATTGTGTCACACTCCTATTAAGCCTATTTTTGCTTTCTAGGATAAGATCTCAATCTTGATTGTGGGTTGTGTGATCATGAGGTTTGCACCCGCAATGAACATCATTGGCAAGGTATGTCCTTCATCTTCAAAAAAGAATAACTAGATCCTTGTAGCACGTATCACTTCTCTACGTGGGTTGAAGTTATTTTTATTGACTTATCAATCAAGAAACAATGATTATATTTATTAAGGAACAAATCATCCATAGATTTGAACTCCTGAAAACTATAACACTAACCAAGTATCAATATTCACTAGAGAAGATATGAAGAAATTCGCATTATGGTATGGATTCAAAATAGCCTACTCTTCTCCTTATTATTCCCAAGCTAATAGGAAAGTAGAATCGATTAACAAGACTCTGATCCTCAACATTAAAAAATTGGTTAGAAACAATCATAAATCATGACTTTATGGAAAACTAATTTATGAACTTCATCATTTACCTTAATATATGAACATGATGTCATGTTATCAATGAAGCTTAAACTATAATCATTTTAAATGATTGTATAGTGTGACACAAATAGTTTACACTATTAATTGGCCATGTTATCAATGGACTTAGATAAGGTAAAATTACATGCATTAGATCATTTGATACCGTATAAAAGGTCAAAAGGGTATATAATAAGTTTCTTTGATCAAAACATTTCATTGAAAATTTTCTAGTATGAAAAGCCATACTCTAGGATTGTATAAGGGTATATAATAAATACATGAGGATTCAAAATATGGCAAATGGTCTCCTAACTACAAGTTTCTAGATGTTATTGTCAAAGTTCTAAAAGGATGTTCTTATCTCCTAGTTAACCAAGATCTACATTACTAATCAATCAATGGATGATGTTTTAAAAGATATTATCTATATTAGAATATTAAGCTAAAAGATGGAGTTCTTGAAGGAACTAAAAGGTTAGCCTGAAGATTGTAATTTTAAGATCACTCTAGGATTATGTTGATTATACCTCAAGTATAATTAGTTTTCCTTGAGTTTATAAGAGCATTGGATTTATGTTTCTCCTTAACATGAGTTAGAATTATTAAACAAGAGTAAGATACAAAAAAATGAACATTATTGTTTGATATAAAGGCAAAGAATAAATTATGACTATATTTAAAAATAAATGTTACATAATCATTATTCTCTAGGAAAATAGCTAATAACCCTAAATCTATAAGAATCCTAAGATGAATGACACTAAGGTCTTATAAGGCTTGCTTCCTTGATGATTTTTGCTACTTGAGAAAAGTGAAGGTAGTGTTGGCTGAATTATGGAGAGATTTGCTTCTGTTTTATATGATTTATGATTTCAATCTTTCTATAAGCTAGATCGGTTTTACCCTCTGTAAGCTTATTTTAGCGTTGGCCAATTCTTTTCTTATATAAACCACCTGGGCTTCTTAGGAATGAACAATAAAGAAGCATCATTAACCTATTAGTTAGATAATATTTAGCCTCCATAATTGTCACTACGCTGTAAAAGATAACCTCGTATACTTGTAACTCTTTTTTTTTACAGTATCTCTCTGGTATTGATAAGAGGGTCAACAACTTTTCGCAACCATGTTAAGGCTTCTTTATTACTATGATCCAATAAATGATATGATTGAAGTAAGGTCAGATTCAGAGATTATTTCACAGGGTCAAAGTTACTAGATGAATCGTGTCAAATATGTCTATCTGAACTTTCAAAGAAAACCTATAATTTCCCCTAATCAATTTAGAAATGACTAATGTGCCTCGTGAAAAGACCTTAATGCCTTAAATTTCTAGTTATAAATTTTTTAGTGAGAGGGGCAAAGACATCATTACATTGTTTTAGTAAATAATGCTAGTGAGTCTATGACTACATTAAACTCTCAACCAATTTTAGATTTTGTTAATATGTGGGTTACAATTAAACTTATTTTTTAAGCATGATTTTAGGATCATGTGAGTTTTTGTTGGGGATATAGATACTGATACGAACCTCGTGATATCACGCAACTCATAATCAAGATTAAGATTTGATCCACGAAAGCTAAAATAGGTTTAATAGAAGTGTGACACAATGGAAACATGCCCCTAGGCACCAATACTACTGGAATGAAGTAGAATGAAGACATGAAACCAGTTAATCTTTGATAAGTCCAATTTAGTTTATTCAAGAACTGAAGAATGCAAGAATCACTCTCACGCGTTAAAACTATATTCAGAAGTAATATTCATCAATGATTGTTGAAATTTAGGCTTACAAGTGTTTAAATAGTTCTAAAAAATTAACCCTAATGAATCTACCCTTGTGGGCTTTACTTTTTCACTCACATACAAAAACTAACCCAAAACTTTTACAAGCAAGCCCAAACTCTGATCCAAATAAGCCTTGGATTATAATTGAAAATAAAGTTTTAATTAAGCCTAAAACATGAAAGAAAATAATAAAAATAATTAATCTGTCATTAAATACTATTAGCCCTCCTTTTTTTTATGTAGCTAAGATGAATAAAGAATCCTTTTGAACATTATTGAATCCTTGCCACACTTAGAAATTATATTGTAGTCTATTAAAGATCCTTCTGGAACTAGGAAACTCCCAAAACAAGGTCTCATATCCTCATAGGAAAAAGATCTTTTCCAAATAGAAAATCCACAAGTCAAAATGAAGTAAATAACAAAATTCATACAACCTGTTCTGACCTATATTGCAAGTTCTTCTATAACTCGGATTCACCTGAAACTTTACCCAAATATAGAAATATATCTCTGCAATCTTTCGGCAAAGTTTTAGCTCGATCCAACGGTTTAATTTAGAGTTTCGCTTAATAGCATAAAACTTAACGGTAGGAAATTTTATGCCAAAATCCAAATCTAACCTTGCTTGGATCGTATCACAAGGCTATAAACTGTATCATTAGCCCGCTTGGTACCTCCAGTGGGTCTTTGGCATGATTAAGTTTGGTGTTGAGCTGATCCGCATCAACTTTTTAGTTTTTGACCCACAAATAGAAATTGACCCAAAAATAATGCGAACCTCTTGAACATGTGGTCAAGCAACCCACACACAAAGACACCAATTCTCGAAAAAGTGAAGTAAATCAAGTTTGATAGGACTGTGACACAAAGACAACTTGTACCAGGCACCAACACTATTGAAAATAAAAGCTAAATAATCTAATTTCCATAGTTTATAAGTTGTTATAGCTGAATAACCCTTCCTTGTATTCACAGTAGTAGTTTCCGACACTGTAAGTCCTTTTTAGACTAGGAAAATTTCGACCTGATTTGCCGCCCCTTTAGTTCCTTGTTTAGCTTGGATTTCCTTGTATATCTTGGACAAATAAGCCCATTGATCCATACAAATTGGGCTCTTCTTGGACTTAGATTAGATGAGTTAGAGGTTGTCCTTCATGTTCCCTAGGCGTCCCAAACTCCTCTAGGTTCATCTTGCGTCATATGTTTTGAACAAGCTCATTTAATGCCTCTTTAAGCTTCTTTGCCCTAGCTCTATTAATTGGCCCCTTTGGCACCTTCAATGGGTCTTTGACATGATTAAACTTGGTGTTGGGCTGATCCTCATTAAAAACCTTTACTAGTAAGTCCAAACGCTAATCCAAACAAGCCTTCGATCCTAGCTGAAAACAAAGTTTTAATTAAGCCCAAAACATGAAAGAAAATAATAAAAATAACCAATCTGTCATTAAATACCACCAACTCTCCTTTCATTATGTAGTTATAATGAATAAGGAATCCTTATAAGAAAAGGATTTTGGAACATTAATGAATCATTGCCACACTTGCAAATTATGTTGCAGCCTATTAAAGATCCTTGTGAAACTGGAAAACTCCCAAAACAAGCTCCCACATCCTCGTAGGAAAAGGATCCTTGCCAAATAGGAAGTAAATAACAAAATTTATAGTTTGTCCTGACCTATATCGCAAGTCCTTCCCAAACTCTGATTCACCTGCAATTTTACCCTAACATAGAAACATACTTCTGAAATCTTCTGGTAAAGTTTCAGCTCAATCCAACAGTTTAATTTGGAGTTATGCTTAATAGTGTAAAACTAGATAATAGAAAATTTTACACCAAAATCTGAATCTAACCTAGCTTGGATCGTATCAGACACTCTTAGGTAGAGATTTTTGACTCATTACTTAAGTATCATATTTTTGCTAGGATCAAGTTTATGGAGTCAAGTTGAAGTGCTTACCGATTCTTGAAGTGAAAATATTTTACAGTCTTTGTATAAGATTAAACTAACTATTTGACATGTGCTCTGATATGGGTTAAATTATTTGTTTCCAATAATAAAAAATGAATATACTCGATTCTAGGAGTTATCCTAAGAAGCTTGTGAAAAGACCTTGTATTACTTTGTTGAGAAAAGATCGTGAAAAGAGATAGGCCTGGATCATAATGCTATTAAACAATATTATAAGTTTTCTTTGATTTTGTAATTGGATTGCTTTTTTGAGAAAAACATATTCAATTTAGTAGCATTTAGAGGAAAGTAAAGGAGGCGCTTTAAGAAATTATTTTGTTAAAGACATTGATAAAGCTTGATTAATAACCCACATCGAGTGCAAAATCCATTATTTTGCAATGGTCGAGGTGCTTTTATAATGCCTTAATGACCTCCCTTACTTATCTAAAATATAAAAAATTACCTTATTTGTACCACCCTTGTTTACATCATATGGTATGAGAAAGGGTATACCATGGAGAAATTGTTTGTTGGGACATGTGCTGTTACTAGTCCAAAGAGCAAATCTCAATAAGTTAGGATGCTTTTCTAGACTTAGTATTTTGAAGCTTCTTTGTATTTGATTTTTTATTGTACTATATTAGTATCTAGTAAGGCCTTACCATAGTTGATTTTAAAAGGGATATTCTTTAAGAAAATGCTCAAGATTGGAGGATGTTAAGGAGCTTTCTCTTGAAAAAAAATGATTCGGGTTATGGTTTGTTTTTACATTGTTTAACCTGTAAAAGTATGCAGTTCCCCATGTCTGAACCCAATAACCCATGGATGTTCCATTTTATCATTAAAGTTTTTCCTCAATTCTGGTTTGACATTCTTTTAAGGCCTTATAGATAGAACCTAAAACAAAGGGACCTAAAGCTATAATCCTACTTTTATTAAGTTTACCGTTATTTTTAAGTAGGATTTAGTAGGTATTTTCATATTTGAAATAGATAAGGTACTTGCCTACGTAGTATAACATGAAGGTTACATGTTTGTTGAAGGAAGGAAGGTTTGTGTTTTCTTTTCCTTATTTTAGTAGACTTGAAAATTATGGTGCACCGTTTACTAATTCCTAAAAATAACTAGTATCGATTTATGTAGTCATATAGAATTCTTCACTAGCTGGGTAGAAGCCATCTATTATGGCCAAGTCATAGGAGTAATGGTCTGTAATCCATACTTGAAAATCAAAGCATTGCTACTAGAATAAGAAAAGGGTTGTTAGGAGTTGTTTGTTGGGTTTTGATATAACACATGAAATTTGGATCACGTTAAAAATTCTTTAGGATCTCCATTGTGTACCAAAATGGTGTTGCATCTTATCCATCCATTTGGTGTAATATGTAGGAATAACACTTGGTTATAATATGATATTTTTCTTTTAGACATTTAAGGTGACACGTTTGCTCTAAAAAGGGTTTCTTTCTTTTCAATGTATATTTTTGTCAAATAGACCAAAACATTTTCCTTTTTCACTCTAAATCGCACTCATAGTAGACTAATCTTGAGAAGGAGAGAAGTTCTTGATTGAACCATAGAAAATAATCTACAAGGATCTTAGAAAATTTAAGGATTTTTATGTAAAAGCCTAAACATCTAACCTAAAAGCTCATGCGTAGTGCTTAAACTGAAATTGATTGACTAAAAGCATTTGACATATTGGATATGTTTTAGAACATGATCGATTGATTTTAAGTGAACAATGTTTAATTTCACATCATACCTTGTTGATTTTATAATGGGGTTAATATTATTTCGTCTAAAAAATAGAGTAATGTATGAGGGCATTGTTTACACTTAAAATATATGTATACATGTTAGACACAGAGAACATTAATTGTTTACAACAAAGCAAGGAAACAAAGATAAAATCATGAATAAAAAAATCAAATAAGTTGAAAAAAGGCCTTAATTGATCAAGAATTTTGAAAAAGTAATAAACCAAGCAACTAAAAGTCGTTATTGAAAAAAAAAAAACAAGCGATTGACCAATAGAGTTTGAATGCGCACACACAACAAAAGGATATAATTTTATTGAAATAAGGATTTCTCAATAGAATAACTATTCATAAGTTAGATATGTGTAGAAACAAAAGAGAAATTAAGCTTGTATTAAGACTCAATAAACCTCTTTATCTAATACCAATTTATGTATAAAAGCATAATTACTTATATAAATAGAATTTAAACTCTATAATAATATAAATGGGGTTAGATACTACTGTAGAAAATGGCTAGCCCCACATATTTTAATTTTAACAATTTATTTATCTTTATTTCCCCTATAGGGTTTTATTTTTAGCAATTTAATTATCTTTATTTTCTTCTAGAGTGTTTTATTTATACCATTTTGTATTTTTTTTCTCTTTGTTGCTTTCTTTATTTTACTACACGTTAGTTTCAAGCAAACCATTCTCCCTTATTGATGCGAACTTCGTGATCACGTGGTCACGCAACCCACATGCAAAGATACCAATTCCCAGAAAGCCAAGTAAATCAGGTTTGATAGGAGTGTGACACAAAAATAACTTGTACCTAGGCACTAGCACTATTAAAAACAGAAAACCCCCACCCAATGAATATTGATTCACGAATGAGAAGTATAAGGATGACGCGACGAAGGCAGTTGTTCTTCGATAAGTCGTTTTCAGTTCTTTAGAGAACCAAGGAAGGGAGATTATCCCACCAACAAACAATAAATGCGACAAATAAGTTTATT
>Ga0307510_10010406_pt1 | contig 11044 bp, 9 predicted proteins | sample 12_EM_MG_FD_207224 | JGI IMG/M metagenome (GOLD analysis project Ga0307510, IMG submission 207224) | Populus trichocarpa ectomycorrhiza microbial communities from riparian zone in the Pacific Northwest, United States - 12_EM | ecosystem: Host-associated > Plants > Roots > Unclassified | place... | reverse complement strand
CTTTGGGCTAACCGGGGCTTTGGTTTCTTGGGCTGGGTTGGGTTGGGCTCAACCTTGGTTGGGCTTGGGCCGGGTCGGGCTGGCCCTTTTTGGACCCGGGTTGGCCCATTGGAAGGCTTGCCCACCACTACATTCCTTTTTACCATCACGGTCAGGAAAGAGCTACTAATATACACAATGGACTTAGCAGTCACCGGACACTGTGTCCTATACCATATCGACCATTCTCCTAACATGCACTAGTGACACTTCCATCTCCATATTCGTCTACTAGTGGCATCCAATGCGGTCAACCACAGGTAATTAGATCCTGAGAAGCCACATTTTCCAACAGTTTAATTTGAGATGTCTACGAGTGAGGGGTTGTGACGGCAAGTGATTTTTTCAGCAAGTATCGTACAGCCCCCGGTAGAAAAAATCGGGAAACGGTGATCGGGCCTCTGGGGCTTTGATTGGAGGGTTCGGTGTGCTCGAGCCAATCGAGCAACCGTGTTTCTGACATTTAATTTCCACAATTCCCGATCTTTTCGACCGGAGGCTGTATATACAAAAACCATTATATTACTGCAAGGTTCCCGCGAACTTTGCTTTCATGCTAACCGTGAATACCCAACTACAGTTCGATTCCGGCTTCCTCACAGCAAGCCCTTCTCCTAGATCTCCTCCTGTCATAACACTTCTCTCTCTATCTTGGCCCTCCGGGACAACTCATCACGACTTTATGTGCTCTACAATATGGTGATGATATTTTCTCTCTCAAGATAATTTTCACCTATTAGTTGTTAGGTATATTTAAGATAGAACTGTGCCACTTCTCTTAAACCCAGCTACGACTGTAGATTAACAGTCTTCACAAAAAGAGTACTACCAACCAACACTTTAGGCGCTCAGCCGACTGGTTGATAGTCCTGTACTCCCCTATCTTCATTCAAGGTCTTCATTATCCCTTCGTTCTTATACTAAATTCCACGATATTTTAGAACAAAATTCAGAGAAATACCAGGCTTGAAGGGGTATGACAGAGGTGTTCTGATGGGAACTAGGCTAGTATCGTTCGTACCTGAGACCTCTCTGGCCCGAGCAGATACGGAGATTCCCAACCAATGAACAGAACCATTGCAAACAGCCACTAAGCCTAAAAAATGAGCCAGCCACGAGCGGCTCGCACACTAGCACTCGTTGCCCATCTAGGTGGCCACTGAGCACTCACACCCTTTCCCTCTATCATCCGCAATCCCCTACAAACATCCCTAGCCTCACGCATCCCACCCAATCACTGCCTCCTTGTTACTCTGCGAAAAGGTTTCCTCTTATGCTTCTGCTCACATAATACATCACCCCCAAAAGCAATTCCCTCACCGACATATTGGAATTTACACAACCGGTATCTCATGTCTCGGCAGACAAACACAGATGAAATTGCACGCGGCTCAATCAACGGAGGTGGTGGGCTCGGTGTGGTGGGTGGAGGAACTACCCTGTTTGAGATGCAAGCTGCGTTAATCCCTGATGAGAGCAAGTTCAAATATGAATCAGCACGAAAGCTTGCGAGGACAGTCGAGAAGACTTTCAATTCCGGGACCGCAGATCAATATTTCTTACATTTTCATGGAGTCGAAGATCATGAGTTTGACAGGATCGAGCGAGAATTAGGCAGAGTCCAGCTAAGGAATTCGGTACGCTTCACATTCGAGAATGCATTGGACGCAGCAATCATACGCATAACTCCCGGGCCAGAACACTCCAGGGTCGGCATTAACCTCTACTGCGAGATTATTGACAAGATCGCTTCTACTCCAGGGCATAGTCGCCGGTCGGTTGAAGGCTCTGGTGCGACACTATTCCAGGTTCCCGGGATCCGTAGCAAGGAAGGAGATGAGAGCTTTTTACCAAGGACTCGGGTGGGAATGAGCGCGTGGCCCTCAGTGATGATGGAAGTTGGGTATGCAGGGAGAGAAGATTTCCTTCGCCTCGACGCTCAGTGGTGGCTCATCAACTCTGCCGGTAGAACACGATTCGTGATTCTCGTCTTCGTAACCAAGAACCCACTTGCATTAGGCATTGAATGTTGGAGCATGGCTGGGTCTAGCGGCCCCGAATCCAGACAGACCGCCTTAGGTGTCCCGACATGTGTCGACAATTTCAACATTGACTCTTTTGGCAACGTGAAATCACTGCTGGGATCGACTGAGCTCCGGATCCCATATACGGATATCTTTGATCAACACCACGGCGATGCTGAAGATGTCATCTTCAGCCTTGATGAACTGTCAGAGTTTGCCCTGAGGAGGTATCAGATGATGATCTAGATATAGGTAATTCCTGCTTTTGTCTCTTCAGGCTAAACTCAAAATTTCCTTTCATACCTGGAGTACTGTTTCTATTTACTAATCCAGTTGACTTTTATAGGATGATCTCCGTTCCGGAATCCTGGGGCCCTATTACAGTATACTTTCCTTGCTGACTCTTTTCTCCCTATATCTGCTTTCCTCTCACTTTCGCCTTATTCTCGATTGTGATCACTTAAAATTTTATCGCTGGATCCTTCCTAATTTCGCTTTTATCTCTTCATTCTAGTTTTATTTTGCTGTTAAATCCTCGGGTTTCTCTTTTTTGATGGCTGGTCGGTGTTTCTCCGGGAGGGGACGGAGGAGAACAACATCAGCGAGGGGAGGTTCCGGTGGATGAGGGATCCTGAGGAAGTTCAAATTAGTTGGATCTTAATGGCTATGGTGCCCATCGGTTCATTTGTTTTTGTATTTTTGTTCTAGCCGTATCAGAAACACATGGCTCATTTTTTACTATCAATAATTGGTCCCGTAGTGGTGAGGGTGATTTCCCAAACACCCATATTGGAAAAAAGGCTGCAGACGCCGAGCGAGTGAGGAGCCGTGATAATGGATACTAAAAAAGGATGAAGTAAAAGTTCCTTCCCCATGAGTCACAGCGCCGATGCCGACACTACCGAGTTCACAGAATTTACGGTGTTTTCTTTCTTTTTCTGCAATGTGATGCTGAAAGAAAATAATAAAAAAACACGCAGCGTGAAATATCATATCATACTTCACGGTACTGTAAACTGCGGGGGTGTATGATAATAAATAAAACGAGGAAGTAAAAATCCAAACAGTCTCCTCCCCTGTTTAGTAGATAGATTATAAGAGGTATAAACAAGGAAAGAGGGAAAAGGTGAAAGAGTGAAAAACAACGCAGAACCCCACCAATTTTCAAAATGCAAACGGACAAACGCGAAATCCCATGCTGAGACTAAGGAAGAGAAGAAGAAGAAGAAAAGAAGATACAATGGCTGTACTTAAACGCCGATGGAAAAAAAACGAGGTAGGAGAGGGAAGTACAGGGATATCGTAGGCCTGACCACCGCTTCAAGAAGTGCCAACTAGGCTCAGAACTATCTACAGGCTCTACCAGCTCAATATGTTGAATTTAAGATGGGTAGTGATTTTTTAAATTCCAGAGTATTAATATATAGTACCCGTGACCCCTGAAAACCGCCAGAGCCAGGAAGTACTGGAGACATTTAGCCCCGGGGGTTTCAAAATGGTTATGCAGGTTTTTCTAGCCTAAAACCTTGGTTTGTGTAACTCCTTTTTGCATGGGAAAAACTGCACTTTTTCAATCGCGCGCTGAACGCTTCTAAATTTACAATCGATTTCATCTTGGTCGATTGAACTGACAAACAAATCTCTCCAAATTCCACAAGGGACCCCTGATCGCTAAGGAACCAAACCCGAAAAGGAGAGCCGCATCGCACCCGCATACCGTACGAATAATGTTATCACTGTGCCAGAAAAGAAAAAGGATTTGCCTCAGCCAAGGAAATGGTATATACTTCAACTTCTAAGTGGAAACACAAATACAAAAAACTCATAAAAAGCCTAAATATTTACTTTAAGATCGCACTAGAACCACTGCCAAATTTTAGAGTTTCCTCTCATGCCAAAAGACAAGATGATAGCCTATAAAGTTAGTTCTCAAAATGAACAATAAATCCCCTTTTCGGGAAAATGCTAGGATAGGCATCCTGCCAGGCTGTGTCAAGGCCATTCCTATTACCTTGTTCGGCCCCGCAAGAAACGCAAGAAACGACGGGGGTGGAAAACACCGGACAGAAAAGCTTGCTTCGATTCTACTGGGAGGGCATGGGATTGACTAGTAAGAGTGCTGAAAAGGATCCCTCGCATATGCAGGGTATGACTGCTCAAGTACTCTAGTATCGGTACTGCAGCTGACAAGAAGCCCCCATTTCAAGGGATTGGGATTTTGCATGGGGGCACAGAAAATACGCTGCGATATCTAGCTATCTGGATGGATAGTTCAGAAGAATGTAAATTATTTTTTCATACGCACGGAATTCGTTATGCCAATGCCTTCAACAAGTCCATGCTGTGGACCGGCGAGCGCTCAACGAGGCACCACCCTCAGCGAGACTTGGCAAATACTTGCGAGTAGTTTTGGTCGATTAGTACTGTACCGAAATTTAGTGTCAAGCCACGCCAAGCCTGGCTGACGGCGCCGCCCCACCCAAAGTTCATCCAGTCTACCGTACTCGAGCACTGATCCGTCACCAACGATCGTCCCCTCTCCTCGGTAACTAGCAAGTAGCCTTTTCAAAGGAGGGTGTGAAGTCTGGAGTGGAGAGGATGTGGAGGTAGAAGGTGTGTGTGGGAGTTAATGTTCCCAGGATTGGGTTGGCAGCACTTTCTTCTGCTGACGCAAAGGGTCCGAGCGGCCCAAGGTTGCAGGCCGATTTGCATACCCGTTGGCGCGGGTGCACAGTTTGGAGCTTGACAAGTCATGTGCTGAGCGAGTATGTGGTATACATAATTCTGCTGAAAAGAAAAGGACCAGCGATCGCTCTCTACCCCCTTTTCCCCGTCAGTCCTAATGAATTCCACCGCAGAGCGAGCGCCAGTCATAGCGAGCCATATGCAGATCTGATCAATGCAATTAGTTGAACTTCGGTCGAAATCACAACAGTGGCCATCATTTAGGTGCATGGCTCGCTATGCAGGGGAATAAGTTATCTTTGGGCCTTGTCTACCGTATCTTACTTCCCTCTTTCCTTCTCCCCTCATCACTCGGTCACACTCACACCCACCCACTAGAACAGGAAAAAAAGTAATGGGAAAGCCTGCCAAAGTATGATACCAGTATTTAGTGCCGGGCCGACCTTCTTGTCCTCTCTCCTTCCGTTTAGTACGTGCAGGGAGGGTTGTACCTGTATTATACCCCTGCGTGAATTTGCGCATGTGCTCACCCTTCCCAAAATGATCCTCTTACATTTCAACCAATACCCACCCTATCAAAAAATGGAATCCATAGAATCGAAGAGGACTCGGTCTTAAGTAAAGAGTTTTTCCCCCGAAAATTCGTTATTATTTGAGTCTGTTCTTTATTTGATCTGGTCCTGGGGAAGGTTGACCACACAGGCCGGGCGCTGTGCCACTACCGGAGATTCTAAAATTCCAGAAAGGTAGTAATTTTTGCCAGACCGCCCGATAACATGAAAGGAGAGAAGGGTGGGAATAAAGTGCCACCCGTTAGAGTGGTCTATCTGCCTCCATATTACAGGGTCGCTTGAAAACCCTCCAGGGAAAAAGTTACCCAGAGCATTTCTGAGCGCCAGGCCACCCGGTCCCCCCCCGTATATTAACCAGATCGTCAGCCGATGATAGCTGTATCAATGCAGAATTGAAAGCCTCACATAGTTTGTAGACCGTATGGCACATACGGGAGCTCACCCGTGTCTAATATAGCATCTTGGGCCGTTGATATGCTTAAGCAGTTCCCTACAGAATCCCGGAAAGTGCACATAACATATCATATCATAGGAAGTCACTCGGCAACCAGAAGAAGGGGTGTATATCTGAAGTATCTCCGGAGAATAGAAAAATATAGGGCCACCGCTACTTGCACAACGAGAGGAAATAAGAACCCTTTTTTATTCTCAATTCGGTCTATTTTCCATCAGTCAACCACCAACTCACAATCCTCCATTACGTTCTGTTGAGAACTATCGGGTGCAGAAGAGGGCAAGCGAGTAGTTCCTCAGGTTCAAAGGCAAAGTGGTCACCGGAGAAAGCAAAATACTTGTTTATACTTATTGAACAAGAAGACTGTTAAGGGAGAAGAAGAAAAGAGAAAGAGAAAGAGAAAAGGGAAGCGAGGATTTAAGAGGGAACAGGGGGGGTGACGTAAGTGGTCACGAGGTGTCACTCGTAACTACAGCAACAGATGAGAGGAGAGTGCACCCATAACTACAGTTTCCAACACGTTCCCTTATGTAATGCCTTAAGCTATATCTACAGCCAATATTATGCACTCATACGACACTATATCCTAACGATAGACTGCGAGCGGCCCAAGGGTGAAACACCCTGCTTATAAACGATAGGCAGATGCGACAGTTAACTATCATCCCAATTTAGAAATAGCTACTGTGGGAGAAGATGTGGCCCAATACCGTCTAGTGCCCCCCTAAAACGACCGACGCCAGCTCCTTGCATCCTGAAGGGCACCGGACAGCCCGGTAGTAGCACCGCTCCTCCAGCACGAACAATCGCTCTGCTCAATTGGAGATAATATTTGACACTGTTGAAAATCGTACGTGTTCTCTCACACCCTGCAGAGGTACGAGTGACATGTCGTGACTGCTTTCTTCATCCACCTGTTTGTACACATAACTCTCGACTTCTATTTTCTCGCTTTCATCCTCTCCTCTCGATTCTCTCTCCTCCTTTACTTCTTCTTCTTGATCTCTCAGTTCAATCTCTCTGCGATCACCCAACGGCAATCTAAGCTCCTTTCTCTCTTTGATGGCCTCTCCCGGCTTACTCTCCCTCGTGACACTACTCAACAGACTCGACAAAGACCAAGTTGGTTAGGCCTATTATGCGGTGCGCTCAGTGGTTTAAGGATTGTGGATGAAACTAGAGGAAGAAAAAGGAAGGGCTTGGAAAAGATGGGGGGAGCACACCAAGGTGCCCAATAGGCTATTGATCACCAAGCAACTTGAATATGCTATATTTCAAAAGCACCCACTTCTCCAGGACTCATTTTTGTCCGTGTGTGGGTATTATTTGTAATGGCAATTATGGGTAGGCATGAGGTGTAAAGTACCGACTGGTCATGTAGTCTCTCCTGAAAATGTGACTACGAGGCTAGCCCCTTGGGAGCTAGTTAGGTAATCAGAAGAAAAATCTATCAGGCTCAGTGACCAACTCCCATCCCACTAGTCATAATCGAAGAGTAGTAATGATGGTAGAGGCACATGTGGCCCGGAGCATGAGATTGAATGCCTATTTGAGTGATTTTCGGAGATCCTGGTTATTACTATTGGCTCCTCCTAATGCATATACTTAGGAACTTGAATAAACTTGTTGGAAAGAAAAAGGAGCGAAGCTGGAAAAGGTAGGTCATTTACTACGGCGGGGAATGTAGGGGCGAATTAAGAAGAAGAAGACCTAGGAGAGGAGCATCGGAGGAACAGTTTTTATCGAGCTTGCCCTGTGAATCTGTGGAGGGGGGGAAGAAGGGAAGCCATAGAAGAGTAGTGGTAGAATCTGGGTAATTCTGGTGGTCATGTGTTGTGGATAACGAGGACAGAGCACTTATTCTTCGTGCAGAAAGCGAAAGCTCCCCATTCCTCCCTCTCTTGGCCTTTCCCTTTCCCCTTCTCTAAAAATTCCATCTCTTGAGGTATGATAATACTTCCGACATTCGAACCCTAACCCATGTCGAGTGATACATCGTGATCGTGATCTAGCGATGATCACAGGAGTTATACATATTATAGTTTATAAAACTTAGTTCTAGGTAGTAGAGTTAGTATATCGGGGTGATTGGGCCTGCCCAGAATAGATCCCGTACATACCAGTTCGGGAATCCAGCCCCCCCCCCCCCCCCGTTGTCACATGAGCTGGTAGGGAAGATTTTCATCCGACCTCCCACACTTTCATCACCGCACACTTTCATCACCGCTCACACATCGTCGTTCATACTGGTGCCAAACGCCTGGTGCCCTGTCCCACACCCAAGCAACACCTTTCGGGACAATAATCCGCAAGGGATATTTATATCTGCCGGGCAAGGGATACTCTGAGAGATCCGAATTAGAGGAATTAGGGGGATCTCTGAAATGTCCTGCATATCATGATGCAAGGAGTTCATTGCTAGTGATACAGACTTAGGGCTCTAATAGTTCAAGCAATGTTCTAAATAGTATAATAGTTTCCCACAGCTAGAGGTGTATCTTGCCCATGTGTTTGGCACCAGGCTGCAGTGGGAGTGTATACCATTCCTGGATTGGACAGGGCACGCTGGAGAATAGCGATGATTGGAGGAAATCGGGTCCATCCTCTTTAATAATGTCACGATATCTAGAACCCGACTTTCCCTTCAGCAAAATTGTGACCATGCGGGCATTGGACCATATATAGTATTATCATCCCACGGCATTAACATTTAAACACACACACCCATCTCCCGCCGAAATAAAATTAAGCCAGGATAACCCCCGGACATATGTTAAGCCATATCACACTCAGCACACACTAGTTCTCCCCACGCTCGCCGAACTCGTCGGCTTTTCCCTGCATGTGAACCTCAACTCTCTCCGCCGAACCAGTCATTCCCTCTTCCCCCTCCTCCCCCCCCTCACCTTGAACCCCCTCCTCCACTCCCCCCTCCTCCTCATCACCACTACCCCCACCCTCAATTTTCTCAAAATCGACCCACTCCGCGCGAATCCCAAACTTCGCTTCTAACGCTCTCCAAGGATTTTCCACAAACCGGGGACTATACAACTACTCTCACATCCCATCCCAAACCAAATCAGCCACCAATCCCCTTCACTTCCCTTCCCTCCTATAAGCAATGGATCAAATAAAAACATACCTCATCCCCGCTACCACCACCCGTCCTTCCTCCCCTACTCCCCGCACCACCACCACCACCACCCACAAACCTTGGCGGAACATAAGGCGTGAATGCTGGCGCGACGTAAGGCGTAAATTCCGGTCCCTTCGGCAGGGGCTTGGCTCCTCCATCCACGGCACCCGTGGAGGCGGTTACTTCTGCAGCCCCGGGTGAGGGTGGAAGCGGGATTGAATTGCTATTGCTCCCGCTGGCGCCGTGGTGATGTTTTGGTCGCTTGTTTCGGGAGCCGAAGGAGGTGAAGCCTAGCGATGCGAGGTCTTCGGCTTGGTCTTCTTCGGGTTCCATCCTTTGGGCTTCTTTCTTTGGTATGGTTTGCTGTTACGAAGTGGGGGGGTGAGGTGCGGCCGGTAGCTGCCTCGAGGTGAGGTGAGGTTGAGGTGAGGTTGCGTCGCTACGTGATTTAGCCGCCGAGCTTACTTTTGTCAAGGGTGAGGACTGGGAACGCGGGTAAAATTCGGATTGGGCAGGTTAGGCGCCGCGCGGGTTGTTTGGTCTAGGCTCTTGGTCGGGTCGACCAATGTGCCCGAGTCTCAAACAGGAAAAATGTGAGACTTGTGATATCGGGATGGCACGGTACGACACAAAACGGCGGAGAAACCGCGGCGGCGTTCGCCCCGCACTATTACCTAAGACCGGAATTACTACGATATACCCCGGGGCGGCACTGTATCTATTACCCCGTGAGCCAAGTATAGGGGATTTCTATCTAGAAGTTTAACACAGACTCCTATAATATCCCTAAAGGCTTGCCATCATTCCTAATAGGGTGCCACAAGGACCCGACGATAGTTTCCTGTAAGTGAGCGGTTCGTGATGTCTATAGGGAAAATAAACACATAGGATACATGAATGCAAGCTGCCACCATCCCTCAAAGTGTGCCAAACCTAACAACCGTACCGCAGAACAAGCCAAATCGCAAACGAAAGGGAAGGTAAATCAATCAATCAATCAGAAAATACGCCGGGCAGCTTTTACGTGAACCCCGAAAAGAAAAACGAAAAGCGTAACCGTAATCGTGATATTGATACAAGTGGTTCTCGCAATACCGTGAGGCAAAAAAACAAAGAGCCTTCTGGAATTTATTCCGTGTTTCCCTAACAACCGAACCCACAAAACTCCTGGGCTTGTTTTATTCTATTCCGGAACCGAGCCCTGCTGGTTGAATTTAGCCCTAGCATTACCAAACAGCTCCTCCTGCTGTCTCAACAACTCCTCTTGAGAGAGTCCTGATTGCTCCAGCTTGGTCTGCTTCTTTTCGCGAGACTGGAACTTTTTCGGTCAGCATTTTTCAGCTAAAGTCGTAAGGGCGATAGGCAAGATACCCTCTGATGTTCCTTGTGTTCCTGGGCAACCTCCTGAATTTGCTCGATATACTCTTCGAACCCTAGGTCCTTCAACGCCTTGACAACATGTTCGGCAGCGATAGTCTTCTTGGCTTCGCGTTCGGCGATGTCATTGGCCTCGGAGGAAACAAGAGTGATGAATTCAACGCAGCAGTCTATGAGTAGATCGCGCGTCTCTTTAGCGAAAGCAAGATCGTTCGGGAGGATTTCGGAAATTATCTTCTGTACGGTAGCTAGCCGAGTGTTAGCACATTCATAAGATGGGGAAGTCGAGCGGATGAGTAAGGAAGAAACCTTTTGGAAGCGAGAGATCGTCGGCTATCGAGGACGTCAGTACTTTTTGCTCTTCGAGTAGGACGGGATGAGGTACCTCCTCCTCCGAACTCACGGTCTGACATGGCGATAGCTGGGGGTTAGCGTTAAGGAGCGAAGGGATGGTAGTGGAAGGGCGGTGGATAGGAGGTAGGATATCGTGGCGGACTACGAGAGGAGTCAGGCTGCGTTCCCAGAGTTAGTGACAGAATGGAGGGGAGCATCAGAGCGGGTATATAAGTTACAGTACGGGGGGGGGTGCATCCCTTTTTATGGTTGCAGGGTGTAGGCGACGACGGTGATCAGTCACCCACACATTCTTTGGTGCCACCAAAGTCTTGGCGAAGCTGGACCGTGCACTCGCTGACACGATGTTGTTGCCAAGTGCTTTTTCGGTTTCCAGGATCTCAGCTTGAGCCCCGAGCCCCCT
>Ga0307510_10010405_pt1 | contig 11045 bp, 12 predicted proteins | sample 12_EM_MG_FD_207224 | JGI IMG/M metagenome (GOLD analysis project Ga0307510, IMG submission 207224) | Populus trichocarpa ectomycorrhiza microbial communities from riparian zone in the Pacific Northwest, United States - 12_EM | ecosystem: Host-associated > Plants > Roots > Unclassified | place... | reverse complement strand
AGGCCACCCAGATGATCTCGAGCAACTTCAGCCGGGCGGTGCGGGGCCTGGAGCAGGCGGGCCTGGTACGGCGCGACACCGATCAGCACGATGCGCGGCGGGTACGCCTGTATCCCACCGAGAAGGCGCAGGAGAACCTGCAACGACTGCGTGAGGTGTGGAGCCGCCTTCTCGAGGAGGCTGTGACCGATACCGACGACATCGACGCCGTGATCTCCACCCTGCGCACCATCGAGACCCGGCTGGTCGCCCGAACCCGCCCCCGGGCCCGATGAAGGTGATACGCCAGACCACCGACGGCCGGTGAGCCGCCGGGGCCTGACGTTTCGTCCGATCGGAACCCAGCCGCACAACCACTGCACGCTCGGCCACCGCATGGCCACCACACCGAACCCGACAGACCGAAGCCGACCGGCGGCACGGAGCAAAAAGCCAGGTCACAGCCCTACGAGCCGAAACGTGCCCGATCAGCCCGGATCCCAAGGTCAACCAAAACAAGAAACCCCAGGCCAGAAGCCTGACCTGAGGTTTCCCATGGAGCCCCCACCCCCTGTCGGATTCGAACCGACGACCTACGTATTACAAGACCATGAGCGATCGTGTCGCCTGGTGCATCGTCGTGCCGTCCGGTGACGTTTTGACTGGTCAGGGCACGCGCAACAGGTTGACCTGTGCCACCCCGCGACGCACCGTCCAAAGGCGTCTGTCCACCGGCGGGCCATCGAGGCCACCACCTCGGAAGGCGCGGACGAGCGCGACCGCCCTGGCGGCCGGCGGAAAGCGCGGGTCGCCCGTCAGGGCGTGACCAACGCCGCGACCGCAGAGGTCACCAAGGCGCGCCGTTCGGGTTCGGGCACCAGGCCTGCCACGTCCTCTCCGGGCAGGTGCCACATGTTTGCCAAGGTCAGCACCAGGGCCAGAATGTGCGCCGCGGGCCGGGCCGTCGTCACCGTCCCGCGCCGCTGCGCCTCGGTGATCGCCGCGACCTTCTCGGACATGGAGGCGGCCACGGCGGCGCGCTGCGAGGAGTCGCCGCGTTCGAGGTCGTACCACTTGAGAAACCGCATGACTTCGGGGTGTGACCCGCCCGCGTCGTGCAGGTGGCCCGCGTACTCGGGCAGCCGATCTGCGTCGATCGGTACGGACGCGACGATCAGGTCGACTATCCGGTCGAAGACCGCGTCGAACAGTTCGGCCTTGCCCTCGTAGAACGAGTAGACCAGCCCCGGGCTGATACCCGCACGTCTGGCCATCCGGTCGATCCGCGCTCCCGCCCGGCCGAACTCGGCGAACTCCGCCAACGCGGCTTCGAAGAGCAACTGCTTCTTGGCTTCGGGATCCCGGGTGCGCATCCGTCCACCTTAATTAATGAACGTTCATTTGACAAAGCTTCACGCCACCCGCACGATGACTATTGAAAAATCGTTCAGTAAGGGAGCATGATCACGATGAGTCACTGGACCCCGGATGCAATCACGGACCAGGCTGGACGCACGGCCCTCGTCACAGGCGGCAACAGCGGCATCGGACTGGAGACCGCACGTGTGCTCGCTGCGCGTGGCGCGCGGATCATCCTTGCTGGACGCAGTGAGGCCAACCTCGACAAAGCGGTGCGGCAGGTGCTTGCCGCGGCGCCGAAGGCCGAGACCGGCACGCTGGTGGTCGACCTGTCGGACCTCGCCTCGATCCGCGAGGCGGCCTCTCGCATCGCCGAGACCGAGACGATCGACTTGCTGTTCAACAACGCCGGGGTGATGAACCTGCCGACCCGTCAGAGTACGAGTGACGGGTTCGAGATGACCTTCGGTACCAACCATCTCGGCCACTTCGCGTTCGACGCGCAGCTGTGGCCCGCCGTTCTCCGCTCCCCGGCCCCTCGGGTGATCACGGTCAGTGCGATCGCCGCGCGCTGGCCCATGGGTCGGCTCGAGGACCTGATGAGCGAGAAGAACTACCGGGGCATGGGTGCCTACGCCAAGTCCAAGCGCGCCAACATCGTCTACACCCTCGAACTCGCCCGGCGCACCGCCGGCACGCCGCTCAAGGCGCTGGTGGTCCACCCGGGGGCCGCGATGACCAACCTTCAGCAGCACGGCAATGGCGCCCTGGCCAGGGTGTTCACCCCGATCGCCGAGCGCCTGCTCATGGGTTCGTCCGAGGGCGCCGCGTGGCCGTCGCTGTACGCCGCCAGCACCTCCGACGTGGTGAGCGGGCAGTTCATCGGCCCTTCGGGACGCGATCAGACCTCCGGCACACCGAAGCCGGTCAAGCTCCCCCGCGGCGCGGACGATCCGCAGCAGGGCGCACACCTGTGGGCGGAGAGCGAACGGCTGACCGGAGTCGCTTTCCGGCCCTGATACGCCATCGAGGCCGCAGCCCCAGCCGGCGTTTCGCCGACCACACCGCCCTCGTCCTGCCCGGCCACCGGGTCCGCGGCTTCTTTGCCCATGCCTTCCCCGACCATGACGACGAACAGTTACGCGACCCTTCCCTCTCCCCGCTCTTCGCGAAGCAGGTCGCCGGCAACCGCGCCGACCTCGATGTACGGCCCGATGGCGTCCACGGCTTCAACAACGTGGTCCCCAAGACCGGCCACGCTGTCGTCGAGGGCATCTCCTCCTGGTTCAACGCTCGTCTCTCCGCCTGATCCACCGACCACAGGAGCACCACCATGAGCGCGCAGGACAACATCACCGTCGTTCAGGGATTCATCGACACCGTCCTCAACGGGGGCGATCTCGCCGGCCTGGAGCGGTACTGGACCGAGGACATGGTCTGGCGCGGGGGCAGTCTCGGCGAGTATCACGGCCTGGCGGACTTCAGGAAGTTCGCCGAGGCCAACGCCGTCGGCGCGTTCAGCGGCATGCACCTGGAGCCGCGGCGGTTCCTGACCGACGGCGACACCGTCGTCGCGCTGTTCACCAACAGCGGCGTCAACACGGGCCCGTTCATGGGCATGCCCGCCACGGACAAGCCTGCCAAGTGGAACGGCGTGGGGATCTACCGCATCCACGACGGCAAGATCGCCGAGGCGACCTTCGTCGAGGACATCCTCGCCATGCTCCTGCAACTCGGCATCACCAGCCTGCCCTCCGCCTCCTGACACAGCGAGCCGTACCGGCGCGACCGGTGATCCCGGCCGGCACCCATGGACACTGCCGGGATCGTCCCGGTCTCCGGTCGGCATCTTCCTCCGACGGCGGTGTCACACCTGCATCACGGACCTGGAGAAGGCACCGCCATGAGAATGACCGTCTTCGGCGCCAGCGGCAGTGTCGGCTCCGTGCTCATCCCCGAGGCACTGCGGAGGGGGCACGAGGTCGTCGCCGTCACCCGCGACGCCTCCCACATCACGCTCTCTCATCCGAATCTGACGGTCGCGATCGCCGAACTCGACTGCGTGCCGGCCCTGGAGAGGGCCCTCGCCGGAGCTCAAGCGGTGATCATCAGCCTCGGCGACGCCGTCTGCGACACAGGTACCGGCGCCATACTCGCCGCGATGCGCAACACCGGCGTACAACGCGTGGAGGCGCTCACCGGATTCGGTACCAGCGTGATCAGCCGACGCCGACTCAACCCTGCGATGCGAGGCGTGGTGGGCGCGGTCCGCCTCCTCGCCCGTTCCGGCTTTTCGGCGAAGGAACGGCAGGATGCGTTGGTTCGCGCTTCCGGTCTCACGTACACGATCGTCCAGCCACCCACCCTCACCTTCGGCCCCGCCACCGGCGCCTACCGGCAAGGGGATTACCGAGGCCGGTCCATCCTCGGCAGGATCTCCCGAGCCGATCTCGCCGACTTCATGCTCGACAATCTGGAACAGGAGCGCTATCTGAATCAGTCCGTCTACGTGCAGAACTGACGAGGTCCGCCGTACCCTCCGGTGTCGCCGAACCGGGCGTTCTTGCCCGCTCCATTGTGCGCATCAGGCCGCTGTCGCCCGATCACCGTTGAATCCGGCTCTGTGGCGGTCGCCGACCTCGGGTCGTATGGCGACCGCCACAAGGGGCCGTGTCAGGCGGACAGACGGTCGGCGCTGGTGTAGATGGACTTGTGGTCGAGGTAGCTGCTGAGCCCCTCGGGACCGTACTCGCGGCCGATGCCGCTCGCCTTCAGGCCGCCGAACGGGGAGTTGAAGTCGATCGCGTAGTAGTTGACGCCGACCGTGCCCGTGCGCACCCGCCGGGCCACGTCGATGCCGCGTGCCTCGTCCTGGGTCCAGACGGACCCGGCCAGCCCGTAATCGGAGTCGTTGGCGATCCGTACAGCGTCGGCCTCGTCGTCGTACGCGATGATGGCGAGGACCGGTCCGAACACCTCCTCGCGGGCGAGCCGGTCGGAGTTGTCCACGTCGGCGAAGACCGTCGGTTCGACGAACCAGCCGCGGTCGTGGCCCGCGGGACGCCCGCCGCCGGTGATGAGCCGGGCCGACGAAGCGCGGGCCGCGTCGATGTAGCTGAGCACCCGCTCCTGGTGCGCTTTGCTGGCCATCGGGCCGCAGGTCGTCGCCGGGTCGAGCGGGTCGCCGACGACGAGGCCGGAGGCGAAGTCGGCCACGGCCTCGACGATCTCGTCGTAGCGCGAGCGCGGTGCGAGGATCCGGGACTGGAGGGTGCAGGTCTGGCCGTTGTTCATGAAGGAGGCGCCGTCCAGACCGGCGACGAACGTGTCGAGGTCGGCGTCGTCGAGCACGATCGAGGCGGACTTGCCGCCGAGTTCGAGGGTGCAGCGGCGGATCAGGCGCCCGCACTCGGCGCCGATCGCTCGACCGGCCGCGGTGGAGCCGGTGAAGGCGACCTTGTCGACGCCGGGATGGCTCACAAGGTAGGCGCCGGCCTCCCGGTCGGCGAGCACGATGTTGAGCACACCCGCGGGCAGGCCGGCCTCGATGGCGGCGTCCGCCAGCAGATAGCTGTCGAGCGCGGTTTCCGGCGACGGCTTGAGCACCACGGTGCAGCCGGCCGCGAGGGCCGGGGCGAGCTTGCTCAGCGCCAGTCCGAGCGGGAAGTTCCAGGGGGTGATCGCCGCGACGACACCGACGGGTTCGCGGCGCACGATGGTGGCTCCCCGCATGCTGGGGCGGAGCGCTTCCAGGGGGAAACTCTCGACAAGATCGGCGTTGCGGCGTAGATGACCGGCCGGCCCGAGCCCGTTGGTCTGTCGCGACAGGGCGATGGGCATGCCGTTCTCGCGGCTCACGAGAGTGGTGGCGAGGTCTGCTCGCTTGTCCCACGCGTCGGCGAAACGGCGCATGGCCTCGGCTCGCTCCGCTGCGGTGCTGCGCGCCCAGGGCCCGCTCTCCAGGGCGGCGCGGGCGGCGGCGACAGCGGCGTCGATGTCGGCGGGGCCGGCCATCGCGGCGATACCTATGGGTTCCTCGGTGGCGGCCTCCAGGGCCACATGGCGCTCATCGGTGCTGGGGCCGATCCAGTCGCCGCCGACGAAGAACATCGGCCGGTCGAAGGGGGTCTGGTTCTGGACGGTGTTCATGGGAATCTCCTTGTACGGAGCGGTGGTTCGGAAAGAGTCCGGAATGCTTCGGAACTGCCGGTCGGGCGACGCGGCCCCGGTGTGTGCGGGCAGGCCGGAACGGCGCGGATGGTGGGAGTCGCGGTGCACCCACCGCATGCGAAGGCTGCGAGATGTCCGAGCGGGAGACGCCGCGGTCGGGTCGTCCGCCTGGAGAGGCGGTCGGCTGTTTTCGGGTACGTCGAGCAGCCGTCCGAAGACGGACCGCGGACGAACAGTCGCTCTGCCTAGAGGGTTATCCGGGTTCGGGCCCGGTGGCGTGCGGGTCGCCCGCCGGGTGTGGCTGATCCGCGCCCGGCTTCGACGCCGCCCAACTGGCGAGCATCCGCAGCGCGTCCTCCGACGGGGTGTCCGGCTCGGGGGTGTACATGATCAGTATCTGACCGGGGTCGGCCAGCCGGGTCGATTCGTAGGCGAGCTCGAAGTCACCGACGACCGGATGGTGGACGCGTTTGACGCCAGTGGCGTACGAGCGCACGTCATGGCGAGCCCAGCGGACCCGGAAGTCTTCACTACGCGTCGACAACTCTCCGATCAGGGTCGTGAGCTCCGTGTCGTACGGCGTCCGGCCGGCTTCGGCGCGCAGCAGTTCGGCAGAGTCATCGGCGATTCTGTCCCAGTCGCGCCAAAAGGTACGGGCCGCCGGGTCGAGGAACGCGAAGCGGGCGGTGTTGACCGGCCGAACCGGGTCGGCGTACATCGGTTGGTAGAGCGCTCGGCCGAGCGCGTTGGCGCCGATGATGTCGAGGCAGCCGGTGAACACAAGCGCCGCGGTGGTGGTCATCGAGTCGAGGATGCGCTGAACCGGCGGCCGCAGTCGCGGCCGTGCAGCGGGCGGCGCGGGTCGACGGGAGCGCCTGGCGTCGAGCAGGTCACTCAGGTGCGCCCGCTCGGCATCGGTCAGCTGCAACGCGTGATGGATGCCGTCGAGGACCGATTCAGAGACACCGGTGGCGTCGCCGCGCTCAAGGCGTATGTAGTACTCGACACTGATGCCGGCCAGTGCCGCGACCTCCTCGCGGCGCAGACCCTTGACCCGCCGAGCGCCGCCGAACACCGTGAGACCCGCCTGCTCGGGGGTCAACCGTGCGCGACGGGTCGCCAGGAACGCGCGGATCTCTTCCCGCACCCCGGGGCTGACCTGCTTGCCATCACTCATGCGATTCACGCTACGCCGCCGCTCGCCCGCCAACGAGTCACGCTCAGTACCCCCCAGCGGATCCGTCACTGACACAGCTGGGGGGCCTCGCCCCGGGCTGGGCCCTCCGGGCGGGGCCGCTCATCGAGCCGCGGTGTTGTCAGTCCTCGGCACTGCCGCTCGGCCGATCACGATATTCACGGAGGATGGCCTGGTGGGTGCGTGCCGGCGGCGGCCTTGGCGCCTTTGCGGGCCAGAGCGTCAGGCCTGAGGCCGCGGCTGGGTGAGCAAGCCCTGCTCGGTCTCGGCGAGGATCCCGTGCTCGGCGAGCCGCTTGAGCTTCAGACGGGTGTTCTTGACGGTGGCGGGCGCGATCCGCAGGTCCATCGCCTCGCACACCTGCCGGGCCCGCAGCGGGACGTCGGCCGTGATGAACACCGCCATGATCTGCTGGTGGGCCGGATGGTCCGGCAGTTGCGGGGGGCGGGGCCGGCTCGGGCAGTTCCAGCAACGTCCTGCGGGTGATCCGGATCTCCTCGGCGGCCTGGTGAGATTCCTCCAGCTGCCCCCAACTCGGGGGCACACGGGAGGTGCTGTCTGCGGACGGGCGTCGGCCCTCTCCTTCAGCAACATGCTGAAGACGCCAGCCAGTTGGCCGGGATTCGAAATGACGAGGAACCTGAAACGCAGGTTGCGCGGCTGCCCGGCCCGCGCTCCACATACAGAGCGATCAGGCGACGGCGACGAGTTCGCGGACCGCGGGCGCGACCTCTGCCGCGAACTGGCGGAGGAAGTCGGCCGAGGCCGCGCGGTAGAGGAAGAACGTGTCCGCCTGCTTGTTCAGGACCAGCTCGGCAAGCTGCTCGGCCCACACCGTCGCGGGGCCTTCGAGGAAGCCGGAGCCGGTGCCGAAGGTGCCCTCGATGTTGTAACCGCGGCCGATGTCCCGCGGCGAGCGGCCCGCGGCGAGCGCCGCCTCGTCGATGATCCGGTTGGCGTCCGGCAGCGCGGCCGGCGGGAGGAACGGGGAACTCGGGATCCACCCGTCGGCGATCGTCCCGACCACTCGCAGCATCCGCGGCTGGTAGGCGCCGAACCAGATGCCGATCTCGTGCCGCGGCTCGGGCCCCGGCTTCGCGTTGTCCAGCCGGTAGTGCTTGCCATCGAAGGCGACATCCGTCTTGGACGTCCACAACGCGCGGATGAGCCGGGTGGCCTCCTCCAGCGCCTCGATGGACTCCCCGGCGGTGCGCGCCGGCCCGCCCTCCGCGGCGATGGACCCCCACATCTGCTGGGCGCCGGTGCCGAGACCGAGTTCGAAGCGGCCGCCACTGAGGATGTCGATGGTCGCGGCGGTGCGGGCAAGCACCGGAGGCGGACGCAGCGGAAGGTTCAGCAGGTTGGACATGACCGTGATGCGCTCGGTCCTGACGGCCATGGCGGTCAACAGCGCGAGGGTGTCGAGCCGTTCGGGCCAGTACGGGTGATCGGACAGCGTGACGACGTCGTAGTCGAGCTGTTCCATCAGTTCGGCCAGTTCCACGACGTCCTGCGGGTGGTCCGGGCTCGGCTCCAGCAGGGCGCCGAACCTCACTTTGCCGGTGGTCATCGGCTCACCCCGCCGCGCGCACCGACACGCTCCGGCGTGGCAGTGCCGTAGACCTGCTGCGCGTGGGCCGCGTAGGCCTCCGTGGCCAGACCGCCGATGATGCCGCTGACCTCGGGCGGCATCTGGGCGACGATGTCGCGGACGGTGTCGGGGTCCGCCTCGTAGGCCATCATGCCGAAGATCAGCGGGGCCTGTTCCGGCGCGACGTCCCCCGCGCCGTCGGCCAGCATCTGTCCCCACTCGGCAGCGGTGATGTACCGGGCGAGAAGCGGTACGGCGTGGTCCTCCTCCGCCGCGAGGTGCTCCTCGAGAAGGTCCGAGAGCTGGGCCATCGACACGGCGAGGGTTTCGCGCTGCGCGGGGTCCGCGGTGCCGCGCCAGTGCGCCAGCCCGGCGCGCACCTCGGCCAGGACCCTGTCGATCTGTGCGTGCTGTTCCTCCATCAGCTGCGCGATGGACTCGGCGTCCGCCGCGTTCCGCTCCAGCAGCCGCGGCCACAGGTGTTTGTCCTCGGCGCTGTGGTGGTGATGGAGGCCGTTGTCCACGATCTGCAAGTGATCGGCGATGACGGCCGCGCGGGTGACATCGTTGTCTGCCACGCCGCGGATGAGTTCCGGGGCGAGTCCGAACTCGCGACGGAACATCGTGTGGGCCATGTACATGTCACGCACGTCGGCGAGCGGTTCGTTGCTCATGTTCGTATTCCCAAGGGTTGCCGGAAGGACTTGGCGTTCCGGAATCTAGCAACCTGGCCTGCGGCGGCAAAGAAAATGTCCAGCACGCGAATCGGGTTATCCGCGGAGCGTATGCAGCGGCTTCTGACCGAATTTCGCTTCGTGCGCGGCGGCGAATCTCCCCAGATGAGCGAAACCCCAGCGGCGCGCGACAGCGGCCACCGAATCCGTGGCCGGGTCGGCCACCCGGAGCTCCTCGTGCGCCCGACGCAGCCGGACGTCACGCACGTACTCCATCGGTGACATCTCCAGATGCGCCTGGAATGCCTTCTGTAGAGCTCGCGGACCGACCCCGCAGCGGTCCGCGAGGAGCGAGAGCGTCAGCGGCGCCTGCGGGTCCGACTCGATGATGTCGATGGCCGTACGGACCGACACGGGCCGTGCACGCGTGACGGGCCCACCGAGCACCTCGGGGTGGGAGTGCGTCGCCGCCAGGAGGAATCCGTTCACGATGCTGTCCGCCAGGGGCCCGGCCACCAGCGGCTGCGACAGCAGACTGCCCGGAGCCGCGATCTGCCGGTTGACGGACACCAGCAGTTCGGCCCAGTTGCGTCCGAAGCCGTCGGCGTAGTTCATCACCGGGTCGAAGCTGACACGGCGGGAGGTACGGTCGCCGACCAGCCGGGCCAGCATGGTCTCCACCGCGGGCATGTCGATGCGGACGCACAACCCGCGGTACCCGGCAGGCCAACGGGCGGAAACGGCGCCGCCACCCGGTCGGTACAGAGCCGAGCCCAGGCGGCTCACGGTCAGGTCCACACCCCGGTGACGTGACGCGAAACGCCCCGCGATGGGCACGTGCACGTAGAAACCCGTGCCGACGTCCTCGGTCTCCAGCCTCAGCTCGCCGCTGAAATCGACCTCACCGATATGGATGGGACCGAGTTCGGCGAAGCGATACGTCGATACCGTCACCTCGTCCTGCGGCACGGCTTCGATCGTCGACGTGCGAACGAGCATCAGACACTCCCCCGATGCCGGTCGGACCACTCGGCAGGAGACCGGGCATTCGAGTCAGGGTAGCCCGTGATCGAGAGGCCGGCCGGGCTGTTCACGGAACCCCGGCCCAGCGGCACAGCGGTCACGACGGCTTTTGGAGCGCTGGGCTCTCAAGGCGGTGCCCGGCTGCGCGTGGACATCGAGTCCCAGGCCTTGACGTGATGAAGCAGGCGGCCGTCAGCGGCTCCGCCGTCACAGTGCTTCCAGGGCGCGGAGTGCCTGTGCTGCCGGTTGTGGGAGATCTCGAGGAGGGAGTGCTGCCACCGAGGCGTCGAGAACAAGATCCGCTACACACGCGACATCACTGCTGGGCTCCGCCATCACGCCCACGCCCCGCCGTCCACTCGCTCGCGCCACAGGCGGAACACGTTGATCTTGGGATTGTCCGGATGGCACAGCCCTGTGACCGTGAGCATGCCTGTAACCGCAAGGCGGATCGGGACCCATTTACACGATCACTGCACGCTCGGCCACCGCATGGCCACCGCGCCGAACCCGACCAGCGGGACGAAGCAAAAAGCCAGGTCACAGCCCTGCGAGCCGAAACGCCCACCGGCAGTCGACCCCAGACGTACGCATTGCGATGCGTAGCCCACAGGTACCCGATCAGCCCGGATTCCAAGGTCACCCGAAACAAGAAACCCCAGGTCAGAGGCCTGACCCGGGGTTTTCCATGGAGCCCCCTGTCGGATTCGAACCGACGACCTACGCATTACAAGTGCGTTGCTCTGGCCAACTGAGCTAAGGAGGCCTGCGCGATACGTGCGTACCCGAGACGCGCGCGATCACGTGCCCGTGCAGTGTACCCAGGTCCCCGCCACCCCCTGTCGAAAATTTCCTCGAAGTTCACATGGGCTCAGGTACTGACAGACCAGGCAGACGCCAGGTACCGTCCTGACCCAGTTCACTCGCGTGGACTACACCACCACCTTCCTACAACGGATCGTCCGGCACGTTCCTGCCGGTAGAAGGGGGCCTTCACCATGGCCACTGTTTCGTTCGACAAGGCGACCCGGATCTACCCGGGCACCGAGAAGCC
>Ga0307510_10010404_pt1 | contig 11045 bp, 9 predicted proteins | sample 12_EM_MG_FD_207224 | JGI IMG/M metagenome (GOLD analysis project Ga0307510, IMG submission 207224) | Populus trichocarpa ectomycorrhiza microbial communities from riparian zone in the Pacific Northwest, United States - 12_EM | ecosystem: Host-associated > Plants > Roots > Unclassified | place... | reverse complement strand
AGTCTACACCCGGTGAGACGACCAACGGCATCGCAATTGTGAATCCACCCCCTCCACGGCTCGTAACAAAAGTATCACCCAACTGACCCCACCAGCGATTCCGCAGTCGGAAGCGATCGCGAACCACCTCGGAAGAATGTGATTGCACAACTGGACTACAAAGGACCGGGCTTTTCAGAACGGCGAGGCGCATCTCGGAACGGAACTCCCTGATGAAACCGTGCAACACTTGCCTCGGAACCACCGTTCTCTCATATCACATAGAAACTCCCTCGGTCCCCGGAGTGTTTCAATTCAATCGTACTCGGGTGGCTTTTTCACAAGGAAATGAGCAAGGAGTGGATATTCAAACCGATGTGGAGTTGCCGATTGTGAAATCTAGGTCTGTCGAGTGTAGTTATGGGATGACCCACGGTTTACACAGGAGATACTCATGTGGTCGGCCTCACCAAAACATGAGACAAATTCACTTGCAACGATTTACTACTAGTACATGTTATAAATGACCCAACAGCAATAAGTACACGAAAAACCAGAAATGACAAACATAGATCGCGAATTACAAGTCGTCCCAACTATCAGAGACAGCAAATGCTGGCGCAAGTTTCGCCCAACAAATCGAACGCATCGTAGTGTGAACCGCCCCGACACTTCTCGCACATTTTGTGCAAAATAGGTGATCCAACGAAGAGGGACTCAACACATCGCCTTTCCTCTCGTCTACCATCGAGTCATAGACCTTCCCTAGCACTTCCAACCACTTTTCGACGGAGTTGATTCCAACATTCAAGACGCATGCCTTGTCAGGGCACTTCTTAAGGTCTCCCGCATAGGCAATTGCACGCCAGGCGCGGGACCCCAAAGATCGTATCACGTGCATGCCATGGATGGTGGTAGCAAGGGTGCGACGCGGGAGGACCGTACCAGGCTTGTCGCTCATGAGGGCCGAGAAGCCTCCGATGGAAGCCCGATAGGCGGCGAAAGGGATTGCGAACTTCACATTCTGCTCCACGAAAAGATTTAGCACCGCGTTGGGATGAGGTTTTGGTGATCCAAAAATGTCCTCGCCGAGGACCTTTGCCGTTTCAAAGTCCTCCCATCTGGTAGGGTATGCACCCTTGAGGTCCTTGACGAGCTGATGACGTATGTCTGAGAAGCCGTACTTTGTTGTCATGCAAAGGAGCGACGCGAATACGGTGAACTCTGGAACCTCGTGTCTTGCAGGGAATCTGATCGCAGGTCAGATGGTCAGCCAACAGAACTCGCAAAGGAAGAAGAGTCTCACCCTGGAGTGTAAATCATCTTCAAAAGGGTCTCAAAATCTTTAGCATTCTCTGAGATGATGATCCGAGGTCGCCCTTCTGGAGTTGTAGCATGGAGGAGTGCCAACGGAGAAAGGATGTCTCGGAGTTTGGAGGAGGAAAACGAGATGATCGCAGAATGAACCCGGAATAGGGTATGTCCGCACACGATCTCTACGTTTCCATCTTCGAAGTAAAAAGTATCGTGGCGGGTGGTCGTCTGCCCCTCCTGCTCCTCCCCCTTTTGCTCGATCTCCTCGCCAAGTTCAGTCGGGGTCAAGTCGGATATGGTGGAGATGCTTAATGTTGGGGAGGAGATTGCGCCGGCTGGAATATCGACGAAGGTCTCGGATGAAGACTGCACGTCATGCAAGACGGAGGGAAAATTGATATCTTGCAGGATGGAGGAAGGAAGTCTGATATCGATCGTGTCGGCAGGAAGATCCTTGGTGGCGAAAGCGACGGGAGTTTCAGCCTCTGCAGGGAGCTCGGCGGCCGTACCTATCTCGTCATCTCCTCCCACCTGGCCTTCTTGAGTCCTCCTACTATCCCTTTGCTCTTCTTCGTCTTCGTCTTTCCGCTGCAACCAAGCGGTATGAACCTCTTGAAGTTCCTGATTCACAAGTTAGGACCGTCGCAACGCTTTAGCATGGGTAGTCCACCATACCTTTACCCTCGCCGCGTCATACCCAGCTATTCCCACTATCCTGCTCTGGGCGTCCAACGTTTCAAAGCTGAGCCGGACATCTTCAGGTTCGAGGAGACCCTGAAACAAGGTGCTTCCTGCGGCGATGAATAACTGGTAGATTGCATTGGCCCAGACAGTATCCTGATTGTATCTGGGATCCTCGTCATAGTGGTTGATCAGTGGCTTGATTAGATGTTGCCGCAGGAGCTCTTGGCTCAGCAAGCCGTGCTCGATGAGATGACCGACAAACGATGCTGCGCGAATGAAGCCTTTCCCCCCACTGTTATTCGCAATCAAGCCACCGTACGACCCCATTCCAAGGTATTCCACCGAAGTGATCGCGAACCAGCGAAGGATGTGGGAGCATAACTGGGTAATGAAAGACCTCGCCTGTTCAGAACGACGGGGTGTATCGCGAAACTCCTTGAAAAACCGCCCGACGCTTGCATAAGATCCCTCACCCTCCCACGCCACATACGAAACACCCTCCACAAGTTCATCAACCGTCGTGAACCGCTCACGGAGGACGTACTCGATCCAGAACTCGATCTTTGGTGTGATTTTGTCGTACTCCGATGGCTTCGCGGTGAGGTAGGTGAGCAGACTACGAATCTTGTTCGAGATAGGACCCTTGCAGTTGTGAAAGTTGGACATGGTTATCGACCGATGAAAGGTGTGGCGGGGGTGTGGACCCACGAGGCGGCCAAGGACGCTACACTAATGAAGGTGTTTCCGTAATTTCCAGTACTGCCGTGGACTAATCAGCCTCGTGCATCCAACCCGATCAAAACCGGTAACCGATGGTGCGACGTCCTGGCCAGGTCACCCGAGCTCATCGACATCAATCGCTCTGAGAGAGCGCACCTGAACCAGCATTCGGCTCGTGTCACTACTCAGGCCCAGCGACTGAAACGGAGACCCGATGTCATGTCCATGATACCACGACGCCCGGAAATATTTATGTCGGTCACGGTCTAGGTAGGGGGGCGTGATTGTGGTGGTACGTGTCTCTCCCACCCATGAAAAACCTACATAGAATGAAAGTCTGGACACCCAAATCGGAGTTTTATCGAGAGATGAGAACACAAATGCGAAGGGTAGTCCCACAGATCCGGGGAGCGTGCCTAGTGACAGAATTTGGCTCGCGAACATTCATCCTTTCAAACAAAATACCTCCGGCAACGCAGCCCAAGCCTCCCTCCTCACCTCCCCATGTGCTTCCTGCATCTTCTCCGCACACACCTCACAGAACTTTGACCCTGTATCCTCCGCAAACGCACTCGCTGATAACACTTCTAATATCCTCGTCCCCCCAACCGCAGACCCCGTAATCCGGTCCAAAGTTGGTCGAAGTGCCCCAATGATCTCCGCGCCCAAAAGTCCTTTCGAGTGACGGGAGATACAGTCCGTCGAGGAACAACCGACACAGTTGAAAGTCGTGAAGATGACCCGATGTGTTTCTTTTAATTCAATCTCTCGAAGCGCCATCAACCCGCGCATTGCAGATCTCAACGTCTGGCCGGAGAGCGTCGCGTCCGATGGAAGTCGATTGTTCATCAACGAGTCCAATCCCCTTCGAGCTGACATATAATACGCCATCGGCAAGGCCGACGTGACTTTCTGTTGCACGAAAAGATTCAGCACGGCATTGGGATGTGGCTTGGACCCATTGAACACGTTCTCTCCGAGCGCCTTGGAGGGGTCTAGTCCCCTGAAATTCTCTGGGTATGCATCGTGGATGATTTCGAGTAATTGAGCTCGGAGAGTTGGCATCTCGTAGCCAGACGAAACTCTGAGGAGGGATGAGAAGGTGGGGAAGTCTGGAACTTTGCCTCTCTCCGGGAATCTGAGAACGGAAACCGTGAATGAGAGAATATTTGATTGAAGAGAGGTCAGATTACCCAGGTAGATAGATAGTCTTCAAGAGAGTCGAGAAATCTGCTTGTGTGTCGGAGGATATAATACGCGGACACCCATTCGGAGACTCAGCGGTGGTAAGATTCGCTGGTGAGAACATTTGACGGAGCACAGGAGAGTGGAATGACAACGCGCCGGCGTGAATGCGAAAGAGGGTCTTGCCGCACAACACTTCAACGCTCCCGTCGTCTAGGTAGAACATGTCGTGGGGCGTGATTGTTTCAGGTTCGAGGATCGGCTCATGAGGCGTGATTGTCTCGGGTTCAAGAGTTGGCTCATCGTCGAGACTGTCAGCGATCGTGAAGTCAGACAGGGCGGTGATGCTTGTCGAAGGAGATGGGGGAATGGAAGACTTTGGGCTTTCGCATGGGGGATGGTGCGGGGTAGGTGACGGCGGCGTAGGTGTTCGAGGCTGTTCCAACACTCCCGGGAGCCCCAGAGATGTCGCAACTGGAGTTGCGGCAGGATCCTGAGACTTGGGGGCAGTGGTTTTGGGTTGTGCACTGCGGAAGGCCGGAGGGGGAGGAAGGCCTTCCCAACCGCTTTCCCGAAGTCGTAAAACTTCCTGTAGCCCCAAACGTTCAAAATTTATCCTGACAGTCGAGATGAATACCCTCACCGCTGCGAGTTCAATATCAACCAATCTACCGCCAAGATTGCTCGGCTTGAGGAGGTCACAGCAACGGTCCATGACCGATGGGTCGACGTAGGTCGCGAATGTGGCGCCGGATATTTTGAGGAGAATCATGAGAGCATCTAATTGATGGGGATATACGGCGGGCTGAAGGGTGAGGGACTGGAGGATATGATCCCGGACGTCTTCCAGTTTCACGTATCCAAGGTTGACCCAGTGTGCGATGAGGTTTACCCGACTGTAGAAGTCGCATAATTGCTCTGAGGTAGGTTCTTCTGGTCCCCCCGGAATATAATCCAGGCTTTGTCTGAAGAACTGTTCGAGCGACTCGCGGCACAATCGGTCATGTAGGCCGATAGCTTGAGCCGAAAGAGCAGGGTCTAACTCAGCATCAGTGATGAAGCGAAGCAGTAGGTGGGCGTTTTTATGTATTAGTTGCCCGGTTATCGCGTACTGTACCGCGTTGTTGTATTGTATTGTTCTGTACGTGATCCACTTGGGTACTGTTATCGAGTTGTGTCTCGTGCTAGCGCTGCTGGCAAGGATGTCGTTATAAAGTCGGTGATTCGACGTGCCTCCATGCGCGGCTCCGAGGTCCATCCAGAAATGATAAGTAGAGATCGTGCGTTCATAGTTTTCTTCGGAGATGTCGTACAATATCTTCACCAGAGGCCAGGAGGTGTCCATCGCAAAAGTGTGGCGGGAGAGCAAGAAGATGGACGGTACTTACGTAAGTCAAGAACGGCGGTCAGGCAAGTTGTGTGATAAACAGACGGAGCAGAGGATGATATCACAGTTCGTCACTCGTCAAGCAAACTACAGAATATGGTAGACCAAGGGAGAGCACAGCGGACCGCAGGTAAAATAGCATCCGGAACTGGGTCCCTGGCTTCACAAACCTGCAGTGCATCAATGAAACTGGAACAGTAAATTCCTCTACAGAAATTGAATTATCATCATCTGCGGCTCGCTATGAGGGCAAGAACGAAATAACTCCTTACCTCCTTGCCCCCCCGTCCGTCGGCCTGGATCCCAGGTTTGCCCCCGCACCCGATGGCTAATGATCGAAATATTAATCGGGGAGACCTTTTCAAAGACCGGGCGCATCGGTGGGATAGTGTCTCCAAAACTTAGAGAACCGAAGGACGGGGTAAACGTGTGGACACGGAACGCGCGGTGCTCGGAGATAATCTCTATATCTCTATCCGCAGAGTCAAATACCTTGTTGTGGAGATCGCTGGCGTTCCCCGTCCCATGTCCAGACTCGATACCAGTCCGGTCGAGTCTCGCGCCATACGGATTCTGCGGGGGTGCCCGGCGAGTTTTCCTGCCTCGAACAGTTTTCCATATCAAAAGTTGGATTGGCCAAGCGTCGGGGGTTGGGATATCTTTTTAGAACGAAAGCATGGACACCCGAACCGGGATTTATCGAGATACACGAACATAAATGCGAAACGTCATACAGATCTGGGGGGCGTGTCCAGTGTACAGAATTGAGCTCGTGAACCATTACCCTCTCAAACAAAACACCTCCGGCAGCGCAGCCCAAGCCTTCCTCCGAACCTCCACGTGCGCCGCCTGCATCTTTTCCACACACACCTGACAGAATTTTGACTCCGTTTCCTCCGCAAACTCACTCCCCGATAACACCTGCAAAATCCTCGTTCCCCCAACTGCAGACCCCGTAATTCGATCAAAAATTCGCTGGTGTGCTCCGATGATTTCCGCGTCCAAACGTTCCCCAGAGTGTCGAGAGGGACAATCCGTCGAGTGACACCCGACGCGGTTTGAAGATGTGAAGATGATTCGATGTGTTTCCTTTAGTTCCATCTCTCGAAGCGCTATCAATCCGCTTATCGCACATCTCAACGTCTGGCCAGAGAGCATTGCGCCCGTCGGAAGTCGAGCGTCCATCAACGAGTTTGAACCCCTTCTAACTGCCATATAGTATGCCATCGGCAAGGCCGACGTGACTCTCTGCTGAACGAAGAGGTTCAACACGGCGTTTGGATGTGGCTTGGGTCCATCGAACACGTTCTCCCCGAGCGTCTTGGAAGGATCGAGCCCTTCGAAATTCTCCGGATATGCATCACGGATTGTCTCGAGTAATTGGGCTCGGAGATCTGGCATCTTGTACTTGGACGAGACTCTGAGGAGGGATGAGAAAGTGGGGAAGTCTGGGACTTTGCCTCTCCCTGGAAATCTGAGAATAGAGTTGTGAATGAGAAAACATCCGATTAAAGGAAGGACAGATTACCCAGGTAGGTAGACAGCCTTCAAGAGAGTCGCGAAATCGATCGGTGTGTCGGAGGATACAACGCGCGGGCACCCATCAGGAGACTCAGCAGCGGTAAGGTTTGCCGGTGAAAACATTTGACGGAGCACAGGAGAGTGGAATGACAACGCGCTGGTGTGGACGCGAAAGAGGGTTCTGCTGCATAGCACTTCAACGCTCCCGTCGTCGAGGTAGAACGTATCGTGGGGTGTGATTGATCCTGATTCGGGGGGCGGCTCATGGGGCGTAGTTGTCTCGGGTTCAAGGGCCGGCTCATCGTCGAGACTATCGGCGATCGTGAATTCGGACAGGGCGGTTATGCTGGTCGGGGGAGATGGAGGGGCCGAAGACCTCGGACTCCACCCTGAAGGAATATCTGGAGCGGGAGAAGGCAGGGCGGGTGGCTGAGGCTGTTCCCCTATGCTCGGGAGTCCTAGAGATGTCGCGACCGGAGTTGCGGCAGGATCCTGGGACTCGGGGGCAGCAATTTTTGATTGTGCGCTGCGGAGGACTGGAGGGGGAGGAAGACCTTCCCAACCGCCTTCCCGGAGTTGTAAAACTTCCTGTCGTCCACAACGTTCATAATTTATCCTGACAGTCAAGATGAGTGCCCTCACCGCTGCAAGGTTGATATCAACCAATCTACCGCCAAGATTGCTCGGCTTGAGGAGGTCACAGCAACGGTCCATGACCGATGGGTCGACATAGGCCGCGAATGTGGCGCCGGATATTTTGAGGAGAATCATGAGAGCATCTAACTGGTGGTTATAGACGGCGGGCTGAAGAGTGAGGGACTGGAGGATATGATCCCGGACGTCTTCCAGTTTCACGTATCCAAGGTTGACCCAGTGTGCGATGAGGTTTGTCTGGGTGTAGAGCTCGCGTAGCTGCTCTGGGGTAGGCCCCGGAACACAACCCAGGCTTTGTCTGAAGAACTGTTCGAGCGACTCGTGGCACAAACGGTCATGTAGGCCGATGGCATAAGTCGAAAGATCAGGATCTCGCTCGGCATCGGTGATAAAGCGAAGCAGTAGGTGGGCGTTGCTATGTATCATTTGCCCACCTATCGGCTCCTGTGTCGTGTTGTTGTATCGGATTGTTCCGGAACCCCACCAGGGTATTTTTATCAAGTCAGGCCTCCTGCTGGCGTTGCCCAGGATATCGTTATAGAGTTGAAGATTCGACACGCTTCCACGCGCGACTCCGAGCTTAATCCAGAAACGATAAGCAGAGAACGTGCGGTCATAGTCCCCTTCGGAGATGTCGTACAGCAACTTCATCGGGGGCCAGGGGATATCCATCTCAAAGATGTGGCGGGAGAGAAACGAGATGGGCGGTGTTTACATAAGTCAAGGACAGCGATCGGATAAGGTCTGACAAACAGACGGAGCAGCGGACGATATCACGGTTCGCCCCCCGCCATGCAGGTTATATAACGGATAACGGCAATAGATGGTATGGTAGTGAGAGAACACCGCGGACCGGAGGACAGTACCCGGAGCTAAGTTCTTGGCTACGCAAACCAGTGCATACCTGAGACTGGAGCTGCCGATTCCTCTACATGTAGAGAAAGTCAGTCAGCATCATCTGCGGCTCGCTGCGAGGACGGGTGAGATACTTCGTCACCTCTTTTCTTTTTTTTTTCTTATCCGTCAGCTTGGATTTCAAGTCCGTCTTTGCGTCCGCTGTTTGGGAGGCGGCCCAGAGCAACGCGCGATTCAGGAAAAGGAAGGCACGTTTCCTTCTTCAGTAACTTATTCCATTGGTTTCCTTCGCCTATATATATAGTACATGTTATAACCCAACAGTGTAAGTGCACGATACACCAGAATCAAGAACACAAATCGCTAATTACAAGTCGTCCCAACTATCAGAGACAGCAAATGCTGGCGCAAGTATCGCCCAACAAATCGAACGCAACGTCGTGTGAACAGCCCCGACACTTCTCGCACATTTCGTGCAAAATAGGTGATCCAACGAAGGGGGACTCAACACGTCGCCTTTCCTCTCGTCTACCATTGAGTCATAGATCTTCCCTAGCACCTCCAACCACTTTTCAACGGAGTCGATACCAACATTCAAGACGCATGCCCTGTCAGGACACTTCTTAAGATCTCCCGCATAAGCGATCGCACGCCAGGCACGAGACCCCAAAGTCCGTATTACGTGCATGCCATGGATGGTGGTGGCAAGGGTACGACGTGGGAGGACCGTACCAGGCTTGTCGCTCATGAGGGCCGAGAAACCACCGATGGAAGCACGATAGGCGGCGAAAGGGATTGCGAACTTGACATTCTGCTCCTCGAAAAGATTCAGCACCGCGTTGGGATGAGGTTTGGGTGATCCGAAAACATCCTCGCCGAGGACCTTTGCCATTACAAAGTCCTCCCATCTGGTAGGGTATGCACCCTTGAGGTCCTTGATGAGCTGATGACGTATGTCTGAGAAGCCGTACTTTGTTGTCATGCGAAGAAGCGACGCGAATATGGTGAACTCTGGAACCTCATGTCTTGCAGGGAATCTGATCACAGGTCAGACGGTCAGCTCGCAGAACTCGCAAAGGAAGAAGAGTCTCACCCTGGGGTGTAAATCATCTTCAAAAGGGTCCCAAAATCTTTAGCACTCTCTGAGATGATGATCCGAGGTCGCCCTTCTGGAGTTGGAGCATGGAGGAGTGCCAGCGGAGAAAGGATGTCTCGGAGTTTGGAGGAGGAAAACGAGATGATCGTAGAATGAACCCGGAATAGGGTATGTCCGCACACGATCTCTACGTTTCCGTCTTCGAAGTAAAAAGTACCGTGGCGGGTGGTCGTCTGCCCCTCCTCCTCCTCCCCCTTGTGTTCGATCTCCTCGCCAAGTTCAGTCGGGGTCAAGTCGGATATGGTGGAGATGCTTAATGTTGGGGAGGAAACCGTGCCGGCTGGAATATCGACGAAGGTCTCGGATGAAGACTGCACGCCATACAAGACGGAGGGAAAACTGATATCTCGCAGGATGGAGGAAGGAAGTCTGATATCGATCGTGTCGGCAGGGAGATCCTTGGTGGCGAAAGCGACGGGAGTTTCAATCTCTGCAGGGAGCTCGGCACCCATCTCGTCATCTCCTCCCACTTCTTGAGTCTTCCTGCTATCCCTTTGTTCTTCTTCGTCTTTCCGCTGCAACCAAGAGGCGTGAACCTCTTGAAGTTCCTGATCCACAAGTTAGCCTCCGTTGTAAAGCTTTAACGCGAGTAGTCCACCGTACCTTTACCCTCGCCGCATCATACCCCCCTATTTTCCCGGCCCTGTTCCAGAAGTCCAACGTTTCAAAACCGAGTTGGATATCTTCAGCTTCGAGGAGACCCTGGAATAAGGTGCTTCCTGCGGCGATGAATAATTGGTAGATTGCGTTGGCCCTGAGGGGTTCCCAAATGTGTGCTTCGTTTCCGTCATAGTGATTGATCAGTGGCTTGAGTAGATGCAGCCGCACGGGCTCTTTGCTTAGCAAGCCATGCTCGATGAGATGACCAACGAACGATGCTGCGCGAATGAAGCCGGGTCCTCCGCCACTCGCAATTGATCCACTTCTCGATGTCACTGAAAGGTATTCCACCGAAGCGATCGCAAACCAGCGGAGAACGTGAGAGCATAGCTGGGTAACAAAGGACCTTGCCTGCTCAGAACGATGGGGTGCGTCGCGAAACTCCTTGAAAAACCGCCCAATATTTGAGTAAGAGCTCCCAATATCCCATGCCATGCACGAAACACCCTCCACAAGTTCGTCAACCGTCGTGAATCGCTCACGGAGGACGTACTCGATCCAGTACTCGATTTTTGGTGTGATTTTATCATATTCCAATGGCTTCGTGGCGAGACAGGTGAGCTGGAAACGAATCTTGCGTAAGATGGGATCCTTGCAGTTGTGAAAGTTGGACATGGTTGTCGACCGATGAAAGGTGTGGCGGGTGTGAACCCACGATGCGGGATGAGGAAGCGCCGATAGTTGAAACCTCCCATGGCGCGGCCGGAGGCAAGAGCAAACACAAATGCTCGAAACGCGAGACAGGTTACAAAATAAGGCGTAAGGCCGACTAGCGGCAGAGCCCGGGACGCGCCATACAAGTGGTGTGCAAATGAACACTTATGATGGATGGGCCATAGATATAGGATCGTGAGTGAGTAACTGGCACAAAGGAGAACATGCGAAGGCATGCATTTGATCCACAGTAATTTTAGGGTGGCATCCCGCCGT
>Ga0307510_10010402_pt1 | contig 11047 bp, 8 predicted proteins | sample 12_EM_MG_FD_207224 | JGI IMG/M metagenome (GOLD analysis project Ga0307510, IMG submission 207224) | Populus trichocarpa ectomycorrhiza microbial communities from riparian zone in the Pacific Northwest, United States - 12_EM | ecosystem: Host-associated > Plants > Roots > Unclassified | place... | reverse complement strand
ATTTAAAAGCAACTGATTAAATGATAAAAAAAACCTAAAAATAAAATTAAGAAACAAATGATGAAATTCACAAGAAAAACCTCTCGTACTGACTTCTTTTATAATTCGGGTTTAAAATTAAATTGTATAGGAATTATCTTGAAATGATCAAATTGATTTAATCAGTTTAAAAATAACCAAAATGATTGTTAAAAAAACCCTTAAAATAAAATTAAAAAAAAGAGGATAAAATTAGGGCAATCCATCAACTAGAGCAATGTGAATATATGGAAGTTTCCACTATTTAACCCATTTTTGGCTATTTAAAAAGAACAACTACAATTATGTAAAAAAGTGAATTAAATGCTTATGTTTGTATTAAAAAAAATAATACTTATGCTTGTTCTGCATCATTTTATTTCTTCAAAACAAGACTTTTCTGCTATGCATTTTGAAAACGTCTTTCCGTAACAATTTACTCCTTTTCCATAAAGAATCTTGATTAAGAAATAAAATAAAATAAGTTTGACAATAACTTTAAGAGGGTGGGCCTCACAAGAGCTAACTCATATACATTACAGTTTGTGAAAAAATCTATAGGCCCAAACTTGCGAACTTAATCATGTTTAGTTTTTTATTTAAGTTCGAGTATGGATTTTAATTAATTACGAATTTAAAAAATTAATTTTGGTTTACAAAGTTGACTTGAATTTTTTTTTCCTCACCCTCAAGCTTTCTATTGTTTTTCTATTCATTTTATATGAGATTTTTTTAGTGGTTTTGAAAATAGTATGGGTTCTTTAATTTCTTTTTATCTTTATTATATTTAGCTTTTTTTTAAGGAATTCTATTTTAAAATTAAATTAAACTAAATGATTTCTTCCAACCAAATTTAATTCTTCAAGTGTTGAGCTACTAGATTGAGTCTAGGTTGAGAATTTAATTGATTGCGAGCTTAAAAGTTTAACATGAGTTTACAAGGTTTATTGAAGCTTGCTTGATGTTTTTTTTTTAAACTCTTTTTTTTTTTATGATTTCATCCTATAATATTATTTTTTGTCGCTTTCTATGGAATTTGTCTTTCTTTTTTAAATAACAAGGGTTGCCTCAGGGTTTTTTTTTCAGTCTTTGTTAGATTTAGTTTTTTTTAAAATACTTTTTAATTAAATTAAATTAAATTTATTGATTTAATCTTTTGACTTTTAATTGAGCGGGTGTTGAGCTTTTTAGTTAAGTCAAAGTCTACAATTTAACAAGTTACGAGTTTGAAAGATTAACTCGGTTTACGAGATTCGCTCAGGCTTATTTGGTTTTTTTTTTTTAGTTTTTTTTTGTTTCATCCACCAACATTTAATTATTTTTTTATTTGTTTTCTATGAAATTTCTCTGTGGTTTTGAAAGTAACAAGAGTTAACTCAGATTTTTTTCTACCTTTGTTGAATCTAGTTTTTTTAATCGAAATTTTATTTTTAAATTAAATTAAATTAATTGTGTGAGAATAAGTATGAGATGCTCATTTTATGGTGTTTTTTTTTTCTTTTAAGGTCACTACTCTAATAACACTTGCAATCTTTTTCAATTATCAAATTCATTGATTTTACTTACTCCTTTTAAAACATTGATATCACATAAACTTAATTTCTTTTTTATATTGGAAAAAAATTAACTCCACCTGCTATATAGTACTTGCCATCTATATAGTTTATATTATAAGTCATTGGCATTTCATTGTGAAATGCCAAGGTCTTTAACAATTTGGTCCTGGAAAAAGACTTTTATTATTTGGCCCTCAAATGTTTTGAGTATTTTTTTATTATTTCAAATAAAAACAAATTTATTCTTCAACATTAGGTTTATTGGGTATTAGATTTTATAATTTATATTTATTAAAGTTATCTTAGTCTCATGATCTAGATCACAAGTTTTGCAGATTAACCGTATTGATTGGTGTTATTTTCTTAATTAATTATTTTTTTCAAATTTATTTTTCAACATTGAATTGATTGAGAATTAAACTTCATATTTTTTTTTATTTTGATTTCTATGAGATTATAATGGTTTCATATACAGGGTTACGGGTTAGTCAGGTTGACTCAGAGTTTTTTGTCAATTTCATCCTTCAACATTAGATAGATTGAAAATTGTGTTTAATATTTTTTTAAATTGCTTTCTATAAGGTTATTAGGGTTTCATGACCTGAGTAATGGATTTGGTAGGTTAACCCGAATTGATTTGAGTCAATTTATATATATGTTGTCATTATAATATTTTAAAAGAAAGATGTTGTCTTTATTGTTTTTAATCAAATTATATTTTTATTGGTTATTTTGGTTATATTTGAATCTATCAAATTGACCAGGTTATATCATATCAATCTTCATATAATTTAAAATTTTACATGCTAAAGAACATATTAGCAACTTCTAAATATTTTTTTATATATAAAAAAAATCAATCCAACCCATATAGTCACTAGTTACTCTAGATGCTGGCAAGTTTTTAGGATATCTTTTACAGGGATTCCTTATATTATCAACTCCTATCTTCTAGGAAGAAGAGTGTTGCTGGAGGGAAGATGCAAGCTTCTTCAAAATCGTCAACATTATAAGCATAAGGCATGCTATGTTTGTTATCTATCACATGATGAGTTCCGAAACCTTGCTCGTAGAAATCCCCCAGAATTTTGAAGGCAAAACTCAGGTGGTGACCACAATCTGTACATTTCTAAAGAAGTTTTTATTATGCGATTTGACACATTTTACAGAACTAATCAATGAACACTAGGAATGAGTTGTTTTGCCGAAATATTTGTTGGGAAAATTACATTGACAGCATGACACTTTCCTTTCTAAAATTCTTTAATTGAGACTTGAAAATACCATAGAAATACCTGGGTAAATGACTCGTTTCTATATGCATGTCGCTAGAAGAGCAGCAAGTACCTTTGCGGCTCGCCAAGTGGACTAGACTTCGGTTGGATTAGCTTCTTTCATGCAAGAGTAGTCAAACCGAAAGCCCAAATACTTGGTCTAGATCCACCTGTTTCTATTTTACCCAGCAAGAATTTAAATATTGAGCTTTCATGGCTTGCCCATACTTCATAGATTTTCTAGGCTGGACTAGACTTCGAGAGGTTGTTTGAGAACACGTTTTAGTTTTTTAAAATTTGTATTTTTTGTTTAAATTTTTGTTTATATATATTTTAGAATAAATTTTTTTTAGAAAAGCATCCTGTAAGCACTCACTTTGTTACTTGCAAATAAAGAAACCAAAGTATCCTCGACAGAGTGAGCAGAGTAAGAGAGGCTTTACCAGGTTATCTGTGAATGCGAAATCAAGAAAACGAGGAATAAAATAAAGGTTGTGTAGTTTTTTATGATAACTTGTTATTTTTCTTTGTAATTTTGTTCATTGATATCTGGTTCTTCACTCACTAATAATTCTGTTCATTATTACCTCAAGAATTTGCTTATAGTTGATGTCAGTCTGGGAACAAGATAGAAACTTGGTCAAGTGGGTAGCTAGAAAAAATAAATTGAAACGTGATTTTGAAAGTTGAGGGTGAAAATGTATGCCCAATTCATATTTGGGGTTGTTTTATAATAGCCTGTTTTGATAGAATGTCAGGGCCTTTTTTAATCTTCAATTTCTTTAGATGAAGAACGAGTAGCTATGAAACTAGAGCTGCGAAGTCTATCTTTGGAAAGATGATGTTTTTATATTTTTGTCTCAAGTTTGAATGAATCTTGGATCAATTTAAGTTTCAGAGAGCCGAGCCATTCTGTTATTTGGGTTTAATTTATACCATTTTCTATTTACTGAAAGGATTGATATATGTAACTTAGTTAATGATGCTCTTAGAGCTCAACTAATCAAGTTTTAGACCATTTCAATCTGCAATTCCTTTAAGCTACTCAGGTTCTATTCTAGCAGTTTGGTTCAATTAAGTCTGTGACATCAAGTGTTGAAATTCAGTGCAATGAGAATATATAAGAGGTGAAATCCAAGGCTATGTGATTTTCTTTTGAGAGGTGCGCCATCCCTCCTTGTAGTGACAATCTGATTGAACCACACTGATGTTGTATGGTTCCGTGAATTTGTCTTGCCATAGTTCAATAATGCATGTAATCCTGCTGAATGACTGTAATTGATTTGTTTCTATCATGGCTATGTTTCATTCCCTCAGCTATTTCTGATTCTTTTAGTTGTACAATGAATTTAACTCTGTTTATGATTTCTGTTGATTCAATATTTACTTGCATGAAAGAGCCAGGTAGGATTGGTGATTGCTCAACCAGAGATGTTGTTGTCCAATTCCAAACACAGGAAGACCGAGATAATTGGTTTTGGCGTCATTCTAATATCTTGGTATGCTGACAGCCATTCTGAGAACTGGCCTACTTGCCAGATCATTGACTCATGGAGCTGTGTTGAAGTTTACTGCCAAGAATCAGACTTCGATCACCATGTCAATTTTCTTCAACTTCTCTATGTTGTTATAGATGGTTCCTTGGGAGGCTTGTGGCATGGTGTGAAGAATGCCCTTGGCATTCTTCATCTGGCTGTAGATTTTTTCAAATTGTTACTGCTTGTGTGAACTACATGCAAGCAATGCCCTGGGAAAAAGCTGAGGAGGAGGAGATCCTAAAAATCATACCACGCATGGGATCAAAAGCGCAACCAATTCTGGCCCATTTCCAACCAGTCAATCCATCAGCTGTCAGATATTAAATTTGCCATTTCATTATCTCCTTCACCCATGAATGATCTTGAAACTTCTGCACAAGAGCAGCATGTGTACAAGCTGACTGAGGATGATGATGCCCCTCTATTGACAGTTGATGAGGAGGTCAAATTTGAAGCAAAAGAATGTGTGAAGGGACTGTTCACCAGATTTAACAATATGTTAGAAGCTTTGTTATGTGATCCTGTGGAATCAGCTAATGAGAAAGAGAAAATGCAATCTTTTCAATCATATCTATCAGATTTGTCATTGGCTTGCTAGATATTAAATAAGTTGGTAATCATGAAGGAATTTGTCAATAAATTGAAGCTAGTTCAGGTTGTTGAGCAAGCTAGTTCAGAAGCCAAAATTATTGAGACAAAGTCGAAGGTTGTAGAGGTGGCAGCAAAGGTTTTAGAAGCAATAGGATATGGCATTGTTATTCTTCCTACTGCAAAACGGCTTCACTTGGTGAAGGTTTGGCATCCATTTGTGAGGGTTACCAAAGCATTAATTGATTCTGCCACAACTAATGCCGAGGATGCTCCAGAACTTACGATTGATAGTGAGCTATGGCAGTCCTTAGATCCACATTTGTTTCAATGGTTCTTGCGCTGCCATCAGAAGACCAGGCAGAGATTTTGACTGAATGGTTAGGAAATGAGCATATTCGTTATCCAGACTTCACCGAGGCAATTGAGGTGTGGTGTTACAGGTCCAAGGTTGCAAACAGAAGGTTAGAAGACACACTGGGTAGCCATGGCAAGGCCACACTTTGATAATTTGTTTTTCATCTTTTTGTTAGGCCTAAATTAATGATGTCGCTTAATTACATAATAATATAAATCAAATTTTAAAATCTCATCTAACAGGATAAAATTTTAATTTAAATTAAGATGATTTTTTAATATAATATCAAGTTTTACTAATCAAACAGTTACAAGTTTAAATCTTATCATTTCTTTTTTATTTGAAAACATTAATTGTATAAGGTATTTTGAGTCCATACAAGTTTTTCAAATCCAATATTTTTTACTCGAAAAAATACATTAAAGAATAATATAAATTATATTTTATAACTTCACTTAATTACTTAAATTTTTCAAGAATTCATTTTTCTATCCTTTGCAAAGATTAGGGTATGATTTATAAAGTTTCACTGAAAAGAGACCCCTAAACTAGGTGCCCTATATTTTAGCTTATCATCCAAGTGTGAAGTTACATTCTACATTAGGCCGATTCTGTTTGACTGTAATCTATAATTGTGACTACCACTAATTCTATTGTAATTAAACTTTCAAAAATCTTCGGGGCTTGTTCTATCAGATGTTCCAATTTTGCTCATGCCAATTTTCATCTGTTTATTTATCATTTACTAGATTACTTTGTAATTGAAGGCCTTACTCAAGCTTTATCAATCTTAGAACACTTTCATTACGTTGATTTACATGTTTTTCCTTCTTAAAACACCAACTATTCTGCCATGGAAAGAAGTTTGACGAACCTTAAATTTGGAATTATTTCTCTGAGGGTTTTTGTTGAGTACGTACAAAAATAATAACCAAGTAATTAGGCTATTCGCCTATTGCCCCCAGTAGTTCAGGGCAAGGAACGACCTTTCTAAAAGAATATAATTCGTGATATGAGAAAACCTCATCCGTGTTGGACAATTATGGGTAGTAGTTGAGGATTCAGTATCCTTGGCAAAGAAGCAATCCTTGTAAACAAAGACAAATCTGCAATATACCCCATTGCCTTATCTAAATCTACCTAATAAACAATAGTTTCGTTACTTTTCTTCTTCTATTGAGTAATATGATTTTGGACCGTCTGGATCAGTTATTTTTGCATGTGTTCTTGCTCCTTTTGACTTTATTTTTCAACCTACTTTTTTATCCCGACTTTTCTCTAGCAGAGTGCCTTTTGGGGTTCCTCATCTAGCTATCAAAATTCCCAGCATCAGAAAATCATATTCTGCAACCACTCCTGACTTATCTTTGAAAACTTTGTTTGAATGAGACCTATGATGTTTATGCTCCAGAAAGCTCTCCCCTGACAGCACTAAAAGTAGATATAAAAGTGGTTTTCTTCCACTGTATCGTTTCTAGATGATGTTAGCCTATTGATTTTAAGGAAAAATATCGCTACTGATGTCTGCAGCATCCCATTCTTAAATCTCACATCCTGTGTGTAGCTAGCAATCAACTGAGCGTCACAGTTCATACATACTTGTCTTTATTTGATGAAATACATAGTGACATCAGGATTGCTCACAATCAATATACTATATTGGTATACCCCAATAGCTAACTCTTATGACACCAAGCCATCTATCATCCATATTCAAAACTTACAAAAATAATATACAATCTCAACTATATAATCTTAAATCCTAAGCTGTCTAAGAACTCAAAGTGTAGACCTATACTAAAGTGAGTTTTCTTCTTTCTTTACACTACCATGCATTTTCATTGTTCCCTAGTTATAGATGGAACAGCAACAAATAGTGAAAAGAGATCCTGAAGCCTCCACCTCTTTTTCCTAATATATCAGGCCACAAAGTCTGGCAACAGTTGTGCTAAAAACCTCTTTCGGTTCTGAATGTCGATGCTCTCGTATGCAGTTGAAGAGTGAGGCGTGGATGTGTTAATGGCTCCAAACTCATTTGGCTCACCAATTTCTACTCTTCTTCCCAGTTGAATGTTTTGGTTAGGAAGAAAAGTTTGGTGAGTGCCTGATAAGGAGAGGTTTTCACAATGTGGTAACCCGAGAGAGAGAGAAACACCATTGCCAGAAAACCTTGGTGTAAACTGCTCGCCATCAAACCTCCCAATTTCACCAATTGGGTATTGCCCAAAACCTCCAATGAAGTTGGTTTGACCTCCCATGAATGAGTAGCCATCCCTACTCTGCCTCTCACTGCCGAATTTTACAGAAACCTGGTCATCATTTGCCTCACCAGGCTTGATGTCCATGTTTATGGATGGCACACTAGTTGAGGACTGTATGAAATCATTGCTTCTTCGTTTCTTCGGGCTCCTTTGTGTGATCCCTTCTAATTCTGATGATCCTATAAAGGAAAACCCAGACTGGTTTCGGATATTTCCTCCAACAGGAGATGTTGAAGCTGTCGGCATTGAGATCTCAGAAGGAGCATCTGGTGAATTGTCCAAGGACTTGAAATTTCTAGTTTGATTTTCGCTCGCCGAACCTTTCTCTTGAAGAACTGACCGAGAAGCAGAATCTTCATTGTGATCACTCTTGCTTGTTTTGTCCTCTGATCCATCCTGTTCTTGTTCCTTAATTTCCTCCGTGTACATTTCTTCTACCATCGGCTTCCAAAGTCGAACTCGAGCGTTTATGAACCAATTAGACACCTGTGCAGTAGCAGACACACAATATAAGAATTTCCAAAGCTGCGATTCGAATATAAGAATTTCCACAGCTGCGATTGAAATGCTAAAAAATGCAGGAGATGGTTCATACCTGGCTCCTCGTGAGTCCTGTTTGTTTTGCGAGCATGTGCTTGTCTGAATCCTTGGGATAGCTGAAACATGAAAGGTTCACAAATCAGACATGAATAAAAACGGACCAAAACCTAGAATTCAGGAATTTTTGTTGGATCATGTAAAACAACTACGATTATCTACATGAAACTAGTCATCAATAGGAAAGGGCAAAATATGCTTACGGGTGGAGAAAGTGTTCGAAGAGCCAAGCACGGAGAAGTGAAACTGATCTTTCAGGCAATCCTCTCTGTGGTCTCCAAGCATTGTGCTGGATCATTCCCAACTGCTGAAGTGCACGCTGTTGCCTAAGGTGATGATCGACAAATTTGAGCCTTGAACCTTCAATCTTTCCTCCCAAGCAATCCTCTTCACCTAAGCTTTTGTTTGCAGCTTTAATTTGACCTGTTATTGCATCCTTCAAGCACCTAAACTGCTTGGAGATTGTTTTCAGCGCAAGGGCTGTATATGTCTTAGCAGAACCAATTCCTGCTGCTTGCTCAAACGAGGAAATCACAATCTGCATCTGGTGATGATACTGCCTGTACCTTTGCTCCACCTGCAGATAATAAAAAACAAGAATGAATAAAAGTATCTGCTTTCATAACAGGGTAGATATTATCAAGTTGAATACAACACCAGCTGACTGAGATTTGGACTCAGTTTCATTTGATGGGTTTCGTACAGTGATAGAGACCTAACTTTAATCCAACTGATCTCAGCCAATATTTTACTTGACACAATCAAGAACATTCCAAGAAACTGTAAACTTCATTTTCAAAACTAACTCATCAAAACCTAGCCAACACAAATTGTTAACACACCAATTGAAAACAACACATATAGCTACACGTATAAACTGCGTACCTCATCAAGCATGCTGATAAGTTTAGCCTTCTTCATCTGAATTTCCTGCCTCTCGGCAGTGGAAAGCTCCGGTCCACGCTTCCCACTTACTTCTCCTCCACCAGACCCTTCTCCGGCTAATGATTCTCCAACCACTTTGTTACTAGTGTTACTACCAATCCCATTACTCCTCTTTGACAATTCACTCTTAATATCATTATTATTCACGCTAACAACCTCATCAAGTAGCTCTTGAGCAGCCTTCAAGTACTTTGAGCTCAGCAACACCCCTTGCATACCCAGAACCCCATTTGTCACACCCGAGCCTGATGACACCGACCCACCGGACACCCTTATATCTTCACCAGATACAGTTTGAGCCTGCGATCCAAAACAGCCTTGCTTTTGTGAGGAGAGGCTCAAAGACAGACCTTGCTGAGCGCGTGGTGTATCACGCGCGGTCGGTGGAGGGTCAATTGGATTGTAAAGATTGTAATGGATACGCGGAATAAGTCCATGCAAAGTGGAAGCGTCATGGGAGTTAGGGTCCAAAGGGATGCCAACGAATTGTTGGGTGTTGGGTGGCGCGTGGCCCGAGAGGTGGGGTGGAGGAGAGAGGCTGTTGGAAGCAGCAGCAGAAGCAGCGGCGTTGAGGAATACAAAGTTGTTGGAAGGTGGTGGTGGAGGGGTGTTGGAATATTGGACATAAGTAGGGTTCATAAGAACAAGAGTTTGGAGACCTTCTGCTGATGCTGCAGCTGCTTGGAAATCAGGATTCCCATGAAAGTATGTCGCCATCGGATTGGTTTTCTCGAAAAACTATGTGCAGTCTTTGTATCTACACTTGAAAAGAGACCACGTTAGTTAATTAGCCTTCACATCCAAATATCAAATCTAAAGACACACACAGAAATAAACACACTACCCCTGATCTTTCTACATACATGCAGACACAGTAGTGCCCAGTATATAATTCAATGAGTTCTTTATGCTACTTACCTTCTTTATGAGAGTGGAATTTCTGATCAGCCCATCAAAGACCAAGTGTTTATCAAATATATGGGAGTTTCACAGAAAGTGTAGTGATGACCTCTTGTTACTCGAAGCCTGTGAATCAAGAAGAGGATGCATGAGGAACGAATTCAGAAAGCTTTGAATTAAGTGAAGAATTCTTGTTCATAAATTATACAAATTAATTTATGAACAGTGCGATCAAATCAAGATTTGAAAAGAATTCTTGTTCGTTAATGTTTACATGTTTTCATCTTCTATAGAGCTCGAGTATCAACATCGAGAAGAAGAAAGAGTTAGAAAATAAAAGGGTAAGGAGTGGAAAACGGAAAGGTGTTGTTTATATATAGATATTAAGAGAGAGAGAGAGAGAGGGGGGGGGGGGGGATAGTGCAGACTGCAGAGATTGAAAGAGAGAGAGAGAGAGAGGCGAGAATTGATTATAGTCTCAGGTTTTTATATAATTGGAACCTGTTGTAATGGAAATCTGAGTGTGCACGTGCTTCATGATCATCTGAACTTCAAGGGGAAGGAACAATTTTTCACTTACAATGACTTGAAGCCCATGAATTGTGAGAGAAGGAGAGAGAACTAACGATAAACAGTTGGGGCTAAAATACACAAGAAAAGGAAAGGGAGGACAAATATGTGCGTGTGTGTGTGTGTGTGTGTGTGTATACATGAAAAACACAAAGGAGCACACACCCACCTGTCTCTTGTATGATCTATCTATGGATTGAACAGTCTCTTCACTACTTAAGAGGAAAGACCTCTGTCAGACTCAAATCTCTGCAACTTCCCCCTTTGAAAAGGAAAAAGAGATGTCAAGAGAAAGATGGGGTTAAAAAGGCTGGGAAAAAGATACCCTTCTTTATTCACTCATTATCCACACATAATAATATTTTTGAACCCCCCATTTTATTACCAAAAAAATTCAAAATAAATAAAATAAATTAGGCTAGAAAGGAAATTACTTTGACTA
>Ga0307510_10010401_pt1 | contig 11048 bp, 7 predicted proteins | sample 12_EM_MG_FD_207224 | JGI IMG/M metagenome (GOLD analysis project Ga0307510, IMG submission 207224) | Populus trichocarpa ectomycorrhiza microbial communities from riparian zone in the Pacific Northwest, United States - 12_EM | ecosystem: Host-associated > Plants > Roots > Unclassified | place... | reverse complement strand
CCGCTGCTTGGAAATTATTATAGAAACTATGAACTTGCCAGGAGTCGAACATATCTACCCAATTTTTTAATGCCAAGGCGTCCCCCGTTGCAAAATATTTAGTTGACAGTATAGACGGCCGGAACCATAGCAAAACTTCCGCCTTGCGTCTTTCTTTCTCATCCTCACCCAGCTCCCCCGCTTCACATCGAACCTCTGCTAATCTCTTCCCTCCCTGCCTCTCCCTTTCTCTTCGCTTCTCGTCCCTTCACCCCGACTTCTTTCCTTTTCTCTCAGCTCCCATCCCTCCAACTTCCAGCTTATTCTTGTCTTTCATGCAGAGATAATGAATTCCAGATATAGTCGTCGCTCTCGATCCGCCAAGATCATGCTGTCGATTACATCCCTAAGCGCCCGCGATTCGCAATGTCACCAGGGCCCCATTACTAGCTTCATAGTAGACTAACGGCAATGTTTTTCCAAAAGATATTCTTCCGACGGAATTTTCTGGATCCAAGATCGCATGGGGGGGGGACTCAAAAGCCTAACCCCATAGGACTCGGGTATGCGGAATTCGTAAGGGGGAGTCTTGTCCGGGTAGTTGGATTGGGGCTCCCTTGGATGCCATCGCAACTAATTTACCATATCCTCTCTGATGCAGCACGTCAACTCACAAGATCTCACCCGACAAAACAAATTAAATGCTTTAGTCAACGGATATAGCGCAATCGAAATCAGTCAGATCGAGCAACGAAAAGGCAAACTGATATAAAGCCGGAAAGCGGACCCAAGACCGAGTGTGTCAAATAAATCACTTAACTTGACCTTCGCAATCCGCACCCCCCACCCCCGTCCCTGATTCCCACTAGGGCACAGCCCCAGCAACTCTTCCATGATAGTGGCCGGATTCAGCACCTTCAACGCCGCGGCCCTAGACCCCTCCCCTCTGGCCGGCTCCGTGGATGTTCTTCCCTGCCCTCAACCTACCTAGGATTTCTGGAGGCTCCTGTCACCCCGGCAGACGGCAGCAAAAGGCTCGGTCGCCTTGGCCCCGCCTTAAATCGAAGTGAGTTTGCCTACTTGTACTCACCACTTAGTATTATCTTAGGAGATGCGCACCGGATGAGGGAAGGAAGGGAAGAAGTGGCGGGCACCCTTTTGTTGTCTGTTGCCAGTGTCTGGCTGACTCAAGTGGACCGCTCTACAGTCTGTGCTGATGCCTGTTTCATCCGCAGCGCGTTTAGGAAAACTCTCGTACGAGCCCTGAACCCGGACGGGAGCTCGAGCCATGACTGCCACCGGGGGTGCATATTCAACTACAGCCTAGTGGAAGTGAGGCTCAACGGGGGAGGCGGCAGTCCCTTCGGGGGGAAGCCCTTGTCGCGATCGTGTGGGTCTAAGAAGCTCTTGGAGGTGGAGGAATCGCCGCCAGCGTAGATGTTCCATTGGCCATGTTTGTCGCGATATGCTGGCCGATCCTTGCCGTAGCCACTGCGGCGGTAGACGGTGCGGAGTGGCTAGGATAAGTCCTAGGTGGGGCTTAGAGAGTTGACCAAAGGGTCCACTAAGGCCTCCTAACGGGCTATGAATTCAAGGCCTCTAGAAATGTGATCGTTGCCCCCCATCTCCCTTTATAACGCCGCCTATAACCCTGACGCGCCTTAAGCGTTGGTCGCCTACCAGGCCGAGATCCTTCCTAACAACTGCCTCGCCAAGTGTTTTGTGTTGATGAACCGAAGTGTCCAACCCTCTCCAGTTTTCAACCAAGTCATTAACTCGAACGGTCTTAGAACATTTGATAGGAATATCACCTCTTCTGCTGCACCTGGCTCACTGTTCCGAACCGTTCGGGGGGGGTACAAGGACGACCAAGTAACACCAACGAGACGGGGCAGTACGGGACCGGTAGACGTGGTCCTGGGTAGGGAAATTACCTGGGAGACTGCCGACCTTTTCTATGACCGCCAGACCTGACACCCTGTACCTTTATCAGTTCAGTCACATACTCTAAATAGCTACTACTTTGGTAGAGGATAGAGATTATAGAAGGGGTCATATGGGTATTAAAAAACTATGGGATGTAGGAAAGGACTATGGGGGTGGCCACAGATGGCGGGTATTGGGGACTACTGCAGTGGATAAAGGGGGGAAAATGAGGGGACAGCCGGGGCTGGCTGGCGACAGGGCGGAGGGGGCGCAGCCAAACTATGAGTGATGTATTATGACGCCGTGCAATAGACGGAGCAAACTTAGTCCCTCCAAGAAAGAGAAGAGTGCTAAATGGAGCATTAAGTCCTCTCAGTATTAAGAATTGGGCCGAAAAAGTTCATTCCTCTCCTATCTTTAATTTCTCTTTTATTGGCCCTCGTGATGTTACATACAACCAGGCCAAATCACCGATACCACGAAAGTTGATTCTGATGAGAATTTCAGACGTGGATCGAGGATGACAACAACGAAAGGGCCACAGCGAAATGAAGCACCAAGAGTTCACACACGAAAATGATTGCACAACTCGCGAGCGGGGAAGTTTACTTTTTTAACAACACTACCGGTATCTCACTAACACTGGGGGCAGAAGTATATATTTTAAACAACGGCTGCTGTAAGGCTGACGACGAACGACCTAATGGCGAAACAGCGGTTATGAAACAAAACGCTAAGAGTTAAGTCTACGCAAAAGACAAATCACCAACACACAGCTGAGAGAGGGGAACTTCTCATCCAACTACTTGCTCACAACCCAAAATAATGCTCTATTAAACTAACTTTTGGTAAAGAAAGAAGTATATAAAAGCAACGGAGCCCCCTATCTTTTAACCGATTGCGGCACGGGTCTATTCTCTTACATGCATGTCCTCCTTTCCCTCCCGCAGACTCTTCTGCTAACAAATGAAAAGACAAAAATCACAAAGAAAACTTCCTCACGCTCCATAGCCTTCACGCATCCGACTACTTCCTATATCCTTGCGGTTCTGGGTCGATCCCAGGTGCATATCTGCGGGGTTTGTGTGAATGATAGCAAGATAGGCTGCACGTATGCTGAGCATAGCGAACAGTATTAAAAGCACCCCACACATACTGTGCCATATCGCTTCTGGGCTTCAGCTTTCCTCCCGGCAGAGGTACCGATTCAAAGAACAGATCCGAAATCTTCGTTTGATCGATAGAGGGATAGACTGAGCGCGCAAAGACCCGATCATGCAGACTAGTATCAAAAAAACTTTGAACTAGATATAACCACAACATTCTCCTATCCTTCCACAGACTACCACACATATTCATGCTTCTGTATGTCTCTCCTTCCCCTTTGCAAACTCTCGTGCTAACAAAGGGGGGGCAGGCTCCCACTATTCATAGCCTTCGGCCATTATCTAACATTTGCGCATTTGTCTCTTTCACTTCCTTACAGCGCTCTCGTTTTTCTTGCAGTCTTTCTATCCTAGACATCGATCCAAAACTCTGCGTATATTCCTGTAGCCAAAATGCTTTCCCGGAAGCCACAAACAAGCGTGGTTCTAGAAAGTATCCAAACAACAGAGGGACTATCGTGAGAACATGCTGAGCAGGATCTCGTGATTTCCAACAGTAGATGCCTGGGTTTTTCCAGAGGGTTTACAGCAGGACGCAATCTACCACCTCAGATCCGGATATCATAGTCCAATTTCTGAACTCTCTGACTGCAGTAGTGCCAGTATTAGTGAACTTTCCCATGCACCAAGTAGGGTGCTTACGCCCACACTTGAGGCACTCCGTAATATGGAAAATACGAAATGAGAAACTCGGGTTCCGCTGAGGACGGGCCTTCTGTATGAGAGGGAAAAGAAGAGTTAGAAAGTCACAGGCAATTTTGTTATGATTTGTATCCACTCCTGTTTTTACCGGTCATACACTGTAGTTAGAAGAGAAAGAACAAACTTTACCACTCCGTCCTAATTATTCCGTGCGTTGCGGCCATCGGAGTCGCATTCTCCCTACTTTAACCCTCACCATTTAAGAATGATTCACAGTCACTGTGGGGGGTATAAAATATTTAACCTAAAGTGTCGGGCTTACAAAGCCTGGCACACCCGTCCGAAATACTGAAGCTGAAATGGTCCCTGGGGCCGTATTTGTCCTGTATGGCGTTCTGTCCTACTTACATCTGCCCTAAGCAATCATCAGATGAGTGAAAAAAGGACGGACAGGACGGTTTGGAAAGCTGCCTAATAAATCCCGCTCCTTATCTACTCCAACATCGCCGAGATTTCTCCAATCCGAACAATGACTTTGGGCTTTTGTTTACCCGCCCATGCACCGTCTTCTATGGTAGGATAAGACGGATAGTTAAAGAAACCAGCCGAAATCCAGAACTAGTTATCAATGGAGAACCTGTATATAATTGTATCCAAGCTTTTAGCTTTTTTTGTAATATTTCTATGTTGTGTCGGGACATACCCATTATCTCACCAACAAAGATTCCCACCAGGGCAAGTCAACTCACGATGTCTTATGTTGACAGAGCCTAGTTTAGCTAGCCCACATCACTAAGGAGTCCCTCACCGTCTTCTTGATACCATCAGACCATCCACCCGTAGTGTTCCCAACCGCCCGGGGATAGTGAGGGATGGTAGGGGACGGTGGAGGACGGATGGCACGAGTGATGACTGATGATGCGATGTCGATCCGTTTGGTATATAATTTCGACTTTGGCTAGTACCGGAGGCCTAAGCGATGGGACTAGTCTCCTACAGTCCATCCAGTCGTCACCTCCCTGGGCATACCCCGTCCTAGAACCCCAAAAATGACGGACTATGAGCTGTCCTACCCCGAAGGTGGGGGAACTGGAAGCCTGGGAACACCAAACCCATATTCAAAGGATATCGAGTAGGTTAGGGTTAGGGTTGTGGCTCGACGATTTGGGACCTCCCCGATGGTATGATACATACATAGCAGAACCAGTGTCGGAGTATGATAGTCTGTGAAGGAAAGCAGTAGGGATAGCAGGATAGCTGTAGGGGGGATTACACGGGGGAATATACCAGCTGCTTGCGAACCCAGGGCGAGTTTTTCTCGCTTGCCGCCTATTTCCATCAAACTGTTTGTGGTGGGTGGTACTGAGCTATCCTATTACCTATAAGGCACAATGCAAGTATTAATCTGACGAATGGGAATTGAGAACAGCGTCTGTAGAGGAGTATGGGGGTATGCAGATAGACAATGGAGTAAGGGAATTCACGTGGAACTTAGGCACTTTATAGGAAGGATATGAAATGTAGTTTCCACTACTCGTACTTCGTGCATTCGCTCGTTCGCACTCTCTCTAAAACTGAACTAATGATAAAGATGGGTATAAGTAAAACACAAACACCACGTCCAGATCCTTCCATGGATCACCACTCCTATATCTATATTTCCCCACATGCCTTTATTCCTCGTACACTCTCGTGATAACAAAGGAAAAGCATTTCAGTATAACCTACTAGTAAACAATCTCCCGTATCGGAACCGCCTACATATCTCCTCAACGATCCTCCACACCCCCGCAAAGAAGCCAAGCGCATTCGTCCAACAGGATATATAAAAACAGACTCAAGTCTAACCAGAACTCCAAGGGGAAAAAAAGGCGAACGAAAAATCAAAAAGCAGATAAATCGTAAATATCTCGAAGAAACTAGAAGAAAAAAACGCAGTTATCAAAGCCTCCTTGCATCTATATCGACGAATGTCTTGGCTACGCCGCCCCCGTTATGGCAAGTACATATGGAATAAGAATATATCTAATAATAAGGAAGGAAGGATGTGAAGGAGCAAAGCGAAAGGAGGAATAAGAGAAGGGGTGATAAAGCACCGGTCGACCTTGAGTAAGGGGATTGGTTAGGTATTAATAGGATGGGCCTTAATTTTCCGTCGGCGGCAGCAGAGCCCCAGGGGCCAGATTGGAGGTGGCTGAGATCGTTTGGGTGATTGGGGTGGGAGGCCGCTATCCGCGGCCCCGGTAACAGAATCACGGGGGTCCAATATCCTCAGCCGTTGATCGGGGGCCACCGGTAGAGGGGCGGGTTGGCTATTGAGGTCTATCGTGTCGGGATTAGGATCATGAGATCGGAATTGCATCATCTCAACACACTGGTCCCGGGGCAAAGTGGAGGGTGGAGGAGATATCGGGCCACCGCTATCTGCCACGGCGCAATCGATATTATCCCACTCCCGTGCGGGCTGGGAAACAGAATCCTGGGGGCCCAATAACCTCGGCTGTTCACGGTGGGCTACAAGTAGGGGCGTGGGTTGGGCATCGGGGTCTGTCGTGTTTGGATTAGGATCATGAGATGTGAATTGCATCTCCACAACACACTCCTCACGTGGCACGGCGGGCGGCGGAAGGGATGACGGGCCGCCGGAATCAGCTGTGGCGCAACCGGCAGTGCCCAACTCCTGTCGGACTCTATCATTTCCTTCAGAGAGAGCCAACGACTGTGGGATTTGATTCATATTGCCTGGTATAGCGGTAGAGATGTCATTCCGTTTCATAAGTAGATTTACTATCTCCTCATGCCCTTTCTCAGCCGCCCACGAGAGTGGTGTCCGGCCATAAAGGGTGTCTGCCTGGTTGGGATCGACGTCCTCTCGTTCCAAAAGCATTTTTACTATTCCCTCATATCCGCCCACAGCCGCCAACAAGAGTGGTGTCTGGCCATAAAAGGTGTCTGCTTGGTCGGGATTGACCCCCTGTCGTTCCAAAAGCATCTTTACTATTCCCTCATGCCCTGTCACAGCCGCCCACGTGAGTGGTGTCAGGCCATATTCGGTGACGGTCTGGTTGGGATTGACGTCCTCTCGTTCCAAAAGCATCTTTACTATTCCCTCATGCCCATTCTCAGCCGCCCACGAGAGTGGTGTCTGGCCATATTCGGTGTCTGCTTGGTCGGGATTGACCCCCTGTTGTTCCAAAAGCATCTTTACTATTCCCTCATGCCCTTTCACAGCCGCCCACGAGAGCGGTGTCCGGCCATATTCGGTGTCTGCTTGGTCGGGATTGACAACATTTCGTAAGAGCATTTTTACTATTCCCTCATGCCCCTTCGTGGCCGCCCACGAGAGCGGAGTTGAGCCCCATCTGACATCTTTCTGGTTGAGATTGACGCCCTCGCGTTGCAAAAGCATCTTTACCACCTCCGAGTGCCCTCTTGCAGCTGCCCACATGAGAGCCGTCATCCCCATGCAATCGTATGAATTAACATTCGATTCCAGCATCTCCAATACAGTAGGTACTATCTCCGCAATCCCGAAAAATGCTACTCCGTGGAGTCCTGTAAATTTCGTAGGCCATCCGATCCCATCAAAATAGGCCCCCTTGCCACGGTCTCGATTATAGTGCAATAACAGCAGTTCAGTGGATATATGCTCATCAAATCTATTGAGAAGCTCTAGTGCAAGTACTTTGGAATTTGCCGTCATCTCCCTTCTCGTATGAATCCCCCAGTATACAGAGGCATATTCTAGAAGGGGAGTTGCTGCGGATGCTGGGTCGCGGGTTGGCGAAAGATCCCTGATACATCTAAAATTGAGGTATGTCAAGCAAACCTCGGCAATTGTTGAGTGGGGATTTTGGAATAGTGTTGGTTCATGCGAGAGATGCTCCTGAAGAGTGAAGTGTACCAGTCGGACTGTGGATGAAGACACCTCGACAGTGACAAGACCAAGACAAGATGATACGAGTGTCCGTAACGCGGGAACGCTTTCAGGATCCAGATCTGTAGATCCAATCTCCACCCCCAAGGCATGGCTGAGCTCCTGGGTTCGTAAGGGCCGTTCCGAATACAACACCCACATCAGGACCTTCAGCCCGAGAACTGATTTATGTCCCTTCTGGGCTTTCAGTCGCGTTAGGGTTGCCGTGTAGGCATCACTCAATCCATTGCCTAGTGTCATCTCCTCAAGTTTCTTTCTCCTCGCGCGAATTGTCACCTCTCCTAGAATAGAGTCGATGTTGAGCGAAACAAGGAGGAATCTAACCACAATCGTTGGTAAGTATCCATTATTGATAGAGTGGAAAAGCGAAAAATAGCCCTACGCACATATCCGATATCTTTTCCAGGACAACTCTCACAATATTAGCCCTCAAATCCTTTGTCATCGCCTCTGGCTCGGCATCCCTGTCTAACCTCATCTCCACATAATTCCGGATGTCATCCGTGTTAGGGCTGATGGGTATCACAACCGCCTTGGGGAAATATCTTTGAATATCTTCCCGAATATGGGGCCTCCCGGTGAGGAATATTCTCGTGCAAGGGGACTCCCGAACAATATCTCTCAGAGACTCAAGAAGCTCCGGTAGACACTTCGGTAAACATTCGTCCAATGCATCAATACAGATGTAAACCCCTGGTAGTGCAGCAACAGTAGTCCTCAATATCCCCATTAGATCCCCAAGCCGCGGTCCTCTACCACCAACCTCCTTTTTTGCTTTGTGAAACACCTCCCGTAGATCCTCCGCGATCCCTCCTCTACCCACCAGCTGCTTCACAATTGCCCCCATGATGTTCGCGATTGTCTGTTCTTGCTGGGAAACGAAGTCGCAGTAGAAGGCTGCAACCGCAACATTTTCCTCCCCGGGCTGATCACACAGGCTGTCGATCACCAAGGAGCTAGTGTTTCTAGTTGTTAGTGTTAACTGCTTTTTTAAAAGAACTCCACCGCCCACCTTAGATATGTCTTTCCCACTCCCGGATTCCCGGAGCAAAGCAAGACAGCCTTATCGGCTCCACCCTCACTCCCCCTCCACTCCCGAAACTCGCTCGTTTCCAAAAACCAATCCCCTACACCGTCGAACCGGTCAGTACGCACGCCTTGGTGTCTATTATTTGGCTCTAGTGGAGAGAGCCATCGCATGATCTGCGCATCCTCGTCGGAGTTATAGAAGTTGTTGTTGAAACTGCCTATTATGTTCCCGGTGTGGGAATTACGGTCGCCGATTGTGACTGAATGTGAAATTTGGGCCATGATATTCTATTCAAAGTGTTGTTCAAATGTGGAAACGGTGCAGCGATTTGTATGAGGACTTGGAGTAAAAACACTTTATGACCAGAGCTGAAGAAAGCGGGGCGATGTGGCTTGCTGTGGCACAATTACTATCCAATCATTTCCCCTGTGAGAGTGCATTACTAAAATGGAATATGCCCCACAAAGACTTCTGCCGAGCGGCTGTGAGAACACAGGCCCAATGTTCCTTATAGTTCCCCCTCCCCCCCCCCCCCTGAATTTCCCCTAGCGCTTGAATAACCCCCATACATACAGGTTCCCATAGATGTTGGGGCTTGGGTAGTGGTATTAGAGTTATTCCGGGAATCCGCCGTTTGTGAGGGTGGGAAGTTATGCCGATACCGGTTGGGAGCATGTAAATGGGCCTCAAACGGCAAGACTGAAATACTATAAGTATTCCTTGCTTCTTCTTTTTTGGCTACCGTATCTCTTTCGTCTGGTGCTATTTTCAGGACTCTTGGCCTTATGGGTGTCACCAATCCCAACACTTTGTTCAAGATTAAAAGGAGCTTATAACTCAACCTCGAACAGTAGAATGACAGACAATGCAAGTGTTCCTTGCTTCGCTTTTTGGCTTGTATAATAGTGAATTGTAAGTTAGTAACTATCCAGTAGCTATTTGGCCTCGTGATATTTTAAGGCGGTTCTTAACATCACCAATCCCAACGCTCGGTTTAAGATTAAAGAAAACTTGTGGATTTGGAATATATATACTTCCCCTTTCCTGAGCTATGAGCGAAAGCCTGATAAGGGATGAAAGTGGATTGGTGCCATCTACTTCGCCATATCCGTTGACAGATTCTGGAGACTTCCTCTTTTCTTGATATTTATCCTCGGAACGTCGGCTTCCTTTGTCATCCGGACGATCCGTTTAGCGTGATGGGTCCTCTATGAGTCCGAGGCTGCCGGAGAACCAGTCTTTGCCCTCATATCTCTCCACAACACCGCCTACAGCTTTCGCTCGCCTAGCGCGCCGCTCTCCTACAGGCTCTAGGCTCTTTCTAGCTGCCTTCGCCCTAAGAGCCTCATCCTAATGAGTTGGGCTGTCCATGTACTCGAGTAGTTCTCGCCTTCAACCAATACGCTTGGTCTCAAGAGCAACTGATAAAAATTGTATCTCTTCTGCTGCATCTGGATCGCAGTTGAATTGATCAAAGCCTACTTCTGTATGAACCGCCTTTAATAAATCGCTAGTCTAGTCAAAATCAAATATCCGACTCCTAAGCAGATGGTCAAGACCTCTCGCGAGATCACACGAACCCTGTTGATCAGAAATACCCCAGGCCCAATGAACCCGATATTGTCAACTAGGCAATGCGAGCAGATCCCTAAATTCAGAATTTTGATATACTCCCATGCTTTGTTTGCATTTCGCATTTACTAGTATCTGTCTGCACCTCCGGCGTGTCTCATAATTTAATCCCTCCAAGAGTAAATAAATGTGATAATGTAATAGTATCCCCATCATTCATAACCCATCTTCGAGTTAGTTAGTATTTGGGTCAACGATAACCTGTCGGGAATGCGGCAGTCGGTGAAACACCGCCTGTTAACCAAGCAATAGTAGTAAGGCCATTGAATACCGTAGCCAGTCGTGAAAGTAAACCTGGAAACAAGGTTGAGATAATCCTACCCGTAGTTAAGCATGTCGGATAGCCTCCCTGCGGAAATACTTACGAGATTAGTACTGAGAAGCGCCTGAGTCAAAGCCGGCACCTACTGGATTCTCCTAACTCAGAGTGAGATAGCCAAGACTATTACCGTAGTGTGGAGGAGAAATCTGGCTTTACTTCTTTTGCTTATCTGAGCTAGACTGTGGATCTCTTAGAAAGCATGGATAGTAGGTAATGATATGAATCTGCTTGGGAAGAGAAGCACGCTGGGCATGTGTTAAATGGTACAAGTACTGTACTCGAGTACGGTACCGTAAGAACTCGAATAAACGAGCCTTGTGCTAGGGGGTCAGATTAAAGTGAAACCTGCCCAGCATATTCGTCAGGTAAGGCGCAATATCATTTCTTGGCAAAAAATCTACTCAAAAAATAAGT
>Ga0307510_10010400_pt1 | contig 11049 bp, 3 predicted proteins | sample 12_EM_MG_FD_207224 | JGI IMG/M metagenome (GOLD analysis project Ga0307510, IMG submission 207224) | Populus trichocarpa ectomycorrhiza microbial communities from riparian zone in the Pacific Northwest, United States - 12_EM | ecosystem: Host-associated > Plants > Roots > Unclassified | place... | reverse complement strand
ATGTATATATAGCTTAATTATTGCTAGTCAGAATAGAGACGGAAGAAGTAAACTTTTCTTAGTTTGAGATCAAAAGTTTACAAAGCAGAACTGCATCATCAGGAATATGATTGAAACGAAAATGTTAACAATTTTACTACCTCCGTCCCTTTCAATATTCTCTACCATATAATTCATGCAAAAAGAAAAAAAGATGGCAATGAAGGTTTAAAGATTTATGATCTTCTGACCTGTAAGTGGAGTTTTCAAGAGTTGAGAAGACGATCAAAGCTTGTGTTTTTAAGAAGAATAAGAAGCAGAACAGGAAAAAGAACACTTTCTAGGAAAAGGCCAGAAGTTCTTTATCCACCGAAAACCTTTCACCCCTGAAGCTTGTAAGAGAAAGACTTGGCCTTCACATTCTTCATCAGTAAATACTGCAGAAGATAGGAATAAATATAACTTGAGAAGAGTTAAAGATTCTCTCCCCCTCTCTCCCCCTCTCTCTCTCTCACACACACACAAACCAAATTATTCGTCGTATTTGTGGTTTGAGGCATGCCAAACAAATCCCAGTGCGTTAGCCAATGCGATTCAAGTTTTGTGACAGAGATGCCTCAGACAGGTCCAGCAATGCAGCTATATAAAATTGGATAGAGTAATACTGAAACTGTTATATATCTATATTTTTATAATAAAGTTGTTGAGGATCACAAGGGCTTCGCATTACTCCAAACAATCAACAAAATTAACAGCTTAGCCTGCTGAGATGGTCACATGCAACCAAGAATTCTTTATCACCAGTAATAGTTGTCTCAATTATCTGGCGTCATATTTTATATACTAATGCTCATTAATACGAGGGAGCTTAAGGTGACATCTCTTGTCCAGCCGACAAACAGATCTCGACTGTACGTTAAGTGAGTACCTCTCAATCACGGTCCAAAAGTTAAAAAGGGACTGGCCACAGAATCACAAATCCAATTCCACGAAATCTAATACTTCTGAATTCATTGAATTACCATACAGGACAACGAGGACATGGAGGAGGGTATGTAAGTTGTACAATTCATCATTCACAGAAGCTCCTTCCACAGCACTGTTTTTCTATGTACCTTGATATTATTATCTATTTACTAGAGTAGCTCCTCCGTTTACTGTACATAAATGCTATTCATTATTTCATTTATCGCTGTGGATCGGAAAGGTGATTTTTTAAAAAAAATTTAATTTAATCATTAAATTTTTATTTTGCATGATTTAGTCATTTTGAATCCAAATTAGTACTCAATTGCATATTTTTTTTTGAGAGGGAGAGTTGAATTAAAAGACAAAGAACTAAAGTGAAAAAAAGAGTGAAAAAGATAGCGACTTTGAAATTTATCTTAAAAGTTCATTTTTACTTCTCATATTTTTTGGATTTTAGGTGACCGGTCTCTTAATTTTTCAAAAAATTAATTTTGGTTCAAAACTTTATTTTTCTCATTTTCCAGTTCTTTTCGGTAGGAGGAGAAAGAAGGACTCATTGGATTCCAATGAAGAGAGAGAAAGTTGTCATTGGCAATGATTCTACCACTAAAACGATCGATTTTTATGTCAAATGATTTTTAGGGTGTTTTCTAAGAGTTTTAGGTCAAAATGGGTTCAAAATGGATTTTCGGGTGAAAAAAACATGAACCATGTTTAACCAAACAACACAATTGGGGTGAAAACGTGAACCCAAACTTGCAAGGTCAGGCGGCCCAAGCGCGCATGGCCTTTTATTTTTATTTTTAAGCCGTGTCATTCACTTCAATTTCTTTTGTGAAAAAAATAGACAAGTAAAAATGGGTTGAAAATCTAGGAATCCAGACGACACCTTGTCTATTTTTTTTCCAAAATAAATTGGAGTGGATGACATATCATTCGCCCCATTAACTTAAAAATAAAAATAAAAGGCCTGCACGCTTGGGCCTGCCTTGCAAGTCTGCGTGCGAGCCATTTCTTAATGGGCTAGGTGCTTGGCCTAGCTTACTAGGCCCAACAACATTTGACCTTATTCTTTCCTTTTTTTTAAAAAAAATGATTTTTTAATTGATACCTTTTTATATGTCTTTTTACATAATTCTTAAGTTTATATTTTAATTAATGCCCTTTCTCTATGATTTTTTGGCTTATTTAGCATTTTTTTAAATGGCGTTAATTTTTTAATTATATTGGGTGTATTTAATTTTGGAAGAGTGTACGCATGATTCATTTTTATTTTTTATATTTATATAGATTAAATTTATTTTTAAAAATTAAAAATGTTTTATTTTTTTATAATATTTTAATATGTGCAGCCTTGCATAATATTTTTTTTCTTTATTTTATTCAATAAATTTTATGTGTGTGTCGATTTATGTTATAAATTGATTTTAATAAACAAGTTCATTAAATACAACCGGGTAAATGATTTGTGCTGTAATATTAAACATCTTGATCTATATTTTGTCTCTCAATTTTTCCAGTTTCGTTTTTATTTATCATTAATTTCTTTTTCTATTGAATTATCCTGACTTTATGACCTAGAACACATGATAGATATGTAATCTGGACATGTCTCATGTCCAGATCGCGAGTTTCACATGTTAGCCAAACTTTGCTCGTGGCAATATTTTTTTAATTTTTTGTTGTTGTTGTTGTTGTTGTTACCTTATTTTTTTTTATCGTATTATTAAATTAATCAAGATTTAACATGGTTATCGAATTTTTCTTGCTTCTTTAAAAACATAATCGTCTCCTAAATTTGTTCTTAGGTTAAATTTTTATTTTGATTTGGTCTACAGCATCGCATGGGCCACCAATCTGGTGTATTATCATAGTGGAAATAGCCCTAAACTCTTAAACCAATTTAGAAGTAGAATTATATATATAAAAAACTAGTATAATCAATCATGCAAAATAACCCACAAAATTCCTTGATTTGGTAGTTTAGGTCTACCCCATGGGTGAGATAATAAGAGAAATTCATTAAGAAAAAATAAAAAATTACAAGGTGTCACATAAAATTGCTCTCCCGTCTAAAATTTCAAAGTAACCCAAAACTCACATTTTCTCTCATCTCTCTGGCCATCAAAGTGTAGAGAATATAAGCACTCATAAATAAGCATTATTATATAATATAACAATTTTAGGCTCTTATATGGACTAAGTACATGAGTATTTCTTTTCTCACTTGAATCTATAATTTAAAACAAACCCAACAAATTTTCACATTAGCTTAAATTGAGCCAACTTAAAAAACTTGAACTCTTTTTTAGTTGCCTCCACCATGCACATCTCAAGTATTACATAAAATCAATCAAGTTCAAGCAATGCTTGAACTTGACTGCAAAGATAAGTTTCATCAACATGCTACAAGGTTCTCAGTTATAGCAATCTTCTTTACTGATGCAACTCTCTATGATATAATATCTAGAATTAAGTTATACTTGACATTAATATGTCTGCTCCTTTCATAGTACATCTGGTTCTTGGCTAGATGAATATAACTTCAGCTATCACAATGTATAATAGTAAACTTATGAGACAAAGTAAGATTACTAACCAAACCTCTAAGCCATAAAGATTCTTTCACTACTTCTGCAAATGCAATATACTTAGCCTCTAATGTAGACAAGGCAATAGTTGATTGTAAATGTACTTTCCAATTAATGAAACTGATACCATCTAAGCAAGGTTAGATTTGGATTTTGGCATAAAATTTCTTATTATTCAATTTTATGCTATTGAGCATAACTTTCAACTCAACCATTGAATTGAATTGAATTTTTTATAGGCATTTCTTGACATGTTTTTCTACATTAGGTTAAATGTTCAGATCAATGAGAGTCTAGGAAGGTATTATTTTAGAGGGTCAAAGTTACTAGAAGAATCTTGTCAAATCTGTCTATTTGGACCTTCATCTAATGTTTGGACTATATCTTAAGCTATAAAATGAATTCTGATGAGATTCTAATTGTTTTAGAAAGTATACATCCATACATGTTGTAGATATATGGTAGGCTTGTTAATTCATCTAGATGAGAGAGAACAACATGTTTGAAATCAAGACTGGAATCTTCTATAAATGTGTGAAAATTAAAAAAAAAAAATTGTTTCCTTGTGTATTATGAACCAATCAATACAAGGATTCCTTAATGCTCTTGGAAATATATATGGTAGTTATTGGCTTACCTATTCTACATGTCAAACAATGAGATATTTATAGAAACAACTATTATTTATAGTTTACAAGGATTCTATATCCATTATGGAATGTATGTGGTGGCAAGGAGGCTTGAGATATTTTTTGTTATTCTTTTTATTATTTTATAGGATTTCTTATAACATCAAGGATGCTAAAGGGAGGAAATTTAAGAGGATAATTCCAACAATTAAAAACAAAGTTTCCTAGCTAATTTTGAGCATGAAGTTTTGACAAAGCCTCTAAGTAAAGCAAAGGGGGAGTTCCAACCATGTATAAAGATTTCAAACAAGAGGACTTTGTTTTATGATTTTTATTTTATTTTAGTGTTGAATATTATTAGCTTTGGACTTTATTCTTGTTTTTAAGGTTTGTTTCAGTATTGAACTTGTATTAGTTGATTACTAGCTAGAGCCTATTGGTTTGGAACCCAAAAGAAGTCTATTAGGGTTATTTAGAGGGGACTATATATTACTTTTATGGCTGCAAGTTTCGACAGCGATGATGATTTGAATAAACATGACATTTTCCTTGTTTTGCATTTTGCAAAAAACCTTTCTTTGCAGGGATAAAGATCGTACATTGACGTATCAAAAGTTATCTGACTTCACGGTGTTATGTGCATTCTGGTTCTTTGGTACAAGGTTTTCTCTGGGTCAGAATTTTTTTTCCAATACCTTTGATTCTTAGATACAAGGTTACCTTTAGGTCAGTGTTTCAAACCTTATATTTAGCTTTCTTGGGTTGGTTTTTAATTTTCTTGGAGGTTGTGTGACCATATGATCACAAGATTTGCATCAGTTGGTATCAGAGTAAGACCTAAAAAATTAGGTCATATCCTTTATTTTTTTTCTTGTTATTTTTAGATTTCTTAGCTTTTGTTGTCTTTGATTCAATTTTCAATTATTTCATGTCTAAAGTTTAGTAGTTTGTGTCTAGGGTTGTTTGATAAAAAAAATAAATTAAATTGTGTTAATTTTTCTACCCAAAAGCAACCAGATCACAAATTCAGGTTAAGAGTTAATTTGTTTTTTCTAATTTTCTTTAAAAATCATATGTTCGGGTCAATTCTTTTTGAATTTTTAGTTTTGATTCATTTCATTTCATTTTTTAGTTCAAGTAAGTTTAGTTTTATAATTTTTCAGTTTATATTTGAGTCAAATCTTTGTCTTTCCATATCATATATTCAATTGTTTTTGCGTCTTTGTCTTGTCATGTTATTATCTTCGTGATTTGCCATAAGAAATTTGTGTGAAACATAAGAGTAGTATAAACACGTGAGGGAGTGAGTGAGGAAACATTTTCTTTATCATGAACCAATTTTTTAGATTTAAGGAAGTCTAAGTCAATCAATATGGCACCACCAACATCAGGTAATGACATTACTTTTTAATTACGAGTCGTTGCTCAATTGTTGATAAAGTTCACTTTGGTGATGGGTGATATGCAAAATAGAATGGAAAGATTGGAGGGGCATGCTAATGAAAATGGTGGGGTTCGACATAAGGCTGATTAGAGGGAATTCAATATGAGTAAGGTAGAGAAACCAAGGTTACAAGTTTCAAATATTATGATCATAATGCTTTTATGGTTTTAGATTAAAAAAAATTATAATGATAAATGTAAGCCCTAAATAAAATTCATAAAACTAAGAAGAGGAATATTGTGTTAAAAGTATAAAGTGAATATTTAAATTATAGGGATGATGATATACTAAGGAAGTTGAAATAAAATGTCTATGTTAATTTAAAAAATATATATGAAGAATGATGGAGAAATAAAAGACAAAGAAAAGCAAATAAAAACCAAATGAAAGAGATTAAAAAAAAAAAGAAGGAAAACATTGTTTTGGGATATAATGTAATGAAATCCAAAGTAGTTAGTTTAACCTTGTTATTAAAATGCTTCAAGACTTAAAAAATGTTATCTGGCAAACATAAAGATACAATGTAAACCCATAACCTAAAAATTGATAAACTAGTGCTAAATAAGGAGAATGTTTCCAAATCTAGGGTGAACATATTTAGAAAAGTACTTTATAATTTTCAAATAAATTAATGTATGGTTTTATGCGTGAATGACCATCACCGCCGATATAAGCCTTGCGTATAATATTTGGATTTAAGCAAGAAAAATATAACACAAATTTGAATTTTGGTGTAAAAATTACCTGATAACAAGTTTTACTCTACTAAGCATAACTCTCAATCCGACTATTGGATTGGACTAAAATATTTCTAGGAGTCTCCTGAAAAGTTGTGTTACATTGGGTGAAACTATCAAGTCAATCATATTTCGGGAAGACCTTGTGATAGTATTGACAGCCGGGTAGAAGAATATTAAAAATAGTACATGGACAATAAATAAGGGAAAAATTTTAAACAAGTAAAAAATTCCTTAATTTTCCTTTTAAGAGGCTGACATTCAATTGGTTAGAAGGGTTAGAAGGAAAAAAAGAGTGAAACGTCCATTATTCTTCCTTCTCTTTGTTTTTGTTTTTCATGGAAAAAAAATTGGTTAGAGAAATAAGAAATGAATGAAATTTAAAGGGGAAACTTATACTTGGATGCTGAAAACTCTTTGGGAGAGGAAAGAGAGAGAGAAATGGCTAGAAAGAAAGAGAGTGATGCTACGGGATTTTAAGGAAGAAGAACGATTGGAAGAATTTTGACTGGTGCATTTCAAAGCTCAAATAATTACCAAGTAAGGTGCTTATAATTCATTTATATAAGTTTGAGTAGAATTGAAGTGATGTTTTTAGCAATTTGAGGAATTTAAGTTAGGGTTCTTGTGTAAAAATTAGAGGAAATGCAAAATTAGTTTTAATTTGTTAAATTTAAATGAAAAGAATGTTAGTATGGTAAAAATTATGTAAATTATTGAATTAAATCATGGGGTAAAAGAAACATTTAGGGCCGGCCACTTGAAAGACAATAGGAATTAGTTTAATTTGGCTTAATTATTATAAATTATGTCTAACTGATATATATTAATGTGTGTATGGTGATGTATGATGAAATAAATTATTGCATGTAATTATATTGAATTGTTAGTGTGCTTTGAATTAGTGTCTTAAACAATAATCAGGAGAAAGCATGAATTTGATTGACAAAGGGTATATTGGTATGGAATAGATGGTTAGAGTGTGAAATTTTGGTGGAATGGAGAATAAATCATGGTTTCATGGGGAGTGCTGTGGCTAGCCAAGATGGTGTTTAAGGGAAATAAATTAATTTGATTTAAATGCTTATGAATTATATGTAATTGATAAGTTGTGTTATAGAAATATTGGTTGGAGGTGAATTGAATTACTTATTTTGAAGTATTGAAATTGTTGACATACTTATTGAAATTGAAATGGGGCTTTTAGCTCAAATTAGGGAGAAATGTAAATTAGGTCTTGAATAGAATAGTTTATATATTGTAAGAGATAATTTGTGAGGAATATAGATGAAATCAAAATTGAAACATAAAGCTAAGAGAGGACATATAGTCAACCATAAGTGGGTTTCTGGGGAATGAAATAAATTGATTGATGAGTTCTTATGAATTGTGATTTAATTGTATGTATTATTAATGAAGTGATGTGTGTGAGAGAGAAATGGTTGTTATTTTGCATCAGTTGGATTTGTTAGTGTACTTGTAAGTAAGGTAAATATGTTTTTGAAAATAATAGACAAGTGATGATGGATGATTTGAATCAATATGTGGATGATACTTTATGATGAATGTAATTATTGAATTTACTTGTATTAGATTTCTTATTATACTTTAATCTAGAGATCTTGGGATTTAAATAGACAAAATGCATAACTACTTGTGCTTTTGGTTGATAATTATATGGTTAATGATTTTTGGTCCAAATCATGGATAGAGTTAAAGAAAACCATGGAAGAAAGATGAGCTTTAGAGCCGACCATATAGGAAGTTGTTAGGAAATGATTTAATAGATTTTTATTCTAGTAAATTTCATGCTATCTTAATGTATATGTGATTAACAAGACACATAATTTGCCTTAGAAAATATTTACTACCATTATAGTGTTTCCTTTTTGGTCACTAAATAATCTCAGTTTTAGAATTTATCAATGTCTCTTTTATTATAACAACCCAACAAAAACCCCCCTTTTGATTATCAATATCAAATATTCATAATACCATTGGACATGAGAGATGGTAATTTATCCATCCTAAACAAGTATATTCATTATTATCATAAATCTCCATTCCTCAAATGACAACTTAGTTTATGCTGATATCAGTACCTATGATATCATTAATTACCCCACATGATAATTAATTCATGTCGACAATGATTTTTATCATTATCATTAGTCATATTTTCTCAAGCTTCCTTTCACTTTTGCTTTCCTATCTCTCTACACCAAGTTTTCTCTTGTAAGTCTTTAAACCCTATAAAATTACTCACTTTCGCTATCTAATTACTTTCTAGCCTTTTTAATTTCCTAAAACCAGTATGTTTTAAAGGATTTCTCAAGAGACATGAAGAAAAATTTTAAAACCCCAATTCCTTTTCTCCATTATATTGTCGACCTCAAATAAAGAAGAAAATGGGTATTTATACTCCTTATTTTTTCTATTTACAAATAGACCCCTCTGGATTTTAATGTCCTTTAATTTTTCCCTTCATTCTTTTAACAATTTTTAATGTTACACCGAACTTTTAATAAATATCAACAGATATTGTGCTTACCTTTTTACATAACAAAATAAGTATCATAAATGTCATAATAAACATAATCCACAATGGATGCTGATAGAGAGTTGGTTAAGAGTTCACAAGTATATGTTCACCTTGAATCTATTTGAGGGTTAAATACGGGAAAGACAAACCTTGTAGTTAGAATGAGAAGAGTTTTCTTAGGTCTCTTGGTATTCCTAATTTGGGAGGAAAGGAACAAGCAAATATTTGAAAACACATACAAAAGGATTGAACTTATTTTCCACAAGTTCCAAGTTCTTTTTTACACAGTCCTGCACTTTCATGAAAAAAATCATATCATTTTCAATGCTGGCTGATGGTGCTAGTCTATGTCTGGCTGTTTCCTTATGGTTGGGTTGGCATTTGTTTTTTTTTTTTTCAAACCAATAACTTGGGCAGTAATCAATGCTATTGGAATTTATCTCCAGCTTTTGTCTTCCTTCCTTTGTCTGTTTTACTGCTCTATGTTTTGCTTAGCAGCTATTTCTCTTCCTCTGTGCTGCGGTGCTAATTCCTGGCCCTCTGCTGTAGTGGGGCTTGCATGCCACTACCCTCTAAATGCTGGGGTTGTATTGCCTATTATCTAGGACTACTCAAAATAGCATGGAGCCTTGCTTATTGAAATGCATCTCATCTGCTGTTGTTTTGTCTTGGCCTATGTTTTTTTTACTATTTTGGTTCAACTAGGATTTTTTCTACTAGATGTCTGGGGGATGGGGCTCCTGATTTTTCTTGATTGGTTGCTATGATGATACATGTCTTCAAGATACTGCTTCTCTCTTCATTCTTGTGGTTGTTCTGCTCCTGTTGTCCTCAAGCTCAGGTTTAGCAACTGTTATCACTCAAGGCTTTGCTGCTCTCTTATGTGGACTAGATGGCGATAATTTATTCCTAATATGGTGTGTTGATGTCTCTGATTTGCTACTCATCCCAATGTATTGTTTATGAGTGCTTAATGAGCTTCGATCTTATTGAGATTTTGGTAATGTTGGGAGCTACGCTTCTGGCTGTCTTGGAGATGATGCCCATGCTTCTTCATCTCACTGTTCTTTTTTGTGATGCTGTTAGGGTTAGTTTAGACACCACCATTTATGGATTGGTTTCTTCTCTAACCATTGCTACATACTTGTTCTCTCGGCCTTGCATGACCAATTTTGATTAGGAGTCTATTCCCATCCCACCTTTTGTTATGTGTATATGTCGCTTCTTTTGCTTTCCTGGTCAGCTAACGCAATTAAATGGTTTGGTTGTATCCAGTTTGATTTCATAAGGAGTCTGTTCCCTTTCCTATCTTCTCTTCATTTATGCACATTTATATGGACTTGCTGGTTTCTAGCATGGTTACTTTGATCTTAATACATACTTACATTCTAATAAAAAAAACACAAAATCCACAGTACCCTTGATACGATTGTCATAACCTAATTTTAGGTTTCCTCCAAAATCATCCTTTTTCCTTTTAAATAATAATAATAAGAAAAGACTGGCAACTTGATTTGCAAAGATAGGCTGGAGAGGGATTTAAATGCAAAATTAGAAGCATAGTTGCACCCTTGAAGTACCCAAATATAAAGAAAAATACAGATTCAAAGTTAACTTGAGTGAATATCAAATGAATTTGCATAAAAATTAAGTCTGAAGACTTAGTTAGACTTTTAATAGGTCAATTTGATTTAATCATGAGCCCAATTAAAGATCTAATTAAGTTTAAGAATTAATTTAGTTAAAAATTAGAAGACTCGATTAAATGCAAGGACTTAACTAGACTTTTAAATGGTCTAATTAATTTTATTAAAGACTTAATTGGTGAAAAATTAAATTTGAAAGCCTAATTTGGGCTCAATTGAGAATATTGAAAATTTAAAGGACTAGATTTGATTTTTACAAACTCAATCAGATGAAATCAAGGGCAAAATTATAAGAAAAATCAAAGTTTGAGGGTTAATTAAGGGTTAGATTGAAGAAATTCAAGACCAAAGATTTTATTGTAAAAGGCATGTGAATTCGGGGATCAAACTCAGTTGAAAATAGGGGTGAAATTGAAGAAATTAGAAGTTTGAAGGTCAATTAAGGATGAAATTGAAAATATTCAAGATCGAGGACTATATTGTAAATGGAACCTAAAGTTAAAGGTCAAAAT
>Ga0307510_10010399_pt1 | contig 11049 bp, 13 predicted proteins | sample 12_EM_MG_FD_207224 | JGI IMG/M metagenome (GOLD analysis project Ga0307510, IMG submission 207224) | Populus trichocarpa ectomycorrhiza microbial communities from riparian zone in the Pacific Northwest, United States - 12_EM | ecosystem: Host-associated > Plants > Roots > Unclassified | place... | reverse complement strand
CAAATGTAGAATGACTGAACGCCGTGTAAATGAATACTCACAAACTCCTCCTTCAGCCTATCCTTCCACTCCTGTCTATCTGTAAATTCTTGAACAGACTTGTAGGCAGCCACAGCAGCCTCAACTCAGGATGCAATGTGAAGGATGTTTGACATTTTTTGGAGATGTCAGGGTAATGGGCGTTTGGCAGTGTAGTTAAGGCAATGTGTTGGCGCCAACAGCTGACAAGTTTTGAACTCATGTGTTTGAGGCATGACTCAGCAAAAGGGTTAGGGCCAGGACAGGAAAAGCCCTTGGAGCAACCTCCCAGATATTACAAAAAGATCCTCACAAGTGGACAAATTGTGTTCTACAGATCATGTCACACCCCCTCTCATCATGCTGCCTGTTACAACTCCTACTATTTATCAAGCATTTATGCAGTTAAGTACCACTTAACAATGCGCATTCGCTTATATCAGCTCTCCTTCCTTATTAGTACAATACCCAGTCCGCTTTACTGCTTTCCCGCACTCTCGGACTTACCTGTTATCTAGATACATAGCAGTTATCACTTAACGCATACTAATTACCTTACAGCCACAGTACCTTCCTATTCTGACCGCTACTCCCACACATTACATCAGCCATACTGTACAAGTCACTTCGACTCATTCAGAGTCATACCCTCTGGTATATCTCTAACGCGTGAAGCAGTTCTCTGCTGCGGACTGTAATCTCTTTTGCATATGATAGTTTACCTCAGTAACTACTTACTCATCCATTACCAAGGCTTGCTACGCATTCCTTGACTCGCTAGATAGATGTGTTAAGGCCTATTGAACCTTAAGGCGCAATGTGCGCAAAGGTGAGATATGCAGCAGTGACAAAGTTACAAGGGTCGTAATTCCCTTAGTAACAAAAGGTGCTTTGGAAAGTGATAAAGGTGAGAGGGTCACTAAGACCAATGTCTGGGTGAAGATAAAGAGGGATGGGAAGTATCTTCAAGGATTTGAAGATAATTCCAAAGAAAAGAAAGAGGGAAATGGTTTGTCAAGCAACAAGGACTTTGAATGCAATAGATTGCAAACTAAGTTAGGCTTAAGGCCCAACTCTAGGATATAAGTCCAGCTTATATACAAAAGGGCAGCTACCTGACTAAGTGTACAAATAGGGAGAATAATGGAGTCACAGACAATAGGTGTCACAGAACAATGGAGTCACGAACAATAGTGGTCACAGACTACCATAAGGAGAGAACAATAGGAAACATACAAAAGGAGGGAACAATGAAGTTCCCAGCAAGATAGCTCTGATGTACAGGTAATCAGTCATGTGAGTCGAGGTCATGTGATCGTATAAGTATATAACAGTCAAGAAAAGAAAGAAAAATGTGGGCCAAGTGCCCAGGAGCGTAACAAGATGACTAGGTAGCTCATGTATATAAGACCTCCTGAAGAGTTCCAACTCTCCAGACTTGGTCTCTTTGTAGAACCAATACAGGACCATAAGCTCCTTAGAGTGACTCCCTTACTTCCCAGTCTCTAAGTAATCCCCTCGCACTCTAAGTCAAGCACCTAGAGTCTGCAATACTATCTAAGTTAGTCTTAACTTAGCTTTGCACTAAAGTAACTATGCAAACTTTATCTCTAAAGGTAGACTCTAAATGCTTACCCGTAAGTACTCAAGGCAAGTATTTACAATACGCAGAGTCCGTGTGTAACATTAGACCAAGTCTTTAACTAGTCTAGTTACCACAAACGAAGGCAACTTCCCCTATAGTGAAGCAGAACAAGAAGGCATTCCTAAAGTAGCAACCCACCTTCCCTATACAGAACATCTTATCAAGACCTAACGCAATTGGTCACATCTTATCAAGAGTATCAAAGCAATACATCTTATCAAGTCGGATCTTATCAAAGCGTGCATTACCTTATCTTATCAAAAGTCGGAAACCAAAGGTTCCAACCTCTTTGAAAGAATACATTAAACTTCAACACACCAAAGTTTTTAGATCTAAAATAACTGATCTATACCAAAGGCCTTCAGCAGCTGAAGACCTTTACCCACTGTCAGTACGGCTGAATTACTACAACTGTTACCTGACCCAGAACTCTGATATCGATTTGTTGAGATCAGACTTAGATCAAGACCAGATCTACCAGAACATCTCCTAGGCCAAATCCAGTGGCTTAACTTTTCAGAGTATCCAGGTTATTATATTTGGGATGAAGAAAGAAATACCAATCTACCAGTAGAGTTTATCAAAAACCATTGGTATTACATTACAAGATTTGACGACGAAGGAGATTCATACATATCCCACAGAGATTGCATAGATCCTTATTCCAACAACACAGGTTATTGGAGAATCACCGATCCAGAACATCCAGAACATGTTCCAGAAGAATTACCACCAGTACCAGGGCCATCCACCCTTACAGTACCCAGAAGATGCACAGAAACATTAGAGTCAGTAGAACTCTCTCCATTCCAATCTGCACCAAACCCAGATTACAATCAAGAAGATCCAGAAGACGAATACTACAAACCACAGATATCTACTACAGAACAAGCTACAGATGTATTAGCTGCACAATTTCAACATGTCTTAGACTTAGAAGATAGAGAGCCAGAAAACCCTCTCACACCACAAGTACCAGCATACTTACAACTAGTAGAACAAGCAGTAGAAGCAGGTTTAAATGTACCTCCTCCTCCACCTTTAGCAGAACCAGAACCAGAACTACAAGTCGTAGTTTTACCAGAACAACCAGAAGTGCAAGTCACACCTATACAAGTACCAGTAATATTCGCACAACCAGTAGTCCAGCCCATAATGGCACAACAAGGACAAGCCCAACCTCAACAAGCCCCTGCTCAACAAGCAGCACAAGTAGTAGCACCAGTCATTACAACAGATAAACTAAGAGGTTCACCACTAGACACCTTTAAAGGCAATAGAAGACATAGTGAACTCTTCTTACACCAATTCAATTTATATTGGGGACTCAATGAAACCCATGAAGTGATGCTAGTTCCATACTTCCACGTGATGTATGCACTATCACTCATGAGAGGACCTAATATAGATGATTGGGTTAATGATCAAGACTCTCAGTCAGAGAGTCAACCACAAGAGCACAAAACCCACTCGATAGAAACGATCCACAAATATGGAACAATTTCAATACTGCATTCACCAATGCATATACAGATACTGCCAAGAAACAAACTGCTCACCAGAAACTAATGGCATTAAAAATGTTCAGAGATGATCTAGATTCATACATCTCTACATTTAAAAATCTCTGTAACCAAGCGAACTATGACATTACCACAGAAGGTACAATGCATATTTTCACACAAGGTCTCAAAAAGTCACTTCTTCAAGCAATCCTCTATGGCCAAGGTGCAATCCCTAACACTCTTATAGCATGGGAAAACGCTGCCAGAGATGAAATGAAGAAGCATGCTTACAGACAAACAATGCTTAATCCTGGACGAGCACACTTTAAATGGCAATTCACTCAATCTAATGGCAATGGACACCATAGAAACAAATATGTTCATCCTAATGATAGAACAGTCCCAATGGACATAGACCCACCAGTGTTCACTCAAGTTAATAAAGCGTACACTGATGATGACAAGAGAAAGCATTGCAATAAAGGATGTTGCTTTAATTGCAGTAGAATTGGACACATGTCTAAAGAATGCCCAATGCACAAATCACAGACACCCCAATTCAAACAATATAACCAACCCAGACAAAGGACAGGTTATCAGTCTACACCACGCAAGTCTAATCAACCTAGAAAGTTTAAACAAACTTTTCCTAAACCTACAAAGCTAGGAGCACCATCTCAATCCTATGCTAGAAGTGCACACATTGAAGAAATTAATGAAGAAGACAAAGAAGACATTCCTGAACTTGCCGTGCAAGCAGCAAAGTTTAATGAAGGACAATGAGAGCAATGGGTCGATGAAATGAAAAGCTTAGGAATAAATTTTTAGAAAGCCCAACACATGCAGCCATGTTGCAGGCTATCTTTCCTCAGGCTGTATTCGTTCCCAAATGTCTACAAGTCAAAGCTCAAGTTTCCCTTCAATCTGCACATCTTCACGCAGATCTTCAAGCACTATTAGACTCAGGCACAACTGATAATTTCCTTAATCCATTAGTAGTCAATCAATTCAATTTACCTACGATTGAATTACCCAAACCTAGGGTCGTATGCAATGTTGATGGAACCATGAACAGAAGTGGTTCAATCACACATGGCGCAAAGCTAGAAGTTGTGATTCAATGCTCTTAGGAATGCCATTCCTTACTGCATTCAGTCCAAACATTGATTGGAAAGAAGGCATATTCCATGGAGATGTAACTGCATTCACTAAAGACGCACACCTATGGACTTCAAATGACAAAGAAGTCATACCAGAATTAGAAGAAGACAACCTAGAGTTTGAAGATGACCTCGAGTTCATTCTGAGCAATGAACGCGATACTATTACAATCAGAAAGACTACTACAGCTACTGAGCTAGCTGCTCAAGCTGCAGACAAGAAACAATGCACTTGGCAAGAACAAGTTCCAAGTGTATACCATCAATATGGTAGAGTCTTTAGCAATGAAGAAAGTACAAGATTCCCAGAACCACGACCATGGGATCACACTATAGACCTATTACCAGAAGCACCACCTACACTCAATTGTAAGGTGTACCCATTAGCAGAAGGACAACAAGAAGCGCTAGATAAATTCTTAGATGAACACCTAGCCAAAGGATACATTAGACGATCCAATAGTCCATATGCTTCCCCATTCTTCTTTGTTAAAAAGAAAGATGGAAAGCATAGACCAGTTCAAGATTATTGCGCACTCAACAACTGGACAGTCAGAAACATATATCCACTACCACTCATCAAAGAATTAATCTTAAACTTGTTAAGAAGAAATGGTTTACCAAACTCGACATTAGATGGGGATACAACAATGTCCGCATCAAAGAAGGCGATGAATGGAAAACCTCCTTCAAAACAAATAGAGGATTATTCAAGTGTCTAGTCATATTTTTCGGCTTAACCAATTCTCCAGCTACGTTCCAAACGATGATGGACGCACTATTCAATGATCTAGTCGCAACTGGCAATATTATAATCTATATGGACGACATCCTCATTGTTACAGACAGTGATAACATTGAAGACCATATCAAAATTGTATCCATAGTCCTCAAACGCTTAGAAGACAACGATCTATTCCTCAAACCAGAGAAATATCACTTCCACAGACACGAAGTAGAGTACTTAGGCATCATTGTAGGAAATGGACAAGTCAAGATGGACCCAATCAAAGTTAAAGGTCTTACTGATTGGCCCATTCCTACTACAGTTTCAGAATTACGCTCATTCCTTGGTTTTGGAAATTACTACAAGGATTTCATACAGGATTACTCAAGATTGGCATGACCCCTCCATGATCTTACAAAGAAAAGTCATGCATGGAAATGGGAAGATGACCAACAAACCACATTTGACACTCTCAAATGCAAATTTACAAGCTATCCAGTCCTTAGAAATCCAGATCCTGTCAAACATTACATTGTAGATACTGACGCATCCGCACATGCAGTCGGAGCAACTGTGTCACAAGATTTTAGTGATAGACGCCACCCCATCACCTTCTTCAGCAAATTATTATTACCAGCTGAACGCAATTATGACATATATGATTGCGAACTATTAGCAATCATTAATGCCCTAAAAGCTAATCACCAGCTTCTTTTAGGCACACAACAGAAATTCCTGATTAGGACCGATCACAATAATCTTAAATATTTTAAGACACCGCAAAAGATCAGCCCTAGACAAGCTAGATGGCACGAATTTCTACAAGATTACAACTTTGAAATCACTCATTTTCCTGGTAAAAGCAATACCATTGCTGACCTTCTTAGTTGAAGAAAAGACTTTGAAGAGGGAGTAAATCCTAATAAAGACATTACACTCCTACCAGAAAATTTATTTGTCAATCAAGAAATCAAAGTTAATAAGGTTTATCTAGAAGATAATCCTGAAACACGTCGCAAAGTCTTACAAGAAATCCATGACTCACCCATCGGTGGTCATCCAGGTATTTCTAATACATGGGACTTAGTCAAATGAAACTATGAAGGACCACGATTACGCAAATTTGTAGAAGATTATGTGAAAGAATGCGCAACATGTCAAGAAAGCAAAGTCATCACACATATGAAACGTGCACCACTGTATCACCTAAACATATTTGTAGAACAAGGCCCCTTTCAATATGTTTCAATGGATCTAATCACCGATCTACCAACCTCAAACACTTTTGATTCTATCCTTATGATCATAGATCAAGGATGTTCCAAAGCAGCAAAGTTCATACCCTGCAATAAAACCATAGATGGACAAGGCATTGCAAAATTATACTTACAACACCTATTCCCTTGGTTCGGAATTCCTAAAAGAATCATATCAGATCGAGATCCAAGATTTACAAGCAACTTTAGTAAAGCTATTTGCAAAGCGACAAACATTCAACAGAATATTAGTTCAGCCTTTCACCTTTGCACAGATGGACAAACTGAACACATGAATTTATGGATTGAAAACTATCTTAAAGAGTTTGTTAATGGACGACAAGACAACTGGAGTACACTACTTCCTATTGCAGAATCTGCACACAACTCATGGAAGCATGAACATACCAAATACACTCCACATCAATTGATCTTAGGAATTAATCCATCCACAAACTTATCAATTCAAGAAGACACTAATCCTAGTGCACATCAACGATTATTAATGATACAGAAAGCACGATCAGATGCACAACAATCACTTAGTAAATGCATCAAGCATTACACACCTAGAAGAACATTATCTCCGAATGATAAAGTAATGTTAGATTCTAGAAATCTCAAAGTTAATACACCTTCAAGGAAGCTATCACCAAGACGATATGGACCATTCAAAGTTTTGAAACAAGTTTTACCAGTCGCTTACCGCATAGAACTTCCACCATCAATGAAGATTCATAATGTGTTCCACATAGACCTCCTGATTCTGTACAATGAAACAGAAGCCTATGGTGAAACATACATGCAACCACCCCCTGAAATAATTGATGGAGAAGAAGAATATGAAGTAGAAGAGATTATCAATATACGCTGCACAGGATGCAACAAGAAGATGCAATACTTAGTAAGATGGAAAGGTTATCCATCAGCAGATAATCAATGGGTAGACCCAAAGGACATACATGCACCTGAACTCCTAGAAGAATATCTTAGTGCACAAGCATGAGCTCTACAGATATAAAAGACCTTCAGTTCACTTGTCAAAGTCCTCAGTTCAAACTATATACTCTACTCCACTCGTCTCCACTCTTACAACCAACCAACATGTTCACTGCACTCTGCACTCTTGCTGACGTTGCCTCCAAGAGGGCACCACTCTCCTCATCTACCATCGCTGAACCAGGATCCCCAAGTGACATGGACATCAACAGCAGCAGCAATGAGTACACTCCGCCCTCTCTCCTCTTCAAGATAGATCTTGAGGATGAAGAAGAACCACCTGTCTTACCTATCCTCCCAGCAATCGACCACTTATTTGATCAAAACAAACCCAAGTACCAGCAGGTCGAACTCCCTCTGGTAAAGAACCTTACTAATATCACACCTACCAATGGCCTATGGGATATTAACTGCAAAGAAGCTATGGCAATGCTTACCAAACACATCGATGATGATGGTAAGAAATTCCCAAAGCATCTACATGAAATGTACACACACCTGAAACGACCAGATGACACAGATTGGTTGGCGCCCCCTTACGAAGATTGGATGCCATCCCAACACACCTGGGACAATGCCCAGCCACCTTGTTTTGCCACTCTGTCATCCACCACCCTTGTTTCATCCGAAGATGAAGATGAAGATGCCCGGGTCAGTATCTTAGATGCCTGGCCATCTCCACCTCCATCACCAATCCATGGCAGTGCAATGCGCCCACCTGACATTGAACTCAGCGGAGAAAACCCTGGCGAACCTTGGATCTTCAACACCATTGGTTCCCCTGACTACTTCCGCCTCCTTATTCCAGATCCAGCTATGCCACGCCAACAGATAGTCACCCCATGGTTCAAGTATGATCTAACCATTGCACAGCCCGAGATTGCCAGCACTTTCGGCAAGAATTACCCTGTCATTATCCAAGGCTTACGCCCCACTCCCGTCAATTACCTATGCCCCATACTCACCCCATCACAATTGGAGATCTTAGATTCCAAAGCACAATGTGGTAAAGTCATCGACTGGATCCTTGCCGAACACTGCCCCAAGGACCTCCTCACAGGAGTCCTCACTTACCACCACTACCAAGAAGCCTAGTATGCCACCCAGCGTCAGATCAACACCCTCCAAGAACGCCACATGCATTACCTGGAGAAGCGTATGGAAGCACTCAGCGCACTCGAGAATGCTAACATTTTAGGACGCATCCTTGCCTATATTGAAGACTTTGATGGCTATCCCAAAGCCTACTCCAACTTCTTCAAAGCTATTGCCCCCTTCCATGGACACATTACCTACTCTGGCACTAACACTGCCATCGACCGCTACATGTCTGGCACCATTGCACTTGGTCCACCAGCATCCGCATGCACTCCCACATTCACCCCTGTATGCATGCCAGACATTTCCTCTATCACCAATGCTGATCAAATTCGTATCTTACATGATCACGCCCATGATATCCGCAAATATCAGACAAAACCCACTCCAATTGGCCCATGCTCTACCAGATCCAAGCGCTGCCACAGGTGCCGTGAATACGGTTACATTCACTGCAAATGCACTCAAGGCAAGAAGAAGCATTTCCGCTTTAAGTAAGACCTACCAATATCGCTATCTTTAGCATTTTGGACCCTCTTACCTTACAAGCGTATTACATATCATACGGACTATCTTAGTATAGCAGTATGGTACCTTTCTTTATGCCACAGTCCATCCCTGTTCACACTCAACTTGTGAACTTTCTCTTATTTCTGTTTAGATTTCCACTTTTCCAGTCCCTGTCTTAACTGTACTATTACAATAAGGGTTCAGTTTTCAAGTAACCCTTTGCTTCTCTTTTCTCTACTCCCATCATTGATGCATTTCATACTTAATCGGCTTTGCTACTTACTTTCCATTCTACTTTATGTGTCTCAAAGTATTTGTCTCTTTCTGTTTGACTACCTGTTTGTCTGGTCTCTATTCTGATTTCATAAACGCGTGTCATTCATCTCCCTTTGAATGACTTAGATAAACTATTGCAAGTTACAAATCTTAAGTGTTGATCACTTTTACTTAAACCAGATTTGTTACGATATCTCTGACTTGAGCTGATTTCATTTCACTTAGATAAATCTTCAGATCTTAGATTTTAAGACACCTTAACCGATTCTGATCGCTTATGGTACTTCAGACCTGATCGGGGAGTCATGTTACAACTCCTTCGATTTATCAAGCATTTATGCAGTTAAGTACCACTTAACAACGCGCATTTGCTTATATCAGCTCTCCTTCCTTATTAGTACGATACCCAGTCTGCTTTACCGCTTTCCCGCACTCTCAGACTTACCTGTTATCTAGATACATAGCAGTTATCACTTAACGCATACTAATTACCTTACAGCCACAGTACCTTCCTATTCCGACCACTACTCCCATGCATTACATCAGCCATACTGTACAAGTCACTTCGACTCATTCAGAGTCATACCCCCCAGTATATCTCTAATGCGTGAAGCAGCTCTCTGCTGCGGACTGTAATCTCTTTTGCATATGATAGTTTACCTTAGTAACTACTTACTCATCCATTACCAAGGCTTGCTACGCATTCCTTGACTTGCTAGATAGATGACTAGGTAGCTCATGTATATAAGACCTCCTGAAGAGTCCCAACTCTCCAGACTTGGTCTCTTCATAGAACCAATACAGGACCATAAGCTTCTTAGAGCGACTCCATTACTTCCCAGTCTCTAAGTAATCCCCTTGCGCTCTAAGTCAAGCACCTAGAGTCTGCAATACTATCTAAGTTAGTCTTAACTTAGCTTTGCACTAAAGTAACTGTGTGACCTTTATCTCTAAAGGTAGACTCTAAACGCTTACCTGTAAGTACTCAAGGCAAGTATTTACAATACGCAGAGTCCGTGCATAACACTGCCATTTGCCTGGGGGTCAGCAGCCAGCAATTGGAACTATGGAGCTGCTGGTAGAAGGCTCCAGTTTGCACATGGGCTCTCCACTCCCTGCTGGAAGAAAAGGCACCTTCGGTATCCCTGCATCGCCCTCCCCTGAGTCTGGGCAGAGTGATTTCAGAATGTGTGCACTGCATTCCTTGGAGCCCAAGAATAAACCTGGTGAGTATTTTCCTAGAGCCTCAAAACGATTTCCCCATGCGATTGTCATTCTCCCATCCTTAGAGGAGAAGTGCAACTTTGGCATCCCAGAGTCGCGCCCCCAATCCCCCAACCAGATGTCCAACTTTGGCATGCCAGAGTCACGCCCCCAATCCCCCAACCAGATGTCCAATTTTGGCATGCCAGAGTCACGCCCCTGATCTCCAGAGCAGATGTCCTGCTTTGGCATGCCAGAGTCACACCCCCTGTCCCCAGAGCTGCAGTTGGACATTGGCATGCTGGCAAGACATTCTCCATCACCAGTACCAAGTCATCAAAGTAATTTTGGGACCCAAGCACACCTTTCTCCAGAAAATCAAGATGATGTTGAGATGGAGGGGCCCCCTTCACCAGGGCCTCAAGGCCTCAGCAGCACATCCACAGCACCCCGTGAGTTTCACATCACTAGCTCTTATACAGATCTGACTGTGGTCAATGTAGGATATAGATAGGGAGAGAGTCTGCCACCTCCCATAAACAGTGGCAAGGAAGGCCAACCTGGTGTGGTTGGAGAAGACAAGCACATGCATGAATTGGTTTGTGGTGCCATTCATATACTGGTATCGCCGCTGATCAAATGCTTGTTCTAG
>Ga0307510_10010398_pt1 | contig 11050 bp, 21 predicted proteins | sample 12_EM_MG_FD_207224 | JGI IMG/M metagenome (GOLD analysis project Ga0307510, IMG submission 207224) | Populus trichocarpa ectomycorrhiza microbial communities from riparian zone in the Pacific Northwest, United States - 12_EM | ecosystem: Host-associated > Plants > Roots > Unclassified | place... | reverse complement strand
GACGACAACCAGTTCTGCGTTTGCCCTGGGGAGAGTCAGCAGAGAGAGAAAAAAAAAAAAAAAAAGGGGGGGGGGGCGCACCTTGCAATCCCTTTGATGGCGACCTGGTGGGCCAGCTCAACAACCTCCTTGATGACCTCCACTGTGGCCTCAACTACAATCATGTGGGCTCAGGCACCTACATGCATTTCAAAAATATAGGCCGCAATCCAAAATGTGATTAGGAAGAAAAAAAAAACAGTAGGAACAAGCATTGTTGGTGGTGTCAGAAGATGGTGGGACATTGTTCAAAAGGCGGCGCGCAGGTGCTCAATGTTGACAGTAATGCTTGGCAGGACCAAATAATGCATGATGTACCAATGCAGGCAAAAACATGGTACAATTCTCAGAGCGAGTGCATTCATGCAAAGCACTTGCTCAGTCATATTGCTGTCAACTAATACATATCTGTGAATACTGCATGTGCTAGCAGACCACTGTGGTCAACCAACCCCCATCTCCCCTGGTCTTCAACGCAGCCGACAATGCACTGGATACATTTAACGTCAACAAGGTCCAAGGCCCCAGTCTGCAAGTAAAACGGAATGGGTGGTGTTCCATGAGCATTGGGGAAATCAGTATCAATGCTCCAAATAACCGCGAGACAAAGACTTTTGGGCTTCTTTGTTTGAAGTTCATTGCTTTTGGGAATGGGAATGATGACGATGTACTGGAGTTGCCCGTAAAACGTTTGTAACTCAACAACTTCAGGAAGGTTTCGACGGTGCTGGTTTCGATCGATGAGTTGCTCATACTATTTATTGGGCAAAAGATAGAAATCAAGTATTTTCCAGAAAAAAAAATCACACACATGGACAAATGCCACATCTCAGCCATCCCTGTGTCGGGAAATGATCTTATGCATGTGCATGATATCTCCACCTTCAAGGCAACAAAGTTTGCCCCACTGCTTGATGACTTCTGGAATGATTTTCTTGGCGACCCGTGACGAGACATCGAACTGGGTTGCCAAACCACTCGCAAGGACTTTGTGAATGGCACCATCAATGGAACTCATTAGCTTCGGGGCCACAAGTTTGTATTGTGGGTCTGCAATGAATGGTCTTTAGATTAGGGTGAAGATACTGAGACGCAACTTACAATCTTCAAGCACTTTCATCCACAAAGAGGGGTACTTTGGAGGTTTCCCGAGCTGCTCATCAGTAAGATTGTACAAAAGCTTGATTTGCCGGAGCTGCGACAGATCAGTCAGGTGTTTGTCCATGCTCATGTACAGGTTTCGTCGACTCTGGATTCTATGTTGAAAGTACCCGCATTGCCTCTTGATGGGGAAAGCCCATGTTGTCCAGCATGGTCCCATCCATCTGATCTGGTCAGGAATGTGGAGCAGGGCATGTATGGTGAGCGGGCATGCTGGGAGTCGTTCAGGGATGTATTGGTAGTAGAGGCTGGATGCGTGAATTGACTTAGCCTTTGATGTTCTGGAAATGAAAGGGGGGAATGCACCACTCATAATCTACCACCCAGCTATGAATTCCCAACTCGATTTCATCGATATCCTTCTTGCTGATTTCAAACTGGAGACACAGATTAAGGATTCTAACAAGGGAGCAGAAATGTTTGTAATACTGCGCTTCGGGAAAGCAATCTTGGAGCATGGTGGGGGCGATGAACAGAGACCACACAGACCACATCGAAGATGTGAAATATGAACAATCTTTTGCTGGGTTGGGGATGGACATACCAAATGATGAAGGTATCATCTTTGTAGCTTCTGCGGACGTAGCACCAACAACCTGCCAAATATGTGGCTCCAGGACATAGGGCTGACCGACCAGAAGAGGACAAGGTTCGGGATGAGATTTTCCCAGATCAGATGCATAAAGTCGTATGGAAACGACTGGGGAAACCTCAGGGACCCAAGATCACTGAGAAGCGGGACCCCTTTGATGCCAGATGCCTTTGCAAGCTCCTCTCGTTGTGTTTCCATGGGCGCAGACTCCACTGTTTTGGCCTGTGCCATAAATCTGTCGTGCAAGCACAGCAGTAACTCCTCTGGGCGATACTCGATAACATCAGTTGCTTGAAGATGACCATGGTGGGACAGCGGCACGTAGAGCGTTCTGTTTTGCAAGTCTGGGATGCCAATACCTTTTATCTTACACATTCAACAGGGACTTGTGCCATTGTGTCCCTTCATGTTCATAAGCATGGAAACGGCAGAAATATCACCAAAGGCTGTGATAAGATAAGCGTGGAGGGTGAAGACACTGCGAGAGAGGGCATCATATGCAGACACACCGACTGCAAGCTTGAGAAGTTCTTGCACAAGAGGATAGATGAACAAGTCTGCATCCCATGGCTTCTTTGGACCAGGTATGATCCCAACACAAAGAATGTTGTCTTGCTGGAAGCGTTGATCCAGAGGGAGATTGTAATTGAAGATGAGGAGGATCCACGCAGTCTGCTTCTGCTTTTTGAAGGGAGCGAAGCCGTCAGTGGCAAAGCTGAGCACAATGTCACAATGATCCAAGAAGTAATGGTGGGCTAGACATTGGTCTCCAGCAACAACACGCTCTCCAAGAAGCGAGCGATAATGAAGTCCGTTGAAGATATCCATTGTCATTCTATTTCAGCAGGTCTTGGCATGTTCATCAGCACAGTACTGGAGACAAGTGGCATAGGCACGATTCAACATGAACGCGCAGAGACGAGGGATGAGGGGCATATAAGAGAATGTTCACCTTGCTTTACCAGACTTGTTCAGATGCAACATTTTGCACCTTGGGCATTCATTAAGGCTGGCGTGCGGACCAGTAAAGCATACACATAAATTGACGCAACACTCAAGTTTAATGGGCTCGAAGTGGGAGAGATACCGGGCATGGGATCGCGTCTTGGCGAGAGTCTCCATGCCTGCATTGGAAAAGGTGTACGACATTTTGTCAAAGGACAAGGCAGTTAGATTGTTCCTGAGCATCATCGCAAACGGATGCAGGATATCCAGATTGTGGTCCAAGATAGAAGACCTTGCTAGAGCACAAAAACACTGGTGACTCATGGAGTATGCAATAAATAATATTTGGACTTACCAAGTTTCTCGGCCTCTGTGAGAAACTCTTCAACCAAAATATCTGAATCTGGGACGATGCCCTCATGCAGGTCCACCTTGTCTTCCATGTCAACGTCCTCTCCATTCCAGAGGCCATCAGTTCAAGGACCGGTGGGGTCAGTAGCCTCAGCTGCATCCCCATCAAGAGCATCTTCAGATTCGTTATCGCTTTCATCGATAGCTTGGCATGTCCTAGTATGGAGATTTAGAGGGACATTGTTGATGAATTGACCGGATGGTATAGAACATGCATACCCTGGCGATTGAGGTAGATTCGTCAAAGCCACTGGTGGATCAAAAAATGGCAGGGAGGGATTGAACTTGGATGAGGGTGCGTGGAATTGGGGACGGCCGCTAGAGGAAGAGCTGGCATCTGCCTGAAGAGGGGCAATGTGACGCCACTTGGGAGGTGGACAGGATTCGGATTCACCCTGCATCATAGTGGCGATGATGTGATCCCGCATCGTCTTGGGAAACACTAGATGATTGCATCCGCAATCGCACAGGACTTTCTTTGGCTTTTGCCTTTGGTGTTTCTGTGATGCTGGCATCAACAGGACGATCTAAGAGTCAGAGTGGGCCAAGACGAAGTCAGACTATGTGGATGTCCAGTTGGTGCAGAATGCGCAAAACTTACATGAAAAAAGAAAATCTGGCATGAGAGGGTTGTCAAAGACTTGAAATCAATGAAGATGATCGTCAGGGGAGGTGTGATGAAGTTGGGCAGCAGAATGCCAGTACTACCACCATCTCAAGTTGGACGTCTCATAACCAGCAGCCCAAAGAAATTGCATAGAAACCCGAAAACCCACAATGGCATCAAGAATGTACTGGAGTTGTTCTGGCAGCTGGTAGCTTATTGTGTGACATGAAGGGTCGACGTCGGCTCAGTGTGAAAGGGTAGCGGTACCATGGGTCACGTGATGTTTTCTGCATTTTTTGGGTGACCAAACAAAGTTCAACTCACTTCAATATGTTCTTCTGTCCTCAAGCTCGCGATCAATTGTCAATTTTCCGTCCTTCCATCAAAAGTTCAACTCAATGCAGCAGCAATTTGGACATTGTCAATCAGATGGCACACATATCCTAAGAGCAGAATTTTTCATCTGCTAGCTGGTAAGATGGGGGCTATATAAGGTCAGGCATTGGTGCATCATGGGTACCCATCTCATCATCATGCATCGCACTCATCAGTGTGTTTTCCCCTCTTTCTCCATTCTGGCTTATGGTCTGACTGTTCAATAGAACGTCTAATGCCTCGTGATACTGGAACCAGGTTGAAAAAACCTATGGAGAAGGCTCTTTTTGCTGAGCAGCAATTGGCCCAGAAGTTGTCATCTGCCACCTCTGGGAACTGCACCACTTCAGGTAAGAAGAACCCCCCTCCAGCAACGACATTGGCAAGTCCCTTGTCCCCCACACCTACCTCAACCTCAGTGAGACGCGTGCCCACAGGTGCCCTGCCCATTGTCACCACCCCAGAAAATGGTATGCCCACTTGGTTACTACCACTCATGACTAATGCTCCAACAGATAATGGTGCCCCTGCAGCCACGGTTTCTGTGGATCCTAATGTTGTTTCCGAAATGGTAAACTTGCATTGTGAGTACCTGTTTCCTTGTTTTGTGCACACGTCAAAAATCTCATTTTAATTTTAATTTTTTAGTTCAGCTTGCTGTTGCAAAGCAGGAGCTTGAACAAGCTAAACTGGTAGTAGCAGTTGGTGCTGGTTTGGTTCCCACTAAAGATCTTTGAATCAAACGTCTAGCCAAGATTGGCAACCTCCAACATGCAATGGGCCTTGAACATAACCGTGGGAGGTACCTCAACTTTCATGTAAGGTTTTTTTTTTTTCTTGAAAAGCATACCATAACTGAAGCATGATTGTTATACAGTGCTGGACAATTAAACACAGTAAATTTTTTTCAAAGGTGTATTTTTGTTTAAAACACATAATAAACACTACTTTAATTTTGACAAAATCCAAAGTTGGCCAACCCTAAAGTTAGGGTTTATCTATTGAAAGGTGTACAAATCAACTCATTTCACCCATCTGAATTCAATGCTAATGTTGAAAAGTGTAAAAACTATCTGATAAGGGTGGTGGAAACCATGTGATAATGAGCCAGGGGTCCCCACATGACATGACAGCAGGCATCCTTCTTTCTCTCCTACCACCACCACTGGGCATAGGGTTTTTTCCCAAATTTCCTTCATTGATACTATTACAACCCTCAAACCTCACGTTCGCAAAGCTCTGAATGCAGCAAGCACAATCCTTGCTTCTCAAGCACGCAAAGACCTCCAGCAGAGCATTCTCTTAGAGCTCTCCCTCGACCTCGGTCTCACTCCTGGTCCCTTTGTGGACCCCCTCATCCCTCCCTCCCCTTCTCTTTCTGATGAGAGTGACGACTCTGATGTCATTCGCCACTTGGCCACCGAATTGGACCAAGTCTCCTTCCCCATCGCCTTCAAGAGTCTCTGTGTGACTCTGGCTTCCCTCAGTACTGCCAACTACCACTACCTGCAAGATGCTGACTATGCCGCCCACCATGGAATTTATGACTACATGGAACGTGCATGGGACCAGCTCCACCCCACTCGGATCTTGCCGGCACCTTTCCCGGTTGATATCCCCTCTACCCCCTCCTCTCATTCTGGCTCCGGCTGCTGCTGCTGGCAAGAAGAAGGGTAAGAAGGCGGCGTCTTTTGCCTCTGTAGCTGCCATGGCTGCGTCAAAGCCCGGCGGGGTGGAGCCACCACATCAGCAACAGAAGATTACCCAACACTTCCAGACTGCGCCTAGGCCCAGCAAACCCCCCCCTCCTCCTGTTCGGCCAAGCGTTGTGCTCAGCCTTACTCATCACACCCTCACATCGACTTTGCAGAGTCATGCGGACTCTGTCGTGGCCCCAGCCCTTGTTGATGCGATGAACTGCGCGCTTTCCTCCTTGCCCACCCATGCCAGTGTTCGGGTTTCTGCTGCAAAGTGGACCCCCAAGGGGAACCTGGTCGTGTTCAGTGGTCCTGGTGTCTTGCGCAAGACCCTTTTTCATGCCCTCCCCATTCTCACTTCTGCTGTCGGCTGGGCCCTGCCGGAGGACCCCGCCATTTCATCTTGCCTTAACATCAAATGGGGTAAGGTGCTGATTAACTCAGTGCCTACCGGCGTCGTCGAAGGACACCCCTATGCCCACGCCTCTGCCATCTGCTGGCAGGTTCTTATCAATAACAACCCCTCTCTCCGCAACCTTCAAGTCTGCCAGCTGCCCTCTTGGGTGCACTGGCCCTCCCTTTTCCAACCTGGGTCCCAATCCAGCCTAGTCCTCACTTATGAAGACCCGGATGGCTTGATCACCCAGTCCCTCCTATCCCAGCACCACCTCTATGCATTCGGGGCTCAATGCAAGGTCAAGAAATGGCGCCAGCCCCCTCCCTCCCCCATCAGACATGCCCAGCAGGCCTCCCGTGTGCACTGTGCCCAAGCCAACCAGCAAGGGTCTCAGAATCCGCTGTGGGTCCCTGCCACGACACCTGGTCGCTTTGCCGCAGCCAGGCCCATGCAGGCAGGCACCGGCACTTCCTCAGAGATTGTCTCCGAAGGTCTCACACGCCAGCAACTCCTCAATCGTGCCATGGCCCAGGCTGCCTCTATGGTGGCTCAAGCCAATGAGCATGCAAGGACTGCCAGCGCAGAGCCTTCTTTGAAACGCCCCCTCTCCTTACCGCCTGATATCCCAGCCAAGCACTCCCATGCCTCTAGCCCAGCCTAGGTACCAGCATGTGACGCCTTCATGCGTCCAGTGACCTCATCCCCTCCCACCCCTGTCCCCTCCCCTTCCCCACTTCCCCTTTCCTCATGTGCCTTTTCATCAGGATCCCTTCAGTGGGCCAATATTTTCCCCCCTCCTAACCCCCCCTCCCCTCGCTTCTTGATGTGGTGTGCATTCCCCCTCGCATCGTTTACTTTATCCCAGGCCCACGACCCCCTTTTCCCGCAGCCGGTGGGCCGCCTTGCAGAGCGGTAAGTATAGACCATAGCTCAGAGAGTGGCGAGATTGTGGTGCTAAGTGGCAAACCTGGGTAATGAGTTCTCTTTTGCTTATGTACAGAATGCAGTCATTAGTCTTGTAGCACATGTCTGATAGCTAGTTCTAAGGACAATAAACAAGAATTCTAAAAAAAAAAAAAAAAAAAAAAAAAAAAAAGACATGACAGCAGGCGCAAGTGAGACCAAAATGCGCAGATAAATGTGCAAATGATGCACGCACGAGTCCTGGATCAGCAGTTGATGGGCTTTCCATCACTGCTGTAGATTCCGTTCATGTTCATGTTGAATAGAATATTAAATTTCCATTAAAAAAATAGTATTTAAACATCTGCTGGCACGCTGAAGAAACCCCGCATCCATCTCAACAACACCCTTGCTGCCCACACAACAACCTGGAGAGAATGGACCAAGACTTGACAGAGGAATTGTCCAGCTCTGAGTCAAGTGCTTCAGAGGACAAAGACTGCGGCAATGAGAGCGAAGATACCAGAAAGCAACGGAGTTGGGACCCACACGTGGGCATGAAGCCCTCATGCTGACATGGTCGCAGATCGGATGATAAAGTCGATCTTGAGGTTGAGGATGACCTCCCCTATGGCACTGCTACTGAGGCGAACAGCGGCATGGTCGAATTGATGTGGGATCTTGACAACAATGACCCTTGCGATGTCGACTGGCTCCCTCCAAACATGTGCAAGCCAGAATCTGGAACCAAAGGTATGAGTCCCACATCAGAGCCAAGATGATGATGTACTTACTGTAATGTCCAGGGAAGAGGAAAGTCCCTTCATTTGGCCCTGATGTCAGTGCCAAATCTGCTCGATCACAATGACGCCCTGAGCACAGAAATGCAATGAAAGGCCAAAGGTTACTCACTGAGCTTGGGATCTTTACAATATCCCATGGCCGGTCCACATCATGCTTGTCATCAGTGTCATTGGGCTCAGCCTTATCCCAAGCTTTGTTGAGGGTCTTGTTGGCAGCACCATCTCACGGGCACTCGCTTGTGCCATCCCCAGTCTTATCGGCCACGCCGTCTCATGCGCCATCTCATGCGCCATCAATCACACTGTTGCCATCGGGTTTGCCACAGCTTGAGGTATCGCCCAATGCAGCAGGGGGCCAGGAGGAGGAAGGATATGATTCAGACATGGAGGAGAGGGCAATGGGATTCCTTCTTGATACAGAAGAAGATGGGCCAATGACGATAGAAAGGGACGACAGTGAGATCTGAGGATGGCAGGAGCTGTGGGAACAAGTCAAGGAAGACTTGCAAATGGCAAAAACATGAAAGGTGACACTCACCCAGATAAACCAGCTCATGATCCTTTGCAATTTTGCCACCCTCCATCTGAAAGGCCTCCAACGTATTGTCGCAAGCGAACAGATCGCAGAGCAATGGCACGAAGGGTGCAGCATCTACTTCGCTTGTCAAATCCATGAACTTGCATGCCATTACCAGAGGTTTGAGCAACTCCCTCCTGAGAAATGAGGTGGCAAAGGCCGCCATTCTATGTTCAATGATAAGGCAGTCCAGATGGCAGCAAGGGTGTACCTAATGGGCTTGCACACAGGGGACGTCACCCCCATGCGGTTCCGACATGCTCTTAATGAGCAGATCTTCCCAACACTCAGGTACGTGCTTGAGGTCGGGCTGTCAGAGTACACAGCTCAGCACTGGCTGTACAAGTTGGGATGGTGGCGAACAAGACTGAAAAAGGGGGTCTACATGGATGGGCATGAGAGGGATGATGTGAAGGAATACTGGAAGGTTTTCCTCCATGATATGGCGAAATTTGAGAAGAGGATGGTCCAATGGGAGTTCAAGGACTCAGAACTCAAGTGCATTGAACCACAGTTGGGGCCTGGGGAGAAGAGGGTCATTGCGGTCTTTCAGGACGAAAGCTCATTTCATGTGAACGAGTATAAACAGAATATATGGTGCGCACCTATGTGATTGTCATTGGAGACACCATTCTGATACCTGTTGAAAGGGCCCAGCCAGATGAACAGATCCTCCAGAAGAAGGGACATGGCCACATTATCCACATCTCCGATTTTGTTGAGGAAGAAAACAGGCAACTTATCATCCACGATGAGAAGGGGGTTATTGTCAAGGATGCACGAACAATCATATATCTGGGGACAGGTGGTGATCCATGGTGGGATCACACACAGTTGCTTGTCCAAGTTGACAAGGCGATTGCAATTTTTGACAAGGTACATCTGGGGTGTGAAGGGGTCTTCATTTTCGACCAGTCCTTGGCGCATGGCTCACTTGGGCCGGATGCTCTTTGTGCATTCAACATGAACAAATCTAATGGGGGAAAGCAGAGAAAGCAGAAAGATACAGTAATTCCAATGAACAACCCACATGAGAGACTCTGCAGGAAGCCACAGAAAATGACAATGGACACCAGTGAAGCAAAAGGTCTTAAGCAGGTATTGGAGGAACGTGGGTTCAACATCACTGGGATGTCAGCAAAATGCTCCCCAGTATGTGCCTTTGAGAACAACGATTGTTGCATGGCCTGCCTTCTCAGCAAGCAAGACGACTTCCACTCGCAAACATCTCTCCTGGAACAAAAAATCACAGCAAAGGGTCACCATTGTATTTTCCTCCCAAAGTTCCATTGCGAGTTGAACCCAATTGAAATGGTTTTGTTCATTTAAATTTATTTCCATACATTTGGCTAACTATTGGATACAGTACTGGGGATGGTACAAGAAACGCTACAGAGACGTGCCCAAAAATTGATTTGATGTGGCAAAGCGGGTTGCACGCGAGTGTCTTGATGACTGCCCGGTTGATGTGATCTGACATTTCTTCAACAGGTCTTGGTGGTTCATGGATGCCTACCAGAACTGTTTGACCGGAAAAGCAGCAGAGTGGGCGGTCTGTAAACAGAAATTGCACTGTCGCATTGCTCCAGAAGCAATGATGTCAGTACATGCCATTGTAAATTGACACCCAGAAACCCCCAAAGGGGTAATATTATATTGATTTCCTGACCCCAATAGTTGGCCACTCCAAAAAATATGCAGAAAAGTCCGCAAAGGGCATTTTTGTATGTTTTCAGCCTGTCTGAGCACGATTCTGAACTCTATTTTTCCGAAAACCCCTTAGTTCAGGTGCCAGGAAATTTACCATGTTTAATTGTCCAGCACTGTAGAACAATATCAGACACTATGCAGGAGTTGTACACATCAAGTGTTATGATCTACCCCATTTTTCTCGATTACCCTACCCCTCCTTACCTGGACCAGAGCTCGTATCTTTCAATCTCGAACCAGTGGCCAAACATACCACCAAACCACCAGTCATCTTCCCCAGTGCTACGCCACCAGAGTCTATGGGAAAACAACCATTACCATTACCTGTAATACTGAAGCCGATCAGACCGATCACACCTCAATGGACCAAACCATCCCAAGTCGTTATGACACGACCACCATCCCCTGCAATGTCCATCTATCCATCCCTCGATCTACCACCTATACCTGAGAACCCCCTTGTCCATCAACAAGAGTACTCCTCCATGGATCGCTACACGGAACCACCCATAGCCATACCAGAACAACCATTGGAAGATAGTCCTATAGAGGACGCACCAACTGTGTACTACTTACCAGACATTCCCGAAGGACCCATTCATACCTTGCACCCGGAAAGGTCTCCAGCCGTACCTTGGAAGGAACACTACGAAGACCCCTCCCCCCCTTTGTTCCGCAAACGTTCCGTGTCGCCCACAAGCCCTTCATCCGCACCTATACGACAACGCACCAGTCGTGAAGGCAGTTACCATTCAATCACACCTACTACCTCGTCACCCATAGCTGGCACCTCGCCCCAGAGTCAGGGCTACCAGTCGACCTTCCCCGGAGGA